>Ga0247757_10001271_pt1 | contig 17420 bp, 17 predicted proteins | sample UWRJL126311R4_FD_180929 | JGI IMG/M metagenome (GOLD analysis project Ga0247757, IMG submission 180929) | Plant litter microbial communities from Arlington Agricultural Research Station in Wisconsin, United States - UWRJ-L126-311R-4 | ecosystem: Environmental > Terrestrial > Plant litter >... | reverse complement strand
CTTCTTCGACTTCTTTGGGGGTTGCGCCTTCGTCGCTTTCGGGGGTGGAGCCTCGATAGGCATCTCGTCGTCAGTTGCCGGGGGCGTGGAGAGATCTGAGCCTGAGTCAGACATGGTCGCGGTGGTTGTGGTTGATGGTGTGCAGGCGTCAACGTGTGGCAGAAGGAGCATCCGCGTTAAATCGAACAAGCACGAGCAACACGAATGAGGTAATCCCTCGCGCTAGTCTGACCGGCAATAGGAGCTAGGAGCTGCCGGCAAGTAGGTGCTTTGGGCGCGAAGAAGATCACTTTTCACCGTTTATGAAGACCGACGAAGAGCTGGTTTGCATTCAACATGTGTGTAACAGTTGCTTTTGTATCGGAACCGCAATCAAAACCTGGTCTTGCTGCGATGAGGCCTGGGCTATCTGCCAACATGAATATGATAGTCGCCAAGATATAGCTGCCCACATGCTAAAGCCAAAGCCAAAGGAATCCAACTTCCAGCTGATAATTTCGCGCCCTCCAAGTCCAACAGGTTGCACTATTTCTGATACACATCCTACGGTATTTGATTACTCTTAGCAGTTACTGACAGTGTGTGGCAACGCAACTTATCATTGGCAAGTCCTACTTGTGGCACAAGTAATGCCAACAAAATGAGGCCCCCATCTCCGACACAGAGCGTAGTTCTGTCGAAAACGAGTTTCTTATCCTGCCTACGTCTTGATTTTTTGAAATAGGTCAGATTGTGGTTGACCAGACGTCTATTTCGTAATCAAAAGCGGGTTTGGTTGCACCATGCAGATGGGCACTTCTTCGATGACACGATAAGGTTACCACCGCGCAGAGTGAGCCAGAAGGATAGAGAAGCTCGACACCGTAGCAGTTTCGACGATGCGTGCAATACCCTGAGTCGTGGTGTTGCATTTCGGCGCCTGGGAAAAATGACGCGCTACTAGCGCCAGGAGCTGATCTGGGAAAAGTTTTGCAGGGGAAGTGCTCCCCCACTGCCAGATGATCTGGTGTCCATGCTAAAACTGTGGTGTGATTTTCGCAACATGATTTTCGTGCGATAGACATTGGTATCGGACATGTGTCCATCTCTTTTGAGCAATAAATTGAAAATGACGGCAGTGATGGGAGTAAGTGCAACGCATAGACTCAAGTAAATAGAAAATATCAAAGAAATCGACTGGGTTGCATGAGTAATTAGGGAATCGGGATATGGAGGGTGTGGATGTCTGAACGCCAGTGTTGCCTTTTCATGAGCCCACGCTGCACCATACTCTACCATAATGTTTCATATGAGCCACACATTAAATCCACGACTTGATTGAGAATTTCTGGACAAGTTTCTACGGCAAAAACTGCACTTATCAAAGTTTAACAACAATAGGCCGTGTAACCCTGCATAAAGGCATAGTTGGGGCACTCTGTATGTCCCTGTTAACAAGCGCACGAAGATAGCGATGCGAAAGTAGATGCGAAAGGGAAATAACGATGCGGTTGCTATGGATGAAGATCGCAGGCGCTGATATCGATGAGGTGGAGGTGACATTAAGCCAGGCCGGATGGGTCTGTGGAGGCTTGGCGCAAATCACGTGCGATATCGGCTTGGCAGGAGCGATGGTTCTTGTGGAGATACGCAGGGAAAAGGCGAATATACCGCTACGGGTTGAGAACATTCAAATCTTTGTGTTTTGCTTTCCAGAAATCCGAGGGTGTCTTCGAGAGTCTCTTAAGGCGGCGATCTTTCTGCATTCCTTTCTCCTAGTACGATTGGTCCACGAAAAGAGAGTGGTCCTGGACATTCCTTAGCATTCATAGCATTCGGCTTGTTTCAAAAGCACAGTAATGGATCTAAGGAAGTCGTAAGGTTAAAATGCGTGAATACGTATTCAATCTTCAAATATTGAACGGGCCGCCTGGCCGACGGCAAGCTCTTCGTATGCGGAACGCGGCGACGATGTGGCATTACAGATTAGAGAAGCAAGGGAACAGCGTGAGACTACGCCCCACCGATGCTACGATGGGAGCAAGCTATCGTCAGCGTCGGCCTTGACAGCAATGTTGGGCCATCCGACGGAAGACCCTGCAAGTATGAGAGACCAGCCGATGTTAAAGGAGCACGGTAATGGGCGACAGCAGGCTGCATGGACGGCCGCCCGTTTCGGTGCTTTCAGTTGAGATGGGTGGTTAAAGACACGGGCCGTGGGTCTGGATCAAACTTGGCTCTCACTGCCAACGATCGAGCTGGTCCGATTTGAGGAGCTCAGAGCTTGACACGCGCTTGTATCTGGGCTATTGCTGAGCTATGGCATTGGACGTTTAGGAGCTGCATATGCTCTCTGGTTGCTATTCTCGACGGGCGGATGACAAACGCTTGCCTCCAGGCGCGGAGGCGCAGAATGCTGAGGCTTTTCCGCGCAAAAAGAGCTGCGGATGGCAATGCACAAGCCATGAGCATCGGCCAACAGAGAATCAAGGATTAAGTAACGGAAGTCGCAAAGATAGCAGGCGAACCATGGGAAGGCCAAGAGCCGAGAAAGGTGAAACAGGCACACAGCGAGCGGCTCTGAGGTGACATCGGAGGGAGAGGATAGGGGAGGCCGCCGTAGCGCCCACCAGCGGCAAGGTAGCGCTGGGCGGGCGCTGGCGAGTGGTTTTTCGGGGAGTTCCGCGCAGAACGACCAGCCAGAAATCCAGCAGGCCACGATAGAAATAGGCTGGATTAGCTTGCGCCCGGCTTCGGGTGGTGGTGCCCACTGCAGCCACCAGCCCGCTCCAGACGCTTGGAGCCTGCCGATGAAACATATCCACCCCACATCCACGCAGCACAGCGACGTATACACACTGCCCTCTCCTCCCATCCTGTCTATCGTTTTGCATTGCACCTTCGCTTGCTCACTGGCCACCACCGGAGAATCCTCTGCACCGCTCTCCTTTCACGCTTCTCCGTCCGCTGCTTACCGGTGCTTTGAGTCCGCTTCGCTAAATTCCGTCCTTCGCCGCATACTGGCGTCCTTATCACAACTGCCCCCCGCTAACCCGTCCCATCCTCACACCACAACATTGGACTCTGCAAGACACCATCACATACCGCAGCCATGCTCGTTAACAAGAAACTCGATCGCTTTAAACAATGGGCCGGCGAGAAGATGGGCGGCGAGGTCAAGACGGGCGTCTCTGATGAGTTCAAGGCCCTCGAGACTGAGATGAACCTCCGCCACGAAGGTGTGTAGCCCAATGCGCCTGCGTAAGCTGGGGAATAGCGTGCTAACAGTATACAGGAATGGACAGGATGCAGCGAGCCATGACCGTCTATGTCAAGTCTCTTTCAAAGCGCGCAGAGGGCGACGATCGCGAGAAGACGCTCCCTGGTGGCCACCTTGGCTCCTCCATGGTAACTCACAGCGAGGACTTTGAGCCCGATTCTGAGTTTGGCAACTGCCTTTCCTGTACGTAAATCGATTGTCTTCTCGCTTCTTCCCGTGCTAACTATCGACAGCGCTTGGTCGAGCGAACGAGCGCCTGGCGCGCGTGCAGGAAACATACGTTCAGAGTGCCACCTCCACCTGGCTCGAGGGGCTAGACCGCTCGTTGGCCCAGATGAAGGAATACCAGGTGCGTAATCAAATTAGTGGCGTCATCGTGTGTACATGTCATCAGTCTGCTAATCGTGTCGCAGAACGCCCGTAAGAAGCTCGAGCAGCGAAGACTAGCTTACGACACCTCCCTCGTGAAGATGCAGAAGGCGAAGAAAGAGGACTTTAGGGTCGAGGAGGAATTGCGTTCGCAGAAAGCCAAGTACGAAGAGTCCAGCGAGGACGTCTTCAGACGGATGCAGGATATCAAGGAATCAGAGGTGGACATGATCCAAGACCTGACGGCTTTCCTGGATGCCGAGCTGTCTTACTACGACCGCTGCCGCGAGATCCTCCTAAACGTGAAGCGCGATTGGCCTGTCCAGTAAGCAAACATGCACCAACAAGCCGCAGAGACCTTGCTAACACCCCCAAAGAGACAGCTCGCTGAGCCGCTCGCGGTCCCGTTCTAACACTGCCCACGGCTACGCTGAGCGCTTCAACCCGCCCGAGGAGGAGCCTGTCCCTGAGCCTCCGCGCATCACCATCCCCAAGCTCTCTTCACGTAATTTGTCTCCCGCCCGCGCCGCCGCCTCAACTGTCAGCCGCCCCTCATACAGTCGCCAATCCACCTTCGACGGCTCCACACGATCCCAGCGCGAGGAATCGCCTGCTAGACGTCTGTCCCGTGTCCCGACGGAACCGACTGCAATGCTCGCCGGTCGTAGCAACCTCCGTCCCGTCCGACAAGCAAACACTTTCGCAGACGACTACGAGGACGAGTACGCAGCGTCCAATGGACAACACCACCGACGAGACCGGTCGCCGCCCAGTCCCGCGACTAGCAGCCAGGGTAGCGCCATGTCGCGCGCCGCCTCGTGGTCCAATAATGAAGTGCCTGCTACGAGCGGCAAGAAGGCGCCGCCACCACCACCACCATCTAGGGCAAAGAAACCCCCGCCACCTCCTCCACCAATGAAGCGAAGTGCGTTGAGCTCTTCCGAGGTTTCACACTATTAGCTTCCCTTCCTCTCTTTTCTCTCCTTTCCCAAAGTCCTTCTTTTAATCTCTCCTAACTAGCTTGTGGCATCAAAATCCGCAAAGTCCTGCACCTGATGACCAACACCCACACATTCTTCTTTACCCCCTGCATTGTCGGTGTTCTATTTACTCTCCTTCCCTCCTTTGCTTACACTCCGCACGAGCGAGCTACTAGGAAGGAGGAAAGAGGGCCTTGTTGTATTTCTTCACTTCACTGCAATACCGACTGCAGCGCGGTCTGGGCAGTGACGTGGCAGGGAGGCAAATTGAGCTCTTTCCAAAGCGAATAACGGCGTTACAAGGGGTTTTTTTTTTGAATTTGGGAGTTGGAGGGCGGGAAACTGCTTGCTTTACGTATCATCAACAAATGTTCTTTTTGAATTTCCTTGCTTCCTTTGGAATGGACGTCCTGGGTGAAATCTTGCATATTGGGGAAGGGATATTGCTTGAATCATTAGGGTGGGGGTTTCTACTGGCTATCGGGGTTGTTGCGTACTTGCGTCGGGAGAAGTAGCGGGTGAGAACGCTGAATATTGTTCAACATGGTTACATATTCGAGTGAAGTCGAGCGAGTGAAGTAACGTGATGAGTGCAACACACAGAATCGTTGTCATCTGTGAACATGCATGCCCTCGCAGAATCGAAAAAAAAAGGCGAAAATGGGCTTTTCTTTCTCTTTGTTAGTATAACTGGAACGCCTTTACGAAGGTCCTCATAGGGGGATTAAAGGTTTTCCATCCGACTATTTTCGTTTCCACAGAGAGACACCGTACGAAGTAGAAGAAAATCACGCGAGTGTCGCCAAGAGGAGGGTGAAGAACGAATTGTGTAAATTTTTGTCCGATATGGAAAAGCGATGCAGAACAACAGAGAAATATCATCATCGCGATAGTGCTGCCGCTATTCAAAAAGCAAGCAAGCAAAGCTGAGCTCCGGCAAATGCTACCTCTTTAGCCCTGTAGGCTCAACCTCTGTGTCTCCATCCGTGCATTTCCCTATACCCCTCCTTGTCCCTTTGAATGATGAATGACCCTGGATGGTTTTTTTGTTTCTCCAATGAAAGGGTTGTAGAGAATGTGATCCAAATAAAGCGTGAGAGACAAGGGAGATGAATCGAGAGGGAAGGGAGATATTAGAAAAGGACAGGAAGACCCATTTTTTCGTACGTAGTTTTTTCCATGCCAACTAGTGAGGGGGGACGGGGGCCAAAGTTGCACTCCTAATTCTCGAATTTGCGGGGGAAGGTCCAAGCTTCCTATTAATGGCGTTAGTCACCATCGAAAATGATTGTAGGAAGAGTTGGTAGTGGTTTAGCATACCCACTGATGGAGGCCCCCATTGGGCGACGTCTCGCCCCAATCCGGAGCGCCGCCACCTCCCCCTCCGCCTTGTCCACCAGACCCACTGTCAACAGGCACGAATATCGCGTCGTTGCTCTGCTGCATACCCGCCAAGAAGCCATCGAAGTCGTCAGCAGCACCAGCACCAGTGCCGCCGCCGCCGCCGCTTAGGCCACCCAGCAGCGACTCAAAGTCGACGTTCAAGCTATCCATGGGCGTCGAAAGGCCTGTCATGGCCAACGTGTTGAGGTCGGTCTTGGAGACTGTGTTTCCGGGCTGTGCCTGTTGTTGCTGCTGTTGCTGCTGTTGCTGCTGTTGTTGCTGATGCTGCGTTTGGCGAGATATGGATTGGTGGAGGGGTTGTAGTGTAGGGTGCTGCTGGGGCGGGGCGGCTGCTTTCTTGGGAATGCCTTTCATGATGTAGAAGGCTTCGAGGTTTTCTTTGACGGTCCAAAGAAGATCGGAGCAGCGCTCGCGCACGCCGACGCCGTAGCAGTGACCGAAGATGTGGTCGATGATAGTCATCATGCGGTCTTTGCGCTGGAGATCGGGCGTGCGGTAAAGTTCGGTTAGGAGGAGGAGCACGGCGTGGTATTGTTGGTAAGTTGTACTGTACCAGGCCCATGGGGAGAGGGATGGTAGTGTGTCGAGTGTAGCACCGATTTCGAGGGTGGTGAGAGCTGCAGTGAGGAGGACGTCGCGGAGAGTGTTTTCAGAATCAGAGCGTGGGTAGGGGGAAGCCTGCGGGAGGTGTCGGTAAAGTAGCATCGAGTCGCAGCGAGACATGAGTAGTGTGGCTACAAGTCCTGCATAGCGTTCGATGGGGACGTTGGCATCAAGGTAGCGCAAGTACCGCGCATGGATGTGCTTCTTGCGGGCCTCGACGCGCGCGCGGAGGTCGTGCAAAGTTATAGCCTTCCGATCAATCTCTATACGCCCGCGGAAGATTAGGCGGTGGATCTCGTTGCATTCGTATCTGATCAAGGACAACGTAGCGTCAGTCCAACCTTGCGCTGGTGTGGGCTGGTGCTGCCATTTTGCCGTTCCGAACTCGAACACATCGTCATCAACGTTTAGAGGAAGTGGGATGTCAAAATCATCAGAGCGAATGGAAGGATGAGGGCCTTGTGCTTCTGCTGTTTTGAAATCAAGAAAGCAAATTTGGTACCAAAGAAGGGAACGCACGTGGCGCTGCAGGGGCGTCAAGCTATTTGCGGAGGAGTGGCTCAAGCGATGAATGCCAATGCATTGAGCAAGGCGGACTAGAGCGCCTACAACGACAGATGTAGCCCGGGAGATTTGGGCTCTGCAAAGCGGTATCTGGACTTGTCAGTGAGAAGCAAACAAAAACATTGGGGGGTCGCAAATACTAAGTAAATAGTGAGGGCTTGCAATGTTCTTATATTTGACGTCTTTGCCCAATTTGCACGTAGCAGAGCTCTTTCTGTAGCTTTTTGTAATCTCAAGAAAAGATCTTCCTTGGTGATTCCAAACTGCGACTTTGCCTGCAGTGGCGATACAGAAGCCGCAGCAGCCATGCAGACCGCTAATATCAAAGCCGAACAAGAATTTTGGTTTGAATTGCCCATCTCAACATTCATCCAGAAACGCTCAAACAGGCGTTTAAACGATGGAATGTGGAGCACGTGTGCCAATGGACTGACTGCCTGCACGTATCGCTGGAATAATGCTTCTGCCTCTAGCCTTGTAGGCAATTGAGGTGGTTCAAAATCGTTGTTGGAAGAAATGGATAAGGAACCACCGAGCAGCAGATTAAGCGACGGTGACAACGACGGCATATGCTCCGCTGAAAGCAACGCAGATGACTGTGGCGCCCTCTGGCCCGCTACGGACGACGTTGAAGGCGGATACTCGGCAAGAAGCTTCCCCAGCTGCTCAGACTCAGCATTAATTCAGTCGTTCTCAAATGCAAATGCATCATCAGATGGAAACGAGACGATGAGAGGGCGACAGTACCTCTTCCGCATACTGCGGGCGAAAGAACCCAGTAATATTTTCACAAATAATCATCCTACCAATGCGGATCGTGAGATCGGTCGCGATCTCGTCTTCGTCGTCGTTCTCATCCTCGTACACATCATCAGGCGTCTCTTCAGGCTCGGCTGGCAGCTTCTCCCAGGCATCACCACCGTCAACCTGCACATGCTGCTGATAGGCCTCCCATTCGTAGTCCCTAGGAGGCGTCCCTGGCGTCGTAGTGCTCACGCTCTTTTCTTGGTCAGACCTTTCGACCTGAGTGACTGTGCCTGTGCTCTGAGTGCGCAGCGGTATCGGCTGAGTCCATTCGGCGCTACTCCTAGAGGCTTGCTCGCGCTCCCTCTGCTTCTTACGGGCAGCGCTCTCGGGCACGGTAATGAAGACGCATTCACGACCAAAGGCTGTGCAGTTCTGGCATGGATGCGTCTTGGAGCATCGGCTCTTGCGCGTGCGACATTCCACGCACGAATTTATGGGTCGTGGATTTCTGCGGCGGACCACTCGCGACTGTGGCAACGCTGGTTCGGGCATATCTCCTTCTCATTTTGCCAGAGCCATGGTGGTGCAGTCGTGCGTTGGTCAGAAGATTACTGGGTGCGGGTGGTGGGGGAAAGAAGTGAGGCTCGAACGTCGGCCTGTTAGAACGAGACCAAGGGCCTTGCGGATCTGCGCCTGAGGCGGGACCCACACGTGATGCCGCCATCTCAGCCCTGTTCGGTCCCGCTCACCGATCCCTCAATGGGAATGATGCCTTTACGCTAAAGCATGCAATTCTGGCCTGGGATTTCTCAGTGGCGCCGTGTGTTAATTGATTGAGGCACTTGGCTGTTGCCACACGCCAATTGAAGCCTGCAGTCACCGTTTGCATCACTTCGCTTCCCAACTTTCCGTTCATTGCTTCGTCAGTTGTGGCTGTGCACCAAAAAAGAGGCCATCGTTGGATTTCTGACATTGACTTGCTACACATACAATTGATCCGATTGCGGCCACCTCTTTGCTGGGATGTAAGCTCGGTCAGCCAACGCCCCAACGCCGAACCATACAGTAGCGGCGCGCCGCTCGAGGAGTCCAACGGTCGCGCCGTTCCTCCTTGCTCCCCTCTTTATCTTCTTGACCGTCCACCAGCTCCGGCCTCGGCTGAATCAGGCCAGTGTTCTTCGATGTGGTCAAGAAACGAGGAGCTGTTGTGGACCGCAGTGCCGCCTAGCACCACTCGTACTCCCGGGGAGCTGGCATTCACTTGCGCTACCATCTTGGCTTCTTCGTACGTTGTGCCGCCAACCATGAAGATGATTATGTCTTGAGGCTTGTCCTTGGTCGACCCACCACCTTCAACAAAGGGGTACACTTGCTGATTAAGCCGTCCTTTGATGAGCTCTTGCAGCGTCGCTTCTAACCTAGGAGAATGCTGTGTATACACATTTTCCACTCCCTTCAGGCCTTTGAACCGATCGCGAGCTCCGCTGAAGAAGGATCCTGGCTGGAAGAGGTCAGGCATCCCACCAGCAACATTGGTGGCTTGCAGCGAATTGTGATACGTCAGAAGCTTCTTAACGATACCAATCCGGTGCCTCGGGACATTGCCGGCGACCTCGAGAAGATCCAGCAGCATGGGTGTGGAATTTGAAGAATTCTTCGAGTATCGAAGTGCGTAAATGGCCGTTAACCGTAGCTTGTTATCTGCTGGTATCTTGGGATCCTGGATGAGCTTCTGTAGCGATTTCACGTCACTCGAATGATTGTCTGTGCAAGCCAAACTCTGCTCCAATTCGCTGACCTCCAACAAGCTATCCTCTCCCACCCTTCGGCTGAGTTCTCCAACGAGTGTTACGTGTTTTGTGACGTTACCAGAAAGCTTGCGGAATTCGGGAAAGTCTTCAATGAATCGCTTCATGTCTGCTATTGAATCAAGTTTCTGTGAGCCCTGCTGCTTAGAAGCAAATTGCTCAACGTATTCTTTAGCATTCTGCCCGAGGTCGCCGAAGTTGAGATACATGTTTTTCTTGAAGAACGGGTCTTGGTCTTGTGACAGTGTGATTTCCTTAAAACGAGAATCAGCATGTGATAGTGAGGTTAGGATGGCATCCTACCTTTAACTCTGGTCTTATATCTGGTACGTCTCGCAAGTCTACCCGACCATTATTTATGCCTAAGAGTTCATGAACCATCGCTTGGTACGTCCACTGTGTTAGCAGAGGGGTAACTGGATCGTCTCGTCGGTCGACGACCAACAGTATGGGAGGGGTGTCTGCTTTGCGAAAATCAAATAGCTGGTCTTCTTGGGTCATATTGTATCGGACCTCCGTCGCTAGTTTCTTAGCCAGAAAGCTGTTCTTCTGATAGCGTATTAAAGGCTTCTTCTTTAGGGCAAGCAGTAATGCCAAGACACCCTCGGTCGACCTCTGCAGAGCATCCCCATTCCAAGTATCCAGACTTGAGCTCCATATTCTGCGATATGAAGAGCTGAGATCCAGCGACATCAGATCTGGGTTTATGACCAGGAAGTCGGCGAAATATTCCTGCACCGCGCGCACTACCTCGTGGTCGTCCGCTTCGGCCAGCCTTTCGAGTGAGGATTTCTTGACGATATTACTAAAATCTTGACCTAATCAGCGTGTTTCGCTTTGCGGCAGTGCTTTAAACCCTTACATATGTGGTATTCGCCATACTTGGGCTCCCTCAGTTCCTCAATCAAGCTTTGTATGGATTCGGGCGACGGGCGGACAAAGCATAGGCAGCGAAGATGGCGCATTTTCTCACGTGTCTGGTTATTTATTCGGCTGAGTCCCAAAGTTAGAGATGTTGTAGGGACGCGGCAGAAACCGAAGAACGCACTCGGTGAGGTAGACTTCGTGGTTTAGGAGCGCGGATTGTGTCGTCGCTGTAGACACTATCGAAACCTGGAGAATGTAAGTGGCCATATGGGAACTGTCTTGAGAGAGCAGACAAACCTACAGTCTCGTTGTCCAGCAGGAGGATCTTCATCTTTGCGGCGGAAGTGCCAGCCGCTGCACTGTCTCCGGCTGACACCATCTTGGTGATGTAGCCGGAGACGGCTTGTACGATATCCATGGTGGCGCTGTAGAAAATGATCTATCGCGCGCGGTAAAGAAAAGTCGGCTTATTGCTTTGATGGGTCACAGTGGTCGTCATAGCTTGGGGTAGCTGCGAGTGGCTGCCATGTGGCTCGAGCTTTGGCCGGTGATCAGGCCGCAGTCTCGCTTCCGAGGGGTCGGCCTTTTACAACATCCTCGAAAGGGTCAAATGGTCATCGACGTTCTCAAAGGAGCTACGAAGAGAGCGCTTTGAGAAAAAAATTTGTAGTGGTTATCTATCATGCAATTTCCCCTTGCCCCTGGTTGCCATTGAGCGCGATTTCTGCACTAACAAATACTCTATTGATGGCCCAGATGTCAGCATGAAATCAGCGGGCTTCGAGTTCCTCCCAAGGCAGTTGAATCATTGTGCGAATCAGTTTCATCAAAGAACCTTTGCGTATCTACTTACGATGTACGGCTTACCAGCGTATCCTTCCAAACACAATATCTTACATCTAACGTATGAGATTCATTCACCACTCTCTTTAAACAGCCCATTAAACTCCATCTGTATCCTTCTACTAGGGGTTTGAAGAAATATAGCAAGAAAAGTTTATTAAAATTGTCTAACATTGTAACAGAAGGGAACCCCATGCTAGCGGCTCGCAGGAGTAATTCGCCCTTAACTCCTTGTTACAAGCCTCTAGACGGCGCTTTTGCTGCTTACGACCACTGTCGACACCTCTCCGCCATTATACCAATCATCGTGGTCGTAGTGACTGCTGTTTTGTTCCGTCTCGACGTGGCATGTTGTGAGAACGCGAATTTCGTTATTTGGAACTGGGGATCGTGCTCCGGTCCTGTCGATGATCGTGTCCTCGCTCGCGATGCGACCATCCTTCATGCTACCTGCCATCTCGTACGGACCATTGCCTTCTTCCAGTGTTCTGCTGCCGTGCTTTCGAATCGTAGATCTACCGCCGGTGTGATAGTACGAAGAATGCATTGTTTGCGCACTACCAGTCCAGAATTTTTTTGTGAAGAGTGGTCGTAAGATAGGGGCATTGACAGAGATGACTCCGACAAGGATTTCACGCACACCCCATCGATTGATATTCGTACCGCTAGGGCTGGATCCGAGTGTGAGGATGACGCGGATGATAGCGGCAGCGATGACAAAGAAGCCAGAGCAAATGAGAACGCCAATTACAAGCTTCCTAACATGATGTTGTCAGAACTATGTCTCTACATAGCACGAGCTGAACCATCGATCACTTACTTTCTCAGCGGAATTTGAAGAGTCCACAGGAGTGGCAAGGGGATGCAAAGGATGCCAGCATCTGTACTAGAACCTGTTAGTAGTCTTCTATAGTATTCGGCTGTTCTCAAGCTCACAGGATATTCAATACTACAGTCACAAGGAAATTCTGCATTCTGAACGTGCACTTTACTAGAATCTGTGTCAGCAAAGTATTAAGTTGTTCGACTCGGACATGTAACATACACCCCGGGTCTGGTACAACCTGCCAGTTCCTTCGTGTCGGGAAGCATCCAAATGTTAGAGTGAGTACAACGATAATGTATGATACTCCACAAGTCCAGGCTAGCCAGGTGACTAATTTAGCATGCTTAAGCCCTGTTGTAACACGGCGAAAGAAAGCAAGCATAGTCCCCTTCAAACACCAAAGGATTGCAGTATACGAATACCATGCAGTAAGCTGCAACTTGGACCCAAGTTCAAACTGATTTATCTTCTCTGGGGAGAGTACTGCAACACAGCGGGGATATTAGTTTCAAACAGCTTATCTAGATATCTCTTAGGACTAAACTTACCTCGTTGCTTTTGGAATGCGGATGCTTCGACATTGGAGCCGTACCGGTCTTTCTACATGTCAGAAACCTACAAACGAACAAGGCACTTAAGGGGACTTACAGACAAGGTCCACAGTCACTGTGCCGCAGGTGTACATGATAATGAGCAGGAAGGCAAACAAGTCATCCCACCGCATGCCACGCCACCCAACTGTCCGGAAGCGTATGGCGAACCGCAGAAGAAGAACAGCCATTCCTACTCCATAAAGTGCCCATACTTCTCGAAGGAACTGTCAAACCCAACTTCGTCAGCCGACATCTGTCACCTGCACCATTCACTCAACACTTACCGACGGTACACGTTCCAGTCTAGGGTCTGACATGGCTCTAGAAAAAAAAGGTTGTTGCGCGAGCAAATCGTCAGTCCGCGAACTGAGGTCTTTGAGCGAAATATAGGATCCGGGAGAACGCAGTTGCCCTATGATCGCAGCTAAGCAATTTGCAGACGAAGGTGTGAAACCCCATCAATCACGACGCAACAGAGGCCAGGTCTACCACCTTGGTTTGAAAGTGAGTAGCATCATACTAGTGGCAGATGTGCACAAGGTGGATTGGCTGTGATGCTAAATAAGGCCGAATCCAGTACTGGTGTCATCGCTTTAAATTTAAGCTAGCAAGGTTTTACTGAGCAGATCGTCGAGTCTCGGAAAAATTTGGGCGGGTATGGGGCCCAGACGGGGGGTTGGGAGATCTAGATCTAGCCTGGGGCTTTAGGAACTGGTGTAGCGTCGATTGAAGATCATCAACCATGTTCACACATGAAGTATTCTATTCGATCCAGGATCTTCCGAAGGCGTCTGTAACATGACTATATGATTTCTGCGAGGAAGGATAGACATACATGATTAACGCACTCAGGCATCTTACCTATCGCATCCGCAACTTGTCCCGTATTCGCTATAGAAGCTGGTCAAAATCCCTCATCGATGCACGCCATGCCCAGGCTAGGGTGCACCAATACATGTGATATTCCATGACTAAGCTCGATTCATGTTGATCTTATGCAGAGGTGGCGGGAGCTAACGCGCAACAGCAACTTATCGTGGAGCGATTCATCGTTAGTTAGAATGAACAAGGCCGTTTTCCTGATTTTGGAACTCAACTGGGTTTGACACAGAAACTTTATGGGAAATAATACCCAAATCCGATCGCTGTTTACCTTTGAGGCGCAAAGATCGGTTTCGTCGACAACCCTTTCCATATTATAGTGACTTTCGGGAACGAAAGCACACTTTGTAATTTTCTTTTTTCAGAAGTTCTCTTCAAGTGACAACATCGTTATTGCTATTAGCACATTTGGGTGTCTTTTGGGTCAGTAGCTTGAATGAAGGTCTTTATCATAGGTGGATCAACTCAGAAGTGTGATACTTGATGCATCTGTCGGTAAGCCCGGCGTCCTTGAGTTTGTGTCTTCAGGATTGCAATCGTCAATTCCCTTAATCATGGTGCTAGCGCAGTACATTTCGGGTACGTCTATCGAGTCGCCGAAGTTTTCGCCTGTGTCTATTATCATATAAAGCATAATTGATGCTTCTACGGGATCAACACCTTGCGTTCTTAAGTCCGATGCGGTTCTTGCCGATGCTTAAACTAACATAGTCCCCCATACATAACCGATTACCATTTTATACCAGAACAAACACTAACCCTTAAACCTCTCTAATGATAGTGTTTGTATTCTTTGCTATAAGATAACCATACACGCCACATTATTCAGACATACCTCCAAACACCATAGTTTATTATACTAATTTTATAAACTAAGGCCTTTTTGTTCTGTAGTTGTTTATCTATCTGACACTTGCTTGGTCTACAAGAGCCAGACTCAAAATGAGGCAGAAGGCCTCTCATACTGTGAACCCTCTCTAAGCATTTGAAATTTCAACAATAGCATAAACTATTTAATTTTAAACCGGTTCTCTAAGCAGCATCTTGGTTTTGTGGGATTTATCTGCCTACGATAGAGGACATAGTGCCCCTGATACTAGTGATAACCTAGACAATACTAGTAGCCCTAACAATACAGAGCACCGAAACTCTCTTGTTTACCCCAACTGTCTCTTCCCTAGTCTCAGCATTGGCTTTAAAATTGTGAAGCCCTGCAAGACAGGCTGTTTTATGTACACGATCCTGAATCTACGACAGCATTATGATAGATCGCCTCGTGAAGGCTACTATCTATTTTGTCATATCGACAAGGTTACTTCTACACATTACGTGGTAAATAAATTGAAGAATGCCTTGAATATAGAGCACGCAGCTAGTTGTGTTGGTAAACATGAAGCGATAGCAAAAGACATCTCTTCATCAAAACTCACCGATTCTGATGCAAATAATACAATGTTTTAGTTCAAGGGTTATATGAATGTACATCTGTCCTCATCGTGTCTTGCGCTGGAGCATGGACGGGTCACCTCTGAGATTCATCTTTCATAACAGAGAGCCAATCTAAACCAGATCTAAGGGATTTCATCAGCAACTTGATTTTCATGCGACAGATTTTCTACTTCCTGGAGATACCAAGGTCTTTATCACGGCCCCGGCGCCGGAGGAATTCAACTTAATATCTGATAGAGATGCCTCAGAAAGTGAAGATACCCTACCAAAGTAGCGTGTTCATATGGAAAAGATCGAGAGCTTATTAAAGAAAGAACTTGGTGTAGAGCCTGAAGCTTTCGTTTATGCGCTTCATGAAGACAGTAACGAAGCGTTTGGTAACCCTATAGCAGGTAATCGTGAATATCTAGTCCTATATCATTGACTAACATTCTTTCGTTGGATTCCCTATAGCAACGCACAAATTAACTATTCCGAAGCCTTCGCTAAGCTTAGTTCACCTCACTACCTATATTAAGTCTTGATACAAGCAAAATTGATGGGTAAGGATAATTGGACAACGTGACAACAAAGTGGTACTAGGCCATTTCCGTACTTAATATTCAACCTTTCTCATTAACAACATGGGATTAACTGAGTGGGCGGAACAAATGCAAGACTTTTTGTCATTTCAGTCGTTACGACCATATTTTAACCTGGACATTGACACTTAGATATTGCAACTCGTGTAGCCCGTCTTAGGAACAATTTAAATAGAATTAGCTTCTTAGCTTGTGGTCTGAAATCGGTTTTTTGCTAACTATGCAAAAGGATGTGAGGGCATCTTCGAGTGGCACTGCCTACATGATTAGTGCCCTTTGATTGGTGCGGCTTAAATTCGGCTGCACTAATACTAGAAAATCCGGTTGAGCGGTCAAACGAATTATCATCCGTCAGCTACTTGCCCACAGCGCTAAGGTGCTTTCATTACTACAAAGATAGCCCACTTGCAGTTTTATCCAAACCATGGCTGCAAGGACCTCTTGGAATTTGCTACCACGAGACCTCATGGAGCATCAAATAGCCCAAATCGACCTCTTGATGGCCATGTACCCTGATAAAGACGAGGTTATCATTGAGAGTGAGTCTGAAAAACTCCTTGAATCATTCCGAACAAGTATTGGGGAGGGAATTCCTTGCCCCATGGAGTTCGACCGGGCGCCTACTGTGGCTGCCTCACTGTGTCGTAGCTTTGCGAGCAACCGTCGGTTAGATTTAGACATCGAGGTCCCATTCTTCTATACAACATTGGAACCGCCACTAGAGAGCTCTAGGGCCAAGATAAGGATCAAGCAGCCAGTCTGGATGAATAAAACAGAAACAGCGAAGCTTAATAGCGCGCAAGCCTCAGATTATCAGGACCTGTGGAATGGCCTAAGCTCGATTGAGGAGGCAATTACCGAATACTTAGCAAACGAACAAGCGACCCATGCAGAAGATTTGGAAAGACAGAATTATACAACTACTAGCGGTCCCATAGTACGGGCGTGGTTCTATTTTCCTTCCATCTCGACGCGGTCCAAGCGCGATGACCTCATTATTCATGCACCGTCATACTCTTTAACTGGCTTTTTGTTTGCTGGGAAACCCGGGCTTCTTTGTCTTGAAGGCAAAAGCTCGGATATTGATGCTTACATGAAATTTATCAAGACAGAGAGCTGGGGAGACATTCCTGCACATCATAAGAAGGTCACAGAGCGGTATCGGGAGAAGGAAGAAGTAGAAAGGGTGTTTTCCAATATGCAGGAGATTACTGAATCGGTAGGGGAAAGGAGAGGGGCAAGAGTAAACCGTGGTGATATGAAAGCTGTAGAAAGCTGGCTTACGGAGAGAGGGTTTGGTAACGTTTTAGGAAAGGTGTTAATGTAACTCAAATAAGGTCGAGAAACTAATAGGTATACTGGTTTATTGTAAATATACATATATTTTTAGAAGTTTGATAGACCATTCTACTGTCTCACAGCCATAACCGCGTCTACCTATACGAATGTTCTAATAGCGCTTACTTTTTTTTTTTGTGGAGGAAGTGTATATATTCGATGATGGTCTATCAATTGAAGGAGGGATCGTCATACTTGACTGTATATTACGTGAAATCGACACATGATAACCTCCTTCATCTAGAATCTAGATTGTCTACCAATCTACAATATCCTATTATTAGGTTCTCTCCTTCACAGAAGCAAA
>Ga0247757_10001270_pt1 | contig 17420 bp, 4 predicted proteins | sample UWRJL126311R4_FD_180929 | JGI IMG/M metagenome (GOLD analysis project Ga0247757, IMG submission 180929) | Plant litter microbial communities from Arlington Agricultural Research Station in Wisconsin, United States - UWRJ-L126-311R-4 | ecosystem: Environmental > Terrestrial > Plant litter >... | reverse complement strand
GATTAGGAAACTTAAGTATTAGGATACTAACTAAGCGTTAGGGTAACCTATAGGTTAGAAGGGTAATAGTATAGGTTTTAATATACGCGAGTCCTCTAGCTCGCTATTAGAACTTACTAAGCCTATATAAGGGTTCCTAGGAGTAGATAGAAGTATTAGATAGCGTAGGAGGCGTTAGCGAGGAGTTTTCTAAGTAGGAGGTTTTTAAGTACTTAAGCTTAGGGCGCGAAGTTATTCTTATAGTTTCTTTTATATTACTTTCTCCTTTTAATATTCCTTATCAAATTTCTTTTATTCCTTTTTAAGGGTATCTTTTAAATTATCGTATTTAGTAAGAGCGTTAATAGCGAGTTGGCGATATATATATATTTATTAACGTTCTATATAATAGAGGAATAGCTAGTTTGCTAGTTCTTATAGTACTAGGCTAATATCCTTTTAAAATACTTTTATAACTCCTTCTTTAGTCGCTTCTATATATCGATCTCCAGCTATAGTTTAAAGCCTAAGGATTAGTTTATCTTCCTATATTTCCTAGATAGTACGTGCTATCTTAAGCGTAGTATCGCTATTATAATTATTATTAGTTATAGGTTTATAGTCCTCGATTTCGTTTTCTATATAGAGGAAACGTATCTATAGATTATAGGATATTCCTATAATGGCGCGTTTTAGGATCGACGCGATAGTAGGATACTTTAGAGCTATTATAAAGGTTTTACTATAGGTAGAATAGCTATAGTCGGGTTTCTCTCGCGTTAGAGAAGGGATATATAAGTAGGTAGTACTCTCGTTAGTTAGTTATAGAAGTATTAGTTTAGTTATAGAGCTTTCTAATACTTTTATTTATTAAGTAAGGCGGTAGGCTATTCAGCTCTATTAGCTATCCTATAGTAGTTTATAAATAGAAAAAACTTATTCTTTAACTCCCTTCGAGCTATACGTTACTTAGTAGTTTAGGAACTATAGGGTAAGTAATCTAGCTTGTTAATAAACTAACGCTTAGCGTAGTTATACTACTAGATCCTCGAGGGTGCGTAGAATTATTTAAATACTATATTTAAGTAGATTAAGTAGAAGAGTACGTAAGCTAAGATCGAGTTATCGAATTATATATTCGAGTAGATCGAGCGGTAGATAACCTAATATTATATCGCTATCGCTAGCCGAGTTAGGATGATTTTAGTATAATATAAGGATAGGTATAGGCTCTAGCATTAAGAGTAGATAAGGTAGGTTAGCTCTATTTTAGCTATACTAAGATAAGGAAGAGAATAGGTATAAAGGTTCGGTAAGACTATATAGTATTTAAACTTATTAATATACCAATGTCTTACCAGGGCTAGGGTTCTACTATAGCTTTAAGTAAAAGGTCTAATTATATAATAAAAGTAATTATATAACGAAGCAGTCCATTATAACTTCTATATAGCCTACTTTAATAATATTCTTATATACTCTAAGGACCTACTAGAATATAAAGTATATATTATATAGATACTTAAGTAGCTCTATAATACTAGTCTATAAATAGATATTAAAAAGAGTAAATTTATTATTAAAAAAATAAAGTTCTTAAAGCTGATTATTAGTATAGAAGGTATATAAAAAAACCCTAAGAAGATTACTACTACTAAAGACTAGCTTATCCCTATATTAGTAAAAAACCTATAATTATTTCTAAGATTCTATAATTTCTATAAAGCTTTTCTTAAAAATTATAGATAAGTTATTTAACTACTTATAAAGCTACTTAAGAAGGGAGCCTAATATATATTTAATAATTAGGAATTAATAGCCTTCTAATAAGTTAAAAATTTTATATTATTAAATAATATCCTAGCTTACTACTTACCCTATTATTAAATCTAATTTAAGACTAATATAAGTAATAGTATTACTATAGAAGTAGTTTTATAGTTATAGGATAATAGTCTTTAGTACCTAGTTACTTTCTACTTTAAAACTATAAATAGACTATAGATAAACTATAATATATATAATAAAGAGATATTTATAGTTATTTATAGATTTAAAGAATATAGATCTTAGCTTATTAGTCTATAAAAATTATTTAATACTTTAATAGATTATTAAGTACTATAAAGGGAAAGAGTAGGTAGATATAAATAGTATATATTATAATAGTATATAAGATAAATCCTTAAAGAGTATCTGATAAAGTAAGAGTAACTATATAAAAAGAGAAGGGACTATATATAATCTAGAAGGTTCCTATAAGGTTCTTAAGGGAGGGATAGAAATATCCTTTATAGGGCCCCCCCCTTTATTTAGAATTATCCTAATTCTAGGGGCGTAACTATAATTTAGGTTTCTATCTTTAGTTATTTACCTACTAAGCTCTAGAAAACCCTTTATACCTTAGAAGGGAAAACCTTATTAAGAGAAGTTAGCTATAGACTATAAATAGTATAGAAAGCTATTAGCTACTACTTATAAGTAATATAGCCTATTTTATAATATTTATTTATTATTACTTATAAATAAGATAGTTTATTTATATAATTATAGAATATTTATAGGTTCTTATATCCTTAGATATATAGGTACTCTAAGCCCTTAATAGGGGGTTTCTATTACCTTATAAAGTATATAGTATTTTCCTAACTACTAGTTTTATAAGGGGGTTTTACGTAGTACTTCTATTTATAAGTATAGTACCTATAAAACTCTCCTTAGCCTTAAAGGTATAAGGGGCCTTAGTAATATAAAGTAGTTTCTTTAAGCTAGGATTTAGAAGAAGTAGTATTTATATAAATATATATATTTATCTTTTCTTTACTATACTTATAAAGTCCTTAGATAATTATTAGAAGTAGGGTATAGAGTATTTACTTAAGGTAGTATAAGAATATATTATTCTCTTTATATTTTTATACTCTTTACCTTCTCTTTAACTATACCTATTACTAAGTAATAGGTAAGCGATATATCTATCCTAGTATCTATCTAGATATTTCCTATATACCTCGAGCCTTAGCCTCCTTTAGTCTAGATATAGTATTAGGGCTGCCTTAATTAATATACTACAATAAATATTAAGGTAGTTAAGAATAATAGGGTATTAAGAACTAGGTATACTTACTAGAGAACTACTATCTTTTATTCTTATTTCTAGTATACTAGCTAGAATACTAGTAATTATATTAAGGTTTAGTTTTTAGCCTTTTCCTATACTATTACTAATTACTTATAACCTATTTTTAAGTTTTAGTAAGCTTTTAATATACTTACTTTCTATATTAAGTATATTTATTTAAAGGCTATTCTCTTTAATTAGCTTACTAAGTTAGATATACCTTTTTAGGAGGTATTAGATAAGGCTAGGAGTATTTTAGTTAATATATAAGCTATTATATATAACTATACTATAGCTTTATATATTACTTATAATATCTATAACTATTAGTTTAAGAGGGAACTTAGCTTATTTAAGTAGGACTAGGGCTAGTAGTAATATATATATACTAATTCCTATAAGTATAATATAGCTTAGTACTAAGTATATCTATAGACTATCTAGTAGGTTAATAATACTAACCTATAGGTAGGCTAGTCTTAGTAGAGTTAGGGAGATAATACTAATAAATATTACTATTAATAATAGGCTTAAGAAGCTATTTTAGGAGTATTAATTTATAAACTAAGAGTTATACTAGTTTTAGTATAGTCCTAATTTTTTTATTATATCTATACTACTACTACTATATATTCCTTATCTACTAACTATATTACTAATTACCCTTTATAGGTAGCCTATAACGCTTATATCTTAGGAATATACTAGAATATTATCGCTCTAAGGGTAGTTTAGTAGTATAGATACCTCCTAGATATACCTAGTAGTATTTAGTATAGTTAGAATATATAGGTTTCTATAGGTAATTTATATATAGGTATATATATAGATCGAGACAATTATTATAGATAATTATTATAAATAATTATAATAGTTAACTTATTTTTTTCCTCCTCTCTCTTTTAGGAAGTACTTACTTTTAAGGATTTAGGTTATTATAAATTATTTTTTATTTATTATAGTTATTCTCTATAGAGTTTCTAGCTATTTTATAAGTTTTATATATTCTATATAATAAAGATTATAGGTTTATATCCTAGTATTCCTATAGAATCTTATTATATTTATCTAGGTAGTCTTAGTATTCCTATATAGAGAACTTCTCTAGCTATTCTATCTATTTAATAAGGAAGTATATTTTACTATATATTTACTTATATTCTAGGATCCTTTCTACCTTATACCTATTACTATTATTAACGTCTATAGGTCCTAGTTAGAAGTTATATATAGAATTTAGTTGTACCTATAGCTCTAATAGACTAATATAGAATACTAAGTATATTTATACTATTAATAGGAGTAAGTATAGCTTATATACTATTTTTCTAATATATTCCTCTACCTAGAAAGGGCCTAGATATTTTATATTAAACTTTTTTAAAGGGTAGTAAGTTTTTATATTCTTTACTCTAAGAATAACCTTATCCCCTTTATTAAAATATATATAAAGGTATTTCTTATTATACTATACCTTCTAATATACCTAGGGTAGTAAATTAGTTGGGGTTATATTAGGTTTGGGTCTTATATAAGCGAACCTAACCTAAACCTAATCTCTACCTATATAAAGGATTACTAGTATAGGTAAGGGTTAAGTTTAGGTTATCTATATATTAAGTAGGGGTTGGGTTATATAGACCTAGGTTAACTTAGGTCTTACTAATATTACGCTGTATTATATATTATTATATAATTAAAACTATAATAAATCGCTATAATAACTAGATATAGCTATATATATATTACGTAATCTAGTGTATAAGTTACGTAACTTAGTATATAATACGTAACCTAGAAGATACCCTAAACTTAACCCAACCTAATATATAGATAACCCGAATCTAACCTCTACCTAATATATAGATAATACTAACTATACCCCGACCTAATATATAGATAACCCCGACTATACCCTAACTTATAGCCTATATATTTCGAACCTAACCTAACCTACTAGTAGGTACCCTAAACCTATTTACTAGCCTAAATATACCTAAGCCTTATAGAGTATACCTATAGCTATATTCTATTTCTCCTTCTATCTATTAAGGTATTCCTTTATCTACTTCTAGAATTCCTAGGACTCTCCTTTAGGGTTCTAGAGGTCTTCTTATAGCTATAGTTAATAGTTATCTACTATAATACTATCCTATTTCTATAATTAGATACTATATACTAGCTTAATAGGTAGATACTTAGTAGAGGAGTAAACTTTAGAGTTATAAATATACTCTATATATAAAAGGAGCTTATACTAATTATCCTACTAATAATTTATATATATATATAGGAAAGATTCTATTTCCTAATTCTACTATTCTATCTATCTATCTATTTATAGATAGAATACTATATTAAAATAATAGTTAATATTTAAATAGAAGTAGAAGTCTAATTAGAACTACCTTATAAAAATAGAGCCTTTATCTAATATAAGAGAGCTAGGTTTATCGATTTTAAAGAAATAACTAAATTTTAATAGATTAGCTAGCTATTAGATAGTAATTATTTTATTTATAGAGAGGTATTAGGAATACTTTATAAAGTAATCTACTAGTACTAGTATAAAGTTATATTTATTCCTAATTAAGTTTATAGACTCTAGGAAGCCTATAATAAAGTTTATAGAATAGTATCTCTAGGGGCTATTAGATAGGGGTAGTAGTTTAAGTAATCTATATAGCTTATATTAATATATTTTATATAACTAGTAGATAAGGTATTACTTAATATAGCGTTTTATACTATTTATTATTTATAGCTAGTAGTACTTCTATATAAGTACTTTATAGGTTCTCTTTATACTATAATATCCTTCTATTAGATTATTATAATTTCTTATAAGAAGGGTTTCTTATAAGGAACTATCTTCTAGTATTTATACTTTATTATTCTTTTAAAGGAAATACTTAGAATTTAATCTTTATTAATTCCCTTTAGATACCTTACGTATATTAGGGCTATTAATCTATCTAATATAGGAGGGATAGGCTATATTAGCCTCCTATATTTAATAGATAAAGTCCTCTAAGTACTTTAGAACCTCCTAGGTAAAGGTATTTTTATCTTCTATTATTCTAAATAGAAGACTATATAGTATAGTAGACCTACTAATATAGGCTTAATAGACTAATAAAGCCTTTTAATTATATAATTCTAATTCCTATACTCTTAAGTAATTTATTATCCCCCTTTTATTAGATATAGATAGTAGATAGGTAGAGAGTAATATATTACTAGGGTTTAAACTTTTATTAGGGAATTCCTATACTAGATTTCCCTTAATTATCTTAGTAGCCTCTTAAGTAGGAGTCTAGGACCCTTTAGATAGTAAATAGGTAGTAGTCTAAGTATCTACTAGTAAAGTAGTAGATATCTAAAATATCTATACCTAGAGCTTATTTTAGAGTATAGGTAGTATAAGACTATATATAATCTTTATCTTACCTATTTTAAACCCCTTAGAGTAATCTAGATACTATAAAGAATTATTAGTAAGGTTATATTCTCCTAGCTTATACTTAATTTTAAAGTTAAAATAGGTTAACTATTTAGCCTAGTAAGCTTACTTAGGTAAGAGTTCTTTAGTTATTATAAACTACTTTAGGTTATAATAATTAGAGAGTACCTAAGTAGTTACTAGAATATATTTAAAGTAGTATTATTAGGCTTTAAAGCTTTTAATAATAGTATATAATTTTTTATTATAAGTATCTTAGTATACCTTAAGACCTCTAAACTTATAGTTTTAAAAGGCTACTAGCTTTTAATAAGCTTTTATAGCTAGTTTAATAGATTAGAATTATAGAAATATTACTACTATAGTAAAATCTAAGGTATCTATAATTACTATAACTAGCTTTTATTAATTAAAATACTAGAGAATAAGTACCTCTATAAACTTCCTATAAAGTATTTAAAAAGTAGTTATTATATTCTTAAGCTATAACTATAGCTTATATTATTTAATAGGACCCTTTTTAGTTTTCTCTTTTAAGGATTTTAAATCCTTAGGTAGACTAGCTACAGCTATTATATATTCTATTATTAGGTATACTAATAAGGAATAGTTATAGATAAATCTATAATAGAAATTTATAAAGCCTAAGAAGATTTATAGGTTCTTATAGCCTTTAGGCTCTAGCTAGTCTTTAATAGTTTCTATATATACTAGGTCTATTACTATATCCTTAAGTATAATAATAAAGCTAAAGAATTCTACTAACTTAGTTTTAAAGATATATTTAGATACCTTAGTATATAAGCCCTATTATTCTAGTCGTTTAAGTACCTTTAGTATATATTAATAGTAATCCTCTTCCTTCTTTAAGTATATAAGAATATCATTAAGGTAGACTATAATAATACTATTAACTAGTCTACTTAGTACCTAGTAGATATATAATTAGTAGGTAGCTAGGGTATTAGCTAATCTAAAAGGTATAACTAAATACTTATAATAGCTATACTATATCTTAAATATAGTTTTCTATTTATTACCTTTCTTAATATATAACCTATAATAAGCCTTGCGAAGATCTAATTTTATAAAGATATTAGCCTCTAAAAGGTAGTCTAATATTTTACTAATAAGTAGTAGGGGGTAGTAATTCTTTATAATAACTTAGTTAAGGCTATAATAGTTAATATATAAATATATAGTATTATTAGCTTTAGGTATAAAGAGTATAGGAGCCCCTATAGGGGATTTACTTAGATATATCCAGCCCTTCTCTTATACTAAATCAAGGTATTTATATAGAATATCTAGTTTATATCTTAATAGGTTATAGATTAGAAGGTTAGATAGTTACTTACTATCTTTTAGATCTATAGTATAATTATACTCTAAATTCTAAGCTATTTAAGATAACCTTATACTACTAAAAATATCTTTAAACCCTATATACTAGTTTAGGACTCTATTTAGGTCCTTAGCTAAAGTCTTCTTAAAAATATTTTACTTAAATACCTAAACTAGTATAGTTTACTATAATAGACTATTATCTACTTAAGTTATTATATATTAAACTACCTCTTAAGGAAGCTAACTTAACTTAGGTATATCTTAAATATACTTTATAAGGTAGTTTTATAAGGAGAGTATATACTCTTTAAACTAGTCTAGCTATAAAGATATCTTATTATAATTAGGAAGCTCCTAGAAAGTTTATAGGGCTCTACCTAGTAGCTAGTCTATAAACTAGTAATAGATTTAAAATATTCTAGGGTATAATATATATACTAGTTTATCTTCCTTCTTATTTTAGATAAGGGAGTTCTTATTTACTATTTTAATATAGTTATCTACTTCTTTTAGATCCTACTATTAAAATTTTCCTATATAAAAGCTAATCTATAAATCGCTTTTATATAGTTATAGATATCCTAGGATTAGATTATAACCCTTAAAGGCTATTAATTAGAAGGTAAGTAGACTATAGTCCTAGGGGTTTCTATTATTATCCTAGCAGTAGACTATAAAGTTATATATAGAACCTAACTATAGCTAATATTTATTAAAGAAGCTAGCTATTAGCTTTTAATAGTAAAGCTTATAGGGTAGATCTAGTAATTTAACTATATATTTACTTACTAGGTTTAGTTCTACTCTACTATCTATTAGTTTTTAAAAAGATCTTAAGTTACTATTAGAGAGTATATTAATAGTAACTATAAAATATTAAATTTCCTTTTTAAAGTCTAGCCCTAGTTATAAGTAGGAGAGAGATATAATTAGGGCTTATCTTTTAACTACTTTATTTTATTCTTCTTCTAGTCTTACTTATTCTATTTAGATTATTTTTTATTCTAATTATAACTCTTACTACCCTTAGGCTCCTAGGTAGGTTATAAGTTTTCTTACCTAATACCTAAAGCGTCTATAGGTTACTCTTAGGATACTAGTATATTTAATTATAAATTATTACCTTTATTCTAGAACTATTGTTTTAAGTAGGGATTTTCTAAAATAGACCCTAAATAGTTCCTCTTAGAGGTAGTTCCTTTAGTTTTACTAATTAGCTTAAGGGTTTCCTCTATATTTTAAACTATTTATTTAAATTATTTATAATTTAGTTTAATATTTTAGAAATAGTCTTATTTTTAAATTTCCTATTAAATCCCCTTAGGAAGCTTACTCTATATAAAGAAGATTTTTAGAAGGATTTATTCTTTAATACTTATATAGGGCTGAAAGGGTTTATAGGGTAGTTTCTCTATAGTACTTTTAAAGTATATACTAAACTAAAGAAAGGAGTTACTTTCTTACTATTAAATATTAAAGTATTATAAAGTATATATAAATTTAATATAATTAGGATCTTATATTATCTTAATTACTTTATACTTTAAGTCCTTAAGAGTTGTAATCTCTCTAGTAGTAGTTATATTAGAGAGTATATCCTTAAGTAAGAGGTAAGTAACTTATATTATATACTACTAAATTCTCTATATATTATCTAATAGGTAATTATATACTCTAAACTATAGGTTTAAATCTTTAAACTATACTTCTATAACTAAGGGCGAAGGTTTTATATCTTTAAGTTTTAGAGAGTTTTATATCTTTATTAAGGTAATATACTAATTCCTTTCTTAATATACTTCTACCCCTAGATTAGAGGAGTACTAGGAAGGTATTATAGCTAAATTTATACTAGTACTTAACTCTTCTATATTAAGCTTTAAGTATTTAATTTCTTCCTAAGAGGCTCCTATACTCTAAAACGCGAAATATTAGTATTATATATCTATAAGGAGTACTTTAAGGGGGTTTATCTATAATTACCTAGGTATTTCCCTTAGGGAATCTATAGACTATTTAATAAAGGAGGTATTTACTCTAGTAGCTAGTAAAAGAATACTAGGCAACCTAATAGCTATATTAATAGGTATATAACTATTACTACCTAATAGATTAGTAGATACTAAGTAAGACCTATCTAGGATAGTTCTAATAGATTTTAAAGGGGTAGTACTAACTTAGGGTAGATTAGTATAGTAAAGGTATCTAGTTACTAATAGTATATATAAGACTATATAAAGTCTAGTATACTATTTTTTAAACAGCCCTAGTCTAAGTCCTTTATAATAGTTTTTTAGGTTTTTATTATCCCCCCTATCTATAAAGGTAAGTATATTACTATTATACTTATCTTTTTATTTAATTTCTAATAGAGTTTCCCTTACTCTATTTTTAGGTAATTAGGGACCTATAGCTTCTCTATAATATTCTTAAGGGTTTAGTAGTTTCTCTACTACTTATTTTCTTCTTATAATATATTATAAGGATATTATTAATTTATTTAAATTTTTTAGTAATAAGATAATTTAGGAGGGATTAGGCTTCCTACTTAAGCCTAGCTACCTAAGAGAAGGATTTAAATTATAAAGGGAAAAAGTAGGTAGGTATAAATAGTATATATTATAATAGTATATAAGATAAATCCTTAGAGAGTATCTAAAAAAGCGAGGGTAACTATATAGAGAGAAAGGGGACTATATATAACCTAAAGGGTTCCTATAGGGTTCCTAGGGGAGGAATAGAAATATCCTTTATAAGTATTTAAGTACTTCTCTATAAAGTAAAAGCTAATACCTTAGTAAATATAATAGATAATTACTATTACTAACTATAATATAACTCTCTCCTATTACCTAGGTACTATAAATATAGTCGCTAATATACTATTATATAAATAAGGGAAATTTAAAATCTAGAAGGAAAAGAATTAATTAGTTTATATATAAGTCTTCCTATAAGTAGAATAGTTTAATATTAGTATAATTAATATTATTATTAATAACCTTGCTTAGCTTACTTATAATAGACTAGAATAGATACTTAAAATAGTATCTTCTAATACCTTTATAAGTTTACCCTTGCCTAACAACCTATATATAGTAATTAACTATATATTATAAACTAAATAAAATTATAAATGCCTATAACCTCTATATAAAAGGGTATTAAAAAATAAGGACTAGAAACTAAATTTAGAAGGACTACTCCTATATAAAGAATAATTATTTATCCCTATAGTCTATTTTCTATAAATATATCTAATTTATATAGTTTATATAATATAAATTATAGCTTATCTAAGTAAGAGGAAAATAGTAAAGCTACTTAAAGAGTAATACTTCTAGATAATACTATAGAAAATATCGATACCTATATTACTATCTATAAGGCCTACTAATAGAGTTATATACTATATAATTATATATTATAACTACTAAAATTACTACTAATACTAGAATAAGCCTAATAAGATATCTTAATAGACTTTAAGTCTTTTCTACCTAATAAAAAGGTATATAATTACGCCTTTATTATTATAGATTAATTAAGTAAGCGATTATTCTCTCTACCTTACTATAAAATAATAATAGTAGAATAAGTAGTAGATATATATTATTATTATATATAGTATCTCTAATTAAGGACTTTAGTTTATCTTAATATTTATAAATAAACTCTATAGGTTAATAGGAATTAAATAGAAGCTCTTAATAGCTTATTACCCTTAAACTAATATAAATACTAAGATTATAAATTAGTACCTTGACTAATATCTTTACCCCTTTATTAACTTCTATTAAGATAATTAATTAGACTTATTATTATATATAGACTAGGTATAGGCTATATTACTATATAAGACTACTGGTTTATCGCCTTTTAAAATCGAATTTAGTTATAAAACTATCTATTACAAGGACTAGAAGGAATATATAACTAAGTCCTTAATAATTTATAAATAAATAACTTATAAGAAAGTATAGAACTATATAAGAGCTTATTATAATACTATCTAACTAGCTATTAAAATAGCTTAATAAAGAATTAAACAAGATTAGAAGTATTAAGTATAATAAGTAAATAAAAAACGTTATAAATCTAACTTTTCTATAGGAGATTAAGTTTATATTATACTAAAGGGTTTTATAATAAGATAACCTAGTTAAAAGCTTAATTAATAGATATATAGCTCTTACCCTATTATCGCGATAAAAGGATATTCCTATTAACTAAAGTTGCTACTATATATATATAATATATTCTATATAGATCGTTTACGTAAAGTATTTAAACCCCTACTAGGTTAGATAGAACTAGAGGAGGAACTAATTAAGATTAATAGTAATCCTAAGTAGTCTATAGAGGAAATACTTAATAGTTATATCTATAAAGGTCGACTATAGTATAAGATCTCCTAGATAGCCTATAACCTTAATTCTATCTTATATAATACTTAAGGCTTTATTAGAGCTCTTTATAAAATTAGGAACTATTATAAAGCCTACCTAGAGAAGCCTAGCTTACTAGTATAACTACTAGCTTAACTAAAGGCCTATAAAGAAGATAAGAACCTAATAGTAATAGATAAAGATAATAAAGTAGTAAGTTAGAGATATTTAAATTAAATACTAAGAAGGAAGTAGTAAGGAAGAAGAATTATAAAACTTAGGGATAAGCTTTCCTTAGAGGGGGGTAATATAATAGACTACTTTATTATATAATTAGACCTTTTACTTAAAGCTATAGTAGAACCCTAGCTCTAGTAAGATATTAATATATCTATAAGTTTAAATACTATATAGTCTTACTAAACCTTTATATCTATTCTCTTCCTTATCTTAGTATAGCTAAAATAGAGTTAATCTATCTTATTATTATCTATACTTAATATAGAAGCCTATATTTATCCTTATACTAGGGTTTTACTATAGTTTTAAATAAAAGGTTTAATTATATAATAAAAGTGATTATATAATAAAGTAGTCTATTATAGTATAGATATTAGTATAGATAAAAATACTATAACTAAAACCATATTTTCTATATATTTTAGCCAATATTATAGATTTTACGATATAAATTTAATAGAAAATAGAAATATATATATATAAAATAAATATATAATAGTTTTAGCTATTTTAGTAAAGTATATACTAAGTTATTTAAAATTAAGTTTAAAGTTTTAAGAAATTTCTAAATACTATAATAACTACTTTATAGAATTATCTATAATTCTAATATATTATTTTATATATATATACCTATCTTCTATTAAATTTATATTGCGATATTTATAATATTGGCTAAGATATATAGAAAATACGATTTTAGTTTTAGTATTTTTATCTATACTAACGTCTATAACTGAATCTAGATCTAATCTAAACCCAACTAATTTACTAGCCTAATAAAAAGATTAAAACCTAATAGTAATAGATAAAGATAATAGGATAGTAAGCTAAGGATATTTAATATAAATACTAAAAAGAAAGTAAGTAAAAAAGAAGGATTATAAAACTTAAAAATAAGCCTCCTTTAAAGGGGGGTAATATAATAGATTATTATATAATTAAATCTTTTACTCGACCCTAGTAGAACCCTAGCCCTAGTAGAATATTAGTATATTATTAAGTTTAAATACTATATAGTCTTGCTAAACCTTTATATCTATTCTCTTCCTTATCTTAGTATAGCTAAAATAGAGCCAACCTACTATATCATCTACCCTTGATACGGGAGCCCGTGCCCGTCCTCACATACTAAAAGTATATATAATTAAAGCCGACTTGCCTATCTACTAGCCAAACCATCCAAGGCCGCGGGTCTTCTTGCTACCAATGCTGACCTGGTTCGGCGCATCCTTGAGATCAATCTCCTTGCATTCGCTTGACGCCTTTTCCCAGCCAATTGAAGACACGCTACCCGCATCGTTGTAGAGGTACTTGGAGCCATCAGAAAACGTCGCCTCGATCTTGCCGGTATAGTCGCCGTCGAAGTGGCCGGACACGGCCCACGACTGGCAGTGGGCCGCCTTCTGGGGCGGGAGCATGTTTGGCCCGACGGCGCCACTGCCCTGAGTTATAGAGAGGTCTTTCTTATAGCCTGTAGTCATAGCGGTAGAGTCCTGGATAAATATTAGTTCTTGTTCCGCGGGATCCCGAAATGGGGCGTACCATATTCTGGCGCGTGTACTCAAACTTGGTGGCCACATCGGTTTTAACCTTTGCCACAAGCGGGATTTCAATCTCGCCGCCGACCGTAACAGTAACGCCCGCAGTCCACTGGTTCGTGCGCTGACTCGTGATCGTCTTGCTCGTTTCCCTTGACTCCGAATTTGTAAATATATACGTCTGGTTCGGGCCGCCTATCGCATTCGTGTTCTTGTAATACACGTCTGCCACATTGACGTTGTCAATATTTTTCTGCTCCTCATTCCACTTGTTCAGGTCCTCCACGACATTGAGCCCGACGAGCTCCGTTCTGACAACCTTGCCCTTCAGCATTTTAAACTCGATGCTAGAAAGCCAGGCGCCAGAGCGTGTCTTTGCGCCGAGAATGATACCGCCGGCGTTGTCAACGGTGATATCCTTGCTCTGCATCTTCTTCTTGTCGCAACCCACTTCGAAGATGGTGTTGCCGCCCTGCGTGATGGTAATGCGGCCGACGGCGTCCATAGGGTCGCCGTCGTCGGGCTTGTTGTTCCGTAGCCGGATGCCTGGCCTGAGGGTCAATCGAGGGTCAGTGAGCATTGTTGAACCATGCTACGTACCTACTTCGTCGCTAGCCTTCCATTCCGTGACGTCGTGCGCCTGCACCACTTCGGGGAGACTGCCACGCACAGGGCCCCATCCGGATTGGGAGAACTTAAACCGGACGGCTTTGACCTGGAACTTGGCGGACCAGACCTCGATGCCAATGATGGTCTCGCCGTTGGTCCACTTGGAATCACACTTGGTCTCGGGGTCGTTGCCACCGGGGAACGCAGGCCCAGCGTACTGGGAAGGAGCAAAGGGCGCTTCATTAGGTGCGGCATCACAGTTGTCGTCGGCGAGTGCGAGAGTGGCCAGTGAGATCAGGAGGGCCTGGTTGATCAAGGAGAAACGCATGGCGTATAAGATGAATAGGAAGATACTAGAGTAAATATGGAACGAAACGAATGGACACTTCAAGTACTGCTTGAGAAGCCAAACAGTGGACTGAAGCGCAAGGGAGGAGAAGAGGCTGCTGAGGTGCGTGGTTTCAAACAGACGGTGAGAGACACATCTTATACAAACATATGCTCTATGCCTGGCTATTCCTGAGGCCGTAGTCGAGGTCTAATCTTACATTTGCTTGGCAGCCAGCCGGATGTATCAGGTTGGTGCAGATTGAAACAAAGGCATGAAACGAACGTAGCCCCCATTATAACATGCGCGCTTCCACCTACGCTAGCATTCGTCCTTTCGCGCCCCCGTAGTATAAAGTTATATAGGAAATTACCGTAAGGAGTACTGGTGCCCGCTCAGCCTTAGGCCTGCCGCCCCCCAAGCGCCGCCATATTAAGCAGGTGATTGTTATAGGCGTATCAGCTTTAAAGCTGGAGAATTTGGGGTCCGTTTCAGCGGTGGCGTACGCGGCATTGAGATCGTGATAGCGGCGGAGTTAGAGTCGTTCAGCTGCTATGCGTTGCGAATTAGTCTTAGCCGCGAAGCGGGTTTGCATTTAGGTGGTCGCGTTACTGTACAAGCTGTATATCTTGCTGCTATTGCTTAGTATCGCTATATAAGATATAATTATAATACTATCTCCCCTTGCTATTCCTCTTTTATCCTAATATATATTCTATTAATAAAGGTTTATATAAAAACTATTATATATTATCTTTCTTAATTAATTCAATTCTCTATAATTTCCAATTTAATTTTATATAATATATCTTTATATTAGTATAGTAATAGATATACTTGGAAAATTAGTCTATAGCTATAAAGTAAATATAAAAATAGATAATTAATTTTTAAAAAGACTATAGAGAAGTTTATATAGTAGAAATTATTACCTTTATATAATATATAGAATACTATAAGCTATTATATATAAATATATATAATAAATTATAATAAAGGAAAAAAGAGAAAAGAATAAAGGAATAATAAATACTATATAATATAGTATTAAAAGTTGTTGGCACGGCAATAGGTGCATGGGGTGAATCGGTTTGCAGCTGCAATAACTTTGTATAAAAGAAAAACGATTGATTCTTAAGAGAGAACTATAGAGGAGCTTATATATATAGAAAAACTCTGCAACGCACGGAGCGCTAGAGGCCATAGCGCGTAGGCGCCATCACGTAACCTAGAAAGCTATAGGCATGCTGGTAGAAAGCCGCCAGTAAGCCGCGGGAAAGCTGTCGGCGAACCGATAGTAAGCAGTCACGTGACTCGGAGAGCTACCAGCATGCTGGCGGAAAGCTGCCAGAAAGCTACGGGAAAGCTGCCAGCAAGCTGAGTAGTTATATAACGTAATTCTAACATAGACTATATTTTCTTTCTTAGAGCGTTTAAGGAACACAGCTATTATATAATCTAGAAAGCTGCCAGCAAACCAACGGTGAGCAGTCACGTGATACTAGTTATATAATAGTATTCTTCCTTATTCGCTCAACCCATCCCTGTACACGAAGTTCTAGATAGTTCGTATTAATAAGTTTCTCGAGGGCGGCGTTAGGTCCTGATTTTATCATTAAATTAGTAGGGTTGTCGCGTCTATCGATCTAGTGGATGTCCTTAAGTTCTCCTTACTCGTACGCCTGTCGGAGAGCTATAATATCAATTATTAACCTTTTCTCTTTTATAGTACCTAGTTTAACAAGGCATTCGTATAGTAAGAACGAATCTATATATACGACGATTGGTACTCGCGGAATAGAGAGACGTTCAATAATCATATTAATAGTTCCGCCTATTGCGATAGCGATATCAACGCTATAAGCTATTATATAGATCTCTAATACTAGTACGCTTCGTATAATCCTTTTACATTTCGTTAACGACCAGTAAATAATATTACCTCGAATTTTAAACGTGTCGCTCTTGTTCGCAGTAACCTTATTACCTAGTATAACGATATAACCTATCTACGAACTCATATCTTTGTTGTTCGCGAATGATACGTCGACGAACGTAAATAGCTTAAGTTCTTCCAGGTTTAGTTATACATGGTTTAAACCCCTGGCAGTATTTTCTTTCTACTAGTTAATTCGCTTATTTAGACGAGTAATTTCTTCTTTCATTAGATCGATTATCTATGTGGTAGTTAATAGATCAAAACTCGCCTTAGGTTAATAGATAGTCGCTATATAGGCACCTCGGGCTCGCTATTAAACGTATAATTTCTAATTATATGCTGGCTCTAGCTTATTACCTTATCGCTTTTAACGTAGGTTAATCGTCGTACCATTAGTAGTAATAGTAACTATATAGCCATTAAATTCGATTTAACTGTCTTTAGCCAGTTCTTGTCTCTTTTTAG
>Ga0247757_10001269_pt1 | contig 17420 bp, 15 predicted proteins | sample UWRJL126311R4_FD_180929 | JGI IMG/M metagenome (GOLD analysis project Ga0247757, IMG submission 180929) | Plant litter microbial communities from Arlington Agricultural Research Station in Wisconsin, United States - UWRJ-L126-311R-4 | ecosystem: Environmental > Terrestrial > Plant litter >... | reverse complement strand
TCACTGGACTCCTAACCCCCTTTCCCACATCCTCCTCTTCCTCCGCACTTTCCTTCCCCTCCTCTTCCTCATCTCTCACAACATCCATGGCATCTTTACCCCCGCTCTGACTCTCTTTCCGCGGTCGTCCGCTCGCAGAGGTAGTTGATGTGACAGTGCTGGAGCGGCGGCGGCGAGGCGAGGGACGCAGCATGCTGGTACGGCGGTCTATGCCGTCATTTACGATGTAGAAGTCGTAGTTGCGGGGGAAGAGGTGTTTGTCGATGCAGTGCAGGCGGCGTTTGAAGGCGGTGGAACAGAGGCGGTCGCAGGTGGGAAGGAGGCAGGCATACTGCGAAAGGTCAGGGAGCGGTAAGTGGGCTAGATTGACAGGGGCCCTGCTTGAATGTCTGGGCACGTGATGGTGAATGCTCGACGTTCCTACATACATGTAGATCCGAAGGAGCTTTCTCATTGGGCATTCGAATCCACCATGGGAGATCCTCCCTATCGTTCCTTCGACTTCTCAACGTAGAGAAGAGAAAAACAGGAAATCGAATGGATGATAAAAAGCCTGAGAAGGGCAACAACCTACCGTGTACTCGCCCCGAGCCTCCTTCGCAGCCCGGATTGGGTCGTGGTTCTCCGCAATGTGCAGCCCGAGGAAATGCTCGTCTGGAAAATTGCGCCCGCACTCGGAGCACCGATTCGTATGGGTCTGCTGGTAGTGCACCTCGTAGGCGGCGTACGAGGCGAACGAGAGGGGTGCGTGCGGCGCCAGCGCGCACTGCATGACCATGGCTGCACCACCACCGGCACCGGCACTGGCACCGCCAGCCCCAGCTGCAATTTCTGGGGAAGACTTGTCCAGGTGCACCATTTTGGCGTCGGTGGGGGAAGGGCTGTTCGGGGGACGGTGGCTGTTGGGAGAGGCTGAGGGAGAGCGTGAGCGCTTAAGGGGTGGCATTGTGGGCGTGGGCGTGTGTGGGTGACTTTTGGAGGAAGTAGAGAGAGGAGAGGGCCTGATTATATGTGGGCTTGGCAAGGGGGGGTTATTGTTGTGACGAATGGTATTGGGGTAGATAGGCGAATGGTGGTGGTGATGGCATGAGCATGTGCATGAGCGGTGAGGGCAGGGTACATGTAGCGTAGCGAAGTCGAGATGCAACTGCCAGCGCCCGCAATAATGCAACATCATATGATGCATAGTGCTGCTGTCTTTGTTTGAAGGATACAGAATGGTGTTTTCACGCGTGAGACATGTGTCTGGGGAAATTTATTATGCTCAAAACCGGGGTCGGTCTGCGCGTCGAACGATGCCGAATTGGAAATATTCAAATTGGCCCTGAGGTTTTCTAGAAATTTCCGTGCATTTTGCTACTCTTTCTCCAGGCTCTATGACGGCTAGAAATCAAATGGGAAAATGAGAAAATACGTCATGCGCGCCGCTGCTGACGCTGTTCAGACTACGCGGGTGATTTTACGTGGGCGGCCGAGACCGTGCGTTTCCTAAAACGAGAGACTCACCCGAACCTCAACTCATTTGATCTTGCTGGCCCTCTCTCCCCAACCCCTCACCACGCCTGCGCCACCGCAAGCCTGTCTTGCGCGTTGTCTACAGTCTCTAACCTTTCCCAGGCTTCCGCTCGTCCCCATTCTTGGAGCATACACTGCTCTGTCCCTCCATGGAGAAGCCCAGCAACATCACTCGCCTCTCACTCCGCGCCTTCGTCTGACCTTCCGGCCGGCCGTGGGGTCACATATGAACGTCGCCAGCTCCACCTATCGAAGGCATGGCCACAAACACTGAAGAGCTCCTCAGGCGCGTCCTTCTTCCCTATCCCTACCCACACTCTGTTCTAATGGATGCCGCTAGCCGCGCGCGCACCCTCGAGGAACAGCTTACGAAGCTCATCGAGAACAACCGTAACGGCGCGCAGCTTGCTGTCGTTCTCCAAGAGTAAGCGCCCTATGTTATATCCGCTCGCTAGATTCCACTAACCGCATAGTCTCCGCATCGCCTGCGAGAATGTCCTTTTTGCCGACTTTGAGTTCGCCTCCAAGCACCAGATTGAGCTGCTGCTATGGAACGCCCACGTCAAGGTCAACACCGTTTTCCGAAAGGAAAACCGTTCGGTAGGTTGTAAAGTAAACGGCAGAACAGTACAATTGGCTAATGCGCGGCGACAGTTGAAGAAACATGCGAAGGAGCGCGTTGTCGAGCTTCGGAAGCTGCAGAAGATCTACTTGCAGTTCATCAAGGCGAGCCAGCGCTTCTATCGCCAATACATTTTGAACCTAGACGCCCAGTTTGAGGGCATTCCCGAGCTCCGCAAAGTGGCTCGCACGTGGAAGGACGATGGTATGTCCAAATTGTCGGCTTCCGACATTTTTGCTTACTGTTACGCAGCGTCCCGCACATCGACTCCCCAGCGCATCGCCGCCACTCTGAAGACCCAAGTCCTACAGTCCTGCCATCAAACCCTTATCCAGCTCGGCGATCTCTCCCGATACCGCGAGACCGAACTCGGCGACGAGAAGGAGCGCAAGTGGGGCCCCGCGATAGGCTATTACAACCTAGCTACGGAAATCAACCCCGACTCTGGACATTCGCATAATCAGCTGGCCGTCATTGCGCGCGAGGATGGAAACCACTTCCGCTCCGTATACCATATCTACCGCTCTCTTGCGAGCAAGTACCCCTATCCGCAGGCCCAGGGAAATCTTGAGTTGGAATTCAAAAAAATCGTCGCCGCTTGGGATAAGGGCGAGCTGATTAACAATCACAAGTCTGCCGACAGTAACAAAGCTGCTCGCGCCCTCATGGGCTGGTTTGTTCGCCTGCATAGCAAGTGCTACAAGGGAGAGGAATTTAAGGAGCATGATGAGCTCGAGGGCGAAGTTCTTACTCAACTCGCTATTCAGCTCAAGGAATGCTTGCTTGAAGGCATCCTCCAGAAGATCATTTTGATTAATTTGGCTGCGGAGTACTTCGCCAGTGTGCAATTGCAAGGTATGTTAGCTGCTTTGCCTCCGATAACCGATGCTAACTAGGGTAGGACCTGACCCACCCCCTAACGTAACTAAGTCTTATTTCTACTTTCTACGATTAAACGTGAAGACTTTCTTTACTCTTCTACAAGTTCTACAGCCCGAACTAGAGCGTCTGTCCGGCGGCGATGACGTAACTCAAAACGGCGGCCATGCACCCCAACTCTCGGACAAGATCACCCCTGTTGCAAAGCGGGTGCTTCCCGGACTTCGCTTATATAGCAAGTGGTTTACTCGATTCTGGCATATTCTCAATGCAAACATCGCCGACACACTGACTCAGGTTGAGGTGCAAGAGCTATGGAAGTCTTATGCGGCAACTCTGACACTGATCACCTCGAGCTTGCCTGTAGCACAGTTACCTAGCGACAGCTACATGCTCGAGGAAGACATCGAGACCATCGGATTCCAGCCCTTGGCGTCTTCAAGTAGCGAAAGCGCATCGATGAAACGCTCTACTGATTCAAATCGCGGCCATCCAAACATCGAAATGTTCATGCGAGTTCGAAACTTCTTGCTCGATGGCATTCGGCTCGCACAAGACCCAGAAGTGCCGCTTGATCATGTCGGCAATCGATTTGTCTACCGAGAGGAAGGAGTCCCTTCAGAGTTGCTTGCTAGCCCGCATGTTGATAGGTCTCCACCTATGTCGCCTGAACTAGTGGACTTTCCTCTATTCCCTCCACAGGCTCCAATTGCCGAAGACCAAAAATCGCATAGCGTTGTCGCACCATCTGAATCGGCCTCGACTACTATCGCTATGAACCGGATGGTCGATGACTTGGTAGGACCTGATGATGGGCAGCTGGACCCGCTGCCAGAGGAAGACGAGAATATCCCACCGACCCCTCCAGAGCAGACTTTTGAAGACACTGCCCTGGTCTCGGATAGTGGCTTTGCCCCTCCTCTTACAGCTAGGGAACTCGTCAACGCCTACATGTACAGGAAGCCAGCTACGTCACCGCCTCCAGTTGCTTCCTTGTTGTCTACGCCGATGGCTCGTGTAGCCTCCTCATCATCGATCCGCGGGCCCGCAAACCTACCATCTATTCCAAATACTGATGCCATCTGGAACCGCAACTATGGAACGCCCGGACCTGCATCGCCATTGATGCCAAGCAGTGCGGAGGTGCGCAGCTCCCCCGCAAATGGACTTTCCGGTCACGTGCGTGGAGACTCCACTGCTTCACTTCGCAGCACCGATTTCTCTACGCCCAGTTCCATGCAGCGTCCTATCCAGGGAGGCCTTGGAAGTAGTACTGCCTGGGGAAACCCTACTGTTTCCCATTACGGCTCAGTTTATGGAAATGGAAACAATGTTTACGGAAACGGATCTGCCTATAGCCAATACCAGGGCCAGTACCAAGGCCTGTATCAGCAAACCACCAATACTACGGATTATGGAATGGCTAGTCCTCTGCTGTTCCAAAGCTCGTATATTGATAGGGAGCACAGTTCGTATGGTCGTACTCCGCCGAATGGCCAAGTTGGCTGATTACCACGGTCACCTTTGGCGCGGTCAGCACCTTAGTAGTGTCTGAGTCATGCGAATTATTTGTCACCCACCACACCGACTCCAGTCAAACTCGGGATTTCGGATCTTCGTTGTGTATGCGTTGAGTAGCTTGACAGCAGCTCGGCTCACGACACCGTAGAAGGAAAACAACGCGAGTTTAGTGTTCGTTACTGCATTCCTCGGCATAAATCGCTCGCAAAAAGTGGTCTGTCGTTTTATAGACCAAATGCTGTCTTGCGTTAATGCTACCGTGAATTTTCATGGGTGTGGCATGGAGACCGGGAAGGGCTGATTGAAGTTAACAAAACTCCAGTCGATCAACCTTCGAGTGTGTCTTCAACAGCATGCTTTCTTCTTTCTTTATTGAGACCCTCGCGTATAAGCCGAAGTAGGAGGGTCAGAAATTAAGACAGTTGCGTCATGAGCTGATCTTGAAGCAGGATGCCTATCCTCTCTTCTACTCATAGCGATGGAAATTGTGAACGAGAGTTCCTTCTCCTTTTCTGTTATTCCTCTCTTTTCTACCCCACTTTCGTGTTTGCAGGGTTTTTTTGTTTACTTTATGCTCTCTTCATTTTCTTTATTGTCGAGGTGTGAGGGCATAAGGCTGAGGGGTACGAGGTGGAAGTGGGTCCGAAGGCTTTGACAATGCACAGGCAGGTAGAGAAGCTGTAAAGGCAAATTTGAACGAGCGGCGGGAAGACTTTATTAGCGTGCATTGGATGAGCTTGGACGTCAGCGCTAGAAGGCTAGGTTTATAATCACAGACTGCGTTGGCAAATCATGGCGTCTTTGGGATGTTTTTATCACGGTTGAAGCACCTTTCTCATCTCGTCCGTGGATGGGATCATGCTCCGATGTTGATGCCGATGCAAATAAATACTCGCCCCCCCTTCTTCCGTCAAAACCGTAGCCTTTTCAAGCCCTTCCAGCATTCCCCCCACGCCATCTCTCCCATCACTCTCCCTCTTCCCCCGTCCCCGCCGCAATCCTCACCAAGTCTTCATTCGTCAAAGGTTCCTTCTCTATTCCCTTGACTACTTGCTCCAGCATCGCAACGCATACCTCCTGTACGCCTATGCTCGGCAGACCCATCGTTGCACGTAGCCCAGCTGCCATGGCGCGCTTAGCCAGACTCGCCGGGTCGTATCCAGGAGAAGTGATGAGGCCGGGCTTCGCGACCGTAAGGGAGAGACCAGGGTGGGACGAGGCCAGGGAGAGAAGCTTATTCTCCGTGTCACCCTACAACGGGGGTCAAAAGGGGTGGGGTTACAAGAACATAGAAAGCAGGGAACGGGGGGCCGGTAGCGGGTAAAGAAGAACGATTAGGGGGAGGAACGCACTCTCATCAAGCAGTACTCAGGCTTGAAAGACGGCGTGGCCGTCTGGTCGCGCTCGGCGGCCGAGCCGCTCATGTAGACGTATCGGAAGGGGGTGCCGGGGTTGCTGGCGAGGAGGGTGCGCAGGGTGAGGAGAGTGTGCGTTTGGCAGACGCGGACGACTTCGGGGAAGGGGTAAAGGGTGGATTTGGAGGGGGTTATGGCTATGGTCCTGTTGGGGGAGTTAGAGGGTAGATGGAGGGTAGAGGGGAGGTGGAGACATGGTACAGAGGTGGAATATGGAGATCCATGACAAAGATGTGTGTATGAGATGACGGGCATGTAAGATTGGGATCTTGAATAGATAGATGCAACATGTATGCGAGACGGATGTGGGAAATGGGGATGGGACATGGATATGTAAATAGAAATAGGGCATGGAGAGACCGACCAAATGCACCCATTCGCGCCTTCGAACGCGCGTTTATCCTCGGGAGAATACTCATCGTAATCTTTAACGATAACGGAGGTGAGCTTGGGGGAGGAAGAGGACGCAGGGAGCGCGCGGCGCGATACCGCGACAACGGAGGTAATGTCTTTGCGGAGGAGGGACTGGCGGAGGAGCTCAGTGCCCACGAAGCCTGTTGCGCCGAAGATGATGAGTTTCATGGTCTTTTCTCTGATTTCCCTCTACTTGATTATTCAGGATATTTTTTTGCTTGTTGAGTTTGTGTGATGAAAGACAGGTTGGAGTCTCAGCATGAGGCGTAGTTGTAGCATCGGGTTTAGTGCTTATGTCCGATGCAGCCTAAAGGATCAATGGAGGCCTGTCTAGCAGTCAGCGGGAATTGAAGCCAATGCTTCTATGGGATACTAACTATACTTGATAGAACATATATTTGTCTATCACTGATTGAAGGAGAAATTATACTTCTTATAAATAGTTGCCCCGTGAAGCTTCAGACAATAAATAAAAAATCAAAACGCTGAATGGTAATAGCTTAAACTATCCAACAGGCCGTAAGAGACTCCTTTGCTCACACAAACTAACTAGCTTTGAGTTGTCGAGTCCATGTTATACCCGTTGATAAGGTCCAATGTATATGATCTATTTGATCAAAAATTAGCTAGCTTACGACCTGTAAGAGACTTTATCAACAACATTTTGGATTTCTACACTCAGCGATCGTACGAAGGGCGCTAGACGATCATATAATTAATTCACATCTAAAAAATTTCCTTGACAAAATAGAATTGATATACTTATGTTTGCAGTTGTAGGGTGAAAATCAAAGAGCGCCTGTCTAATACTATATAAACTTTAGAAGCTAAACAAAGCGTTAATTTACATAAACAGAGTCCAAACCAAACAGCCACAAGGAGAATTCAACGAGCAGGGGACCACGTAGACGCAAACGTCTAACTGCACTGGATGCACCACGTGTTCTGGCGCTGATCTTCGGGGATGGTAATGCTGTTTCGCGTGAGCTACAGAACCCAAGATTGGGTGGTTAAAAGGGAAAAAAAAAAACTTACAAACTGCCTTTGGGCACTTCCATTATAGGATCAAGGCACTTGATGCTAAATGGAATGATTTTCATGTTCACTGTTTTGTGCAACGTGCACTTCGAGATCGAGCCATTAGCATCAACCCCAATTTCCATTGGCATCGAAGCAGCGGAGTTGACACCGATTACGGACGCCTCCCCGGATCCCTTGTTGCAGTATCTTCCCATGCTGCCATCAGTGTATCTCAAATCACCACTCTCCGGGCGACCTCCAATGCACGCGTTGTTCAAAAAGGGCTTTGGAGTCGACGGCGGAGGTGGGGGGTTCTCGCCGCCGATGGGGTAGCATATGTCCAGGAGGTTCTTATTCGCGATCTGGTAGATCTGCTTCTGGTTGGGAAGATCAGTAGGGCTTCCAAATCCGTAGAAGATTGAGATAGCGGCGTCGAGATCGAGTTTGAGGCCGATGCTAGCGACGGCATTGGGGTTATTGCATGTGCCCTGGGTGCTGGCTTCGGCGTTGAGATTGGCGGTTAGGCGGGGCGCTTGGAGAGCAAAACCAGCGGTGACACCCTGGCCCATGATATGAGCACCCATTCCCAATGTCACAACAGGGCTGACTGATGCAGTGACTGAGACATTGGCTGATAGCTCAGGGCCAATCTGCTCGAACTTGGGCTCAAATTCGTCGGAGTCGTCATCAATTCGCCAGGTAGTTTGATCAGGGATAGTCATCGCAACTCCGAATTTTGCTGTAATATCAGCCTGGACCGCCGAGAGAGAGCCTACAACAGCTATGGCAGTTTCGAAGCCGACGTCTCCAATCAATGGTACGTGGAAAGATGCACCAGGGATACCAGTCACTGGGAGAATGTCCAGCTTGACATCTTTCTGCTCTGTGAACTGGACTGCGAGCTGAACACCCAGACCAAGGCGGAACCCAAGACCGTTCGTTGTGGTGATGCTTCCGGAGAAGCCACCCCAGCCCAGCTCTACATCATAGTGAATGCCTCCAGTAAGTGCACAGTCGGCACACGTAAGCCCTATGCGTGTCTTGTTGTCTGCGCTAACGTCCATGCCAAAGATCTCCTTGCCGCTGAAGTCTTTAGCAATAGAGATATCACCCGAGTTTCTCTTTTGAGGGTTCAGCTTAAACCCGTCAAAAGGGTCTGAAGAGATGCGAAGCTTAGCATCAGTGAGCCACTCATGTTTTTCTTGGATCTCGCCCTTGAGAGTTGCTTTCTGGGTGCTGTCGTCAAAAGTCGCTTCACTGATCTCGTAAGCGCGGAGACCGTCCTCGCCGCCGCAATCGCCATCAGCAATGAAGATGAACGACTTGTCGGCATCGGTCACCCACGTCCAGCTCTTCTTAGCTTGATCGTAGCCTGCCTTCGTGCTTATTTCGACAATGAGTTCAGTGTCGGATGGGCATTCTAAAGAGCGCAACTCGTCATCCATACGACCAGAGCTGATGATCTTTATCTTCCCGCCATCGACCGTTGTTGTGCCCTCGGCATAGACACCTTTCAGTCGTTTGTTAGTCAACTGAGTAACAAGTCTGTAGGATACAGATACTTACCATCTGATTCGAAAAAGAAATGTTCTTCTTCCTTGAGTTTAACATCGATAATCTTGCGAAAGTTGCTTCCCTTTCTGTTGGGGTTCTTGACAGGGGCGAGTCTAATGGGTTCATCACGCTTCACTTCCCTAGGCAAGATAACTTCGACAGAAGGCGCAGAAGCAGCGGGCAAAGCGCTAACTACGTTCCCAAGGGCGGCCAAGAGACCAGCCCCCAAAAGAGTGGAGTGGCGCATTTAGAAAGTTGAGTGGTAGAGTAAACGACCTGGGCTGGAAGGAGAGAATAAGAAATCAGATGCGAAGAATTGAAATATCAAAAGATGAAACAAAGAACGAAGAGAGTGGTAAATGAAAGACTAGAAGAGAGCGCGTTAGTGAGATGGATGCTAAGAGATGCATCTTTGTACATTATATATTCGATCAGAAAAATCCTTCATCATCAACACTAACAGCATTGTAGAAATTGTCTGGAGATTCAAATTGCCTGTTTGCCTATTCAGCTGTCATTTCGAGGGCCGCCTTCGAACTCCGTTACATGAAAACATGTTGTGCTCAGAAGAAGTATTGCTAGGATCATCCGGGAACTTGGCGATCTGGAGAACATAAAGCTTAGAAGAAAACAAATTCCTGTAATTGGTAGGAATAGACGTTGGTATTCCGGAGCTGAGTTTCTCGTCAAATAGTGGCTGAATCGGGCAATGCCGACGGCATTACTAAGATTACCTGCCCCCACACTGCATCATCAGCTTTGTCCTGAACAATCCCCGTGTATAAGACAATTGATTTTGTAGGAGAGCTTGGTTCTTGAGCTATGTGTGTCGCAAGTTTGATTTTGGGGCCGTACTGAAGATTGTTGTGTGAGATATAACCGCCCAACAGGTACCTGCGCAGCAATAATGTTTGCTTGAGTGCAGCCCACAGAAAAGAGTGCTTTTACCAAGAAAATAGACCCCTTCAATGCGAACTTATTATAAAATAGGAGAGAGTTAGGATGTTTTTCGTGGATTCAATTATTCATGGAAAAAAATGTTCAATCGCAGCAGCCTAGAATGCATGTTTACTCTAGTATAAACAATACATAGGCTGGGGGCACTGGTAGCAAGAATGAAGATTAGCAAGGATACAAGAGAAGGTTTCAATAAAACCGCTGAGATCGTCGAGTACACATAAAGCGCGAAAGTATGGCAAGAGAGTTACATCGCTACAGAGCTTGTAATTATGAGAAGCCGGGCTTCACAGCCGGGCAATTCTGACCAGCTAGAGGTTAGTATGATATAGGCGGGCATGAGCGACATTTGTTGCGGTATCGAAAGTCAACTTGGGAAAGATAAGATTGGTGTCGAGGCACAAAGGCACAGAGGGGTGCGTTGCGCCAAGCATACGCTAGCATCACCGGAGGATGTATCACTAAAGTTGTGTTCATTGGCTGACGATGACTTAGTCAGCCTCCAGAACGCCTCGCTGTCCGAATGGTCCTGAACCGCGCCCTTGTAAGAGCATTAGAGTCATAAAAGGCGGATGGTGGCAATAGTTTGTTTCGAATCTTTTAGTGAGTCAAAGTGGCGCGTTATATGTCTTGGGGTGGGCAGATGATAGGCATTTTTACCACCCGCGAACGTACTTGAAGTGGGACATGTATACATTTCGCCTCATTATTATACGTCCTATACCCACAGAAGAAGCATGTGACTATCGGAAATCCAGTTCATGTTGAGAGGGACTAAATATGGTAGTGATATCGACGGCAGTGAAATCCAGATGCAGTGTGAGCGAAAGCATGGGGACGCTTTTCAGAGCCAGTGATGTTCGGTCTAGTCGATTCTCTGCTCGGATCGGATATCCCGAGAGCGACGCTCGTGCAACGACACCCAGAAGGGCCAGTAGAGTGGTGTTGAGTGTATTCCAGGCGGGTGGATAGACTAAGGCCACATGCGGGCTAGCGGCGGCGCTGATTATCTGGAGCTCCCGCTCTGCACCTCATCATAGCCCCAACGAAAGGCACCCGCGAAGCCACTCTGTCCTCACTTATAAACCCTCCCCTTCTGGCCGCAAGTTTTGAAAGAACAAGAGGTCTATTTGCGAAAGAACTCTTGATCTCAGCTATTTGCCCACCATGGCCGACACGGGGGTTGACATCGCGCAGCTCACCGAGGACCAACAGCTCGCGCTCCAACAATTCACAGCTGTCACAGACCAAGAAATCAAGGATGCTGTTCCCTTATTACAGAGATGTCAGTGGAATGTGCAGGTTTGTTGTTCTTATTGTGGGCTTCGCCAAAGTAATCGTCCTGATGCAATGTAGATTGCGATCGCACGCTTTTTTGATGGCGAACCCGCCGAAGACCCCATTGCCGCCGCTGCGGTCGCTACACCAGAAGACACGCGTCGACAAGAAACCCTCATGAACGGCTTCTCTTCCCCACGATCTTCCACATCCTCTCGCCGACCACCTATAGAATCTGCACCCCGCGTCGTTCCCCAACCCGAAAGCCAAGTCGCCGTCCGGCCCCCATTTGTCCTCGCGCTCCTGCTCGCACCCTTCAGCTTCGTATACTCGCTTCTATCCAGATACTTCCGTTTTATGGGATGGCTGTACCCGCCGTTAACGCGGTTGTTCGGAAGTAACGCAAACACGGCGGGGGGCAGGCGAAGCGCTGGTGGCGGAAGGCGGCCGCTAAACTCCAGGGACACTGCCGCTCGCTTTATCAGAGAGTTTGAGGAAGAGTACGGGCAGCACCAATTACCATTTTTCGAAAATGGATACGCACAAGCCTTTGACCTTGCGAAGAAAAACCTGCAGTTCTTACTCGTCATTCTGGTGTCACCCGAGCACGACGAAACAGCGTCTTTTATCCGGGACACGCTTCTCTCGCAAGAAGTCGTCGACTTCATTCGCGAACCCTCCAACAACATCATCCTCTGGGCAGGCAACGTCCAGGATTCAGAAGCATACCAAGTTTCCGCATCCCTAAACTGCACTAAATTCCCCTTCGCTGGCCTAGCCGTACACACACCACAAGTCTCCTCCACGGCGATGGGAATAGCCTTGCGCCTCGCGGGTCCCACGCCCCCAGCCCAATTTATATCCAAACTACGCCAGGCCATGCGCACGCACAGCGAGCCGCTGAACCGCGTGCGCGCCCAGCGTGCAGAACAGCAAGCCACGCGCAACATCCGCGAGCAGCAAGATAGCGCGTACGAGCGTTCCTTAGCCACCGACCGCGAGCGCGCACGCAAGAAGAAAGAAGAAGCAGAACGCAAAGCGCGCGAGGAAAAAGAAGCCCTCGAACGTCAACAAGCCGCCGAGCTACATGCGCAGCACCTCGCCCAGTGGCGCAAGTGGCGTGCTGCATCTCTTGCACCCGAACCCCCTGCCGATGCACCCCCCGCAAATGTAGTCCGTATCAGCCTGCGTATGCCGTCTGCGGACCGCGTCGTGAGGAGGTTCGCTGCCGACGCGCATATCGAAGAGTTGTATGCGTTCGTGGAGTGCTACGACGTTTTGCAGAGCGGGGACGGTGTGGAGGGTGTAGAAGAACCGAAGGGGTTTACGCACGAATATGGGTTTCAGCTTGTTTCGCCTATGCCAAGAGAGGTTTTTACGTTGGAAAGTGGTGGAACAGTTGGGGAGAGGATTGGACGGAGTGGGAATTTGATTGTTGAGAGGACAGATGTGGAGGATGAGGATGAAGAAGAGGAGGAGAAAGAGGAGTAACGGGATGTGGGATGGATATATGGTGTTTTTCTTGAGTGAGTAAGCATTTAGTGGCGTTTCTTTGGGGTGGATCGGATGGAGGTCATCATCTCTTTCTCTTTGTTCGGAATTTGAATGTTCGTTCTCTTAGCATGGCATTTCTAAGGGAGCTTTTTTGCTCTGACACTTCATCCTCTCTAGGGGGGTTTGGCATGGTTGGGATGAAGAGAATTGGAAGTCGAGGGTGGTGTGTGCATAAATAGAAGGCCTTACGCTGGACGGAATCAAGAATGAATGGGATAAAACATACCATACTAGTTCAGCTTTCTGCGTGTCTATGGGTATTGTATATAGGTAATGCCATGTTCATCTATCATAGAAGAGGGTTGAGATTCTAGAGCTGTGCTTGGGGGAATAAAATGATAATAAGGGGAGAAGTGACGTCTGAAGAGTTGTTACATGCTGTTCAGGATGTGGAGAATGGTTGGGATAAGTCAGGGTTTTACCAATGATTTTCTTATATATGTTGTAGGAATATGATTCATACATGATGCATGGTTTGAGTCTCGGGATGATGATGTTGGATGACGGGAAGCTCGATTTACTTCATGTGACCAAAGCAGGTACATGAAGTATTGACATGTATGAATGTAACTAAAAATCATAACCGTGATGATTTCTCTTAAGTTTGGAAAATCTAGCAATTATACATGTGAAATACGTGTTAAAATGGGAAAAATGGTAGCGTTGAAAAATGCATCATAGGCATCTAAAACTATACGCATCACGTGACTTTATGTTACTCCATCTGAGTGAGAATGCAATAAACTGAGTAGAGTTCTCACGCTTTAGAGATATTTTTTATTAGTTTTTCGGTGCTTTCATTTTTTATGCACTCACATGGGTTACGACGCTTCCCGTGGACTCGTTGCCTGTTGAAGTCGATATGCAGCTCGATAAGAAGCTCTAAACCTTTTTAAAAAATTCCCCCCATCATTTCCCAGTTTAAGAACGTACAGAGTGTTTAGGATTTCCAATAGCACTTTTAGACAATGTCAAATGTAAAATATCCATTACCATGACTTTTTCCACAGATATCCTCGCGAATTTTACCTTCTTCTCTTTCCATCTCAAACTTCACGAAGATTGTTGCAAGAAGTGAATATATGTTGGGATAAAGCTCTTTCATGTCTGGCCCATATCGATCTAAGAGCGTTGTATTTACTTTTCCATTCTTGTATTCATCCTCCTGACATAGTGGAGTATTGTAATCTTGAGCAGTCTGCTTGGTCGGATCGCTCATCCATTTTTCCAGCTTTCGAGCTCGTATATGCTCCCAAAGTGGTTTGCGTTCTCGAAACTTATTAGCCCTCGACCGAAGCTGCACGAGACGAGCTTCTAATTCAAGACGGGTAATTTGCTGGGAGCCATCCAAGTTTATTTGTGGACAACTCTCACGACTCTCAGTCTCATCCAAGGAAATCTCTGGATCTGAGGTACTATCGCACGCAAAAGCAGAGGCGCCTGTCTCATCTTTCCGCAATTTATCTTCAACTTCGAAGAATCCCACTCGGCGGAACTGTCCATCTTCAAGGTAAGTAGGCAATAGTATTAAACCCTGTAGTCTGAGTTCAGTGTAACACAAAAAGATTTCAAATGGCACCAGATACACTCTCGCCACCTCAGCCATCTTATCGAGCGCTTTATCATCCCATTTTATAGTGGCTTCAATTACGGACTTATAGGAAGAATCCTCAAGCTGTTGATACTCCATCCAGTTGTCGCTGAGGGCAATTGTTTGGTGAGTCCGTTTGCGACCGGTAATAGTTCTCGCCCGCAATATTGGTCCTTCCATGCGGATGATGCCATTTTCAGCGGAACCGTATGGGTTAGACGATATCGAAGGCTTAATACTAGCCTCGAGAACCTTGATTAGACCATCAACAAAATGTGGTGCTTCTGATGATACGACTTTACCCTGCACAGAAGCCCAGGACCAGGATGGAGCATGAGGTAATCGCTGTCCCGGATTTATCAAAAAAGACCACAGGAGACCACTCCGAAGATTATAAGACCAGATACCAGCCAGATAATCCCCCCCGTTCCAGCTTTTACTCATCTCAGTCGCCAACCCAGCAAGTGCTGCCAGCTTATCGGACGGTCTAGCCAAATTCAGTGCAGAATATGCCCTAATCACATCATTCCATACCTCCCAACATTTTATGGTGCTCATCTCATGTAGCCTGGGCCACAGTTCACGTAAAGCCACAAGATTTTTAGCACGGAAGCGCTCTGCATCCGTAAAGCCTTCAGGGCGGACTTCACTCGCATGGAGTTCAGCACATTCCCAATATATCTCTCTCTTCCCAAATACCACCGTTCTTGGTGCTAGCAACCATTCTTGGAACACCCATGCTCTTGTGAAAAGTATCAAATTTTTCTCTGGCGCGTAGTCCGTCCTTACCAACTTAGCATTTGCACCCTTGCCAATTCTGAGCTCACATGGTACTATTCCCAGCGGAGATCGTTTAAAAAACAAGCCTCCTGTTGAGTCGGGAGACGCCGCTGCAGCAAGGTTCAAATAAGAATGCCGATATACGTGGTGCATCTTTGCCGATTCAGTTGCCCAGTCCGAAATACTGTCTTGAATTATGCAAAGCGAATCGATCCAAAGATAGGGTACTCTTAGTTTTCGTGTAACTGCAATTGCGTCCTGAAAAGTTTTGGGTAATCTCATCACATTAATCTCCTTGAAATTCGTGTAATTGTTACTGAGTAGTTGTAGTGGCACGTGATTGCCCCAGCAATGACTAAGAGTCATATAAACAACTGTCGAATCATCTATCTTGGAGGTTTCAACAAGGCCGCAAATGGATCTGGAAGCATCGCCTACAGATATCAGCCGTGTGGGCCATTCTGTCCTCGGAACAATCGTTGATCTCGGTTGGCAGTTGGCATGATCAGCTGAGCATTGCTTTATCCATCTTTGAACTTGATCCCAACTACATTCGCTTTGGGTATGTATGGATTCCGTGTATTTTTCTGCAGCATCTATTACGGCGATCAGAAATACAAACAATAAAGACAGCCAATTGAATTTACCGGAAGATTCTTCGAAGTGTATGTTTATCTCTACGAAGCTGTCCCATCTACTCGCGTCATCCTCCTGTAGTATGAATACGGCGCCCAGGTCTGCAACAAAGCGCACTTCGGACTTGAGCCGCTTCGAACTTGCTGCCACAGGCTTATCTTCACCGAAAAATTCAGTGTCTAAATTTATCGCGAATCACAACTTCTTACCTATATTTGCCACTATTATGTTGCAGAAATGGCAGCCATTTTCTGCCGATTTAAATAATCCCTCAACCGAATGAAACCAGGAAAGGTTGGATTTTCCCTTCTTAGCACCACGAAAAGTCGCTTTACAAACCGAGCAGAACACATTGAATTTGATGCTAGAAGGTGTGTGCTCAGATAGCGTGGGTTCGTAATGGTTCATACTATTATCTCCGGACACTGATCTATTTCGTTTTGGCATAGCGGGATGATTGTGAACGTGAGTCGTCGTAGCCTGTAGCTCAATCGGTTAATACTTCAAAAAGGGCGAACAAATTCCTTACGCTGAGGATTGGCTATAACGAGGCAATGTGCCACGTAGGCAAAAAGAGTTGCGTATAAGAATGCCAATGATAGAGGATAGCTGCACCATTAGTAGTACAACATCAGTAGGCGGTTGATCATGATCCATATCAGTTTAGCCTGATGAACTGGAAGAAGTTTTGAAAGAGGTGAATGGCTGGCGCAATCTGCTCGGTCCCTTGTTTTGGTCTGACCGGAACCTTGGCGAACACGCCACCTGCACTCGGTATCTTTCCCCGCGTCTAGAACTACAAGTCCCTACTCAGCAGCCGCTGTGTCAGAAGTGCCGCAATGTCTACGAAGCGATCTTACGTCTGTGATGAATACCACACCTCATCTGGAGATGCGAAAGAGAATTGGCAGGAACAATTCCAGCCAGAAATGTGGAAATGAGAAATATACGGTGGGGTGAGTCTGCACTACCACTACCGTAGCTTGGCAGTCAATGCACGCCATCAGTCAATGCACGCCGAACACCGAAACACCTCATAATTCAACTACAGCTATCTCAGCCAATATGGGGTCCATTGAGGCTGCGCTTGCTGCTATCGAATTGCTAGGACCTAGAGAATCTATCAATTATACAGCGATTGCGAAAAAGTATGGTGTTGAGCGCTCTACGCTCTCCCAGAGGCACCGGGCTATAATACACGCGCGCGTAGATAAGGGAATCAACCAACGCAAGCTCAGCCCCTAGCAAGAGAAGGAACTTATAAGCTATATAAAAACGCTTACTAAGAGGGGCCTTCTACCTATACAAGTTATAATCTAGAATTTCGCAGCTACTATAGCTAAAACTATTATTAGTATATTATAGGTTAATCGCTTCGTCTAGTAGAATAGTAGCGACTTTATTATATACTAGACTACTAGAATAGATAGTAATTATTATAATACCAACTTAGAGGTAAAGTATAGCCTCTACTTTAGCCTACTATAATAGAAAATTAATTAGTATTCTATTAAACCTTACTATATATATAATATAGATAAGAAAGGCTTTTTATTTAGTATTACTACTTATTTAAAGTAGATCTTTAATAGATAAGAATATAAAAGGAAGGTAGTAAGATAAGTTATCTAGGATAGTAGCTATAAGTAGATCTTGCTTCTAGCCTATATATATACTAATAGAT
>Ga0247757_10001268_pt1 | contig 17431 bp, 19 predicted proteins | sample UWRJL126311R4_FD_180929 | JGI IMG/M metagenome (GOLD analysis project Ga0247757, IMG submission 180929) | Plant litter microbial communities from Arlington Agricultural Research Station in Wisconsin, United States - UWRJ-L126-311R-4 | ecosystem: Environmental > Terrestrial > Plant litter >... | reverse complement strand
GGCTTTTTGGGTCGGGTTGGGCACCCCCCGAGGATTTTTGGCCTTGTACGCAGAAGACTTGATGCCAGACATGGCAAGCCAGCCAAGTGTTTCGCAATAACGACCAGACTCCAATCCGGTAGCCTTGCCATCATACACGGCAAAATCTCGGATGTGCGTATGTCCGCCAAAAGCTTGAATGGGGGTATCTGGATGCACTTTGCGGATGGCGTCGACGATCGTGCCGATCGTGCTGGTCGTGGCATTCCTCCTCACGGGATTGTGACCAATGACCACGAAGAGGTCCACAGGCTTCTTGTAGTTGACGGCGTCCTTGAACCACTGCTCCTGAACCAGCGACGCGGCCTTGATGACCTTTGAGACATTGGAGTTGCCGGTGAAATCAAACAGGACACCAAAAGCCATGATACGTAGCCCTTGTTCTGTTTTAAAGTACCTATACGGGCGACCAATGTACTCAAACTGGCCAGTGGCAGGATTGGCGATCTGCACGTTGCTCGTGAGATACCTGTCGCCGTACACTTTGGCAAAGTTGCTAAAGGTTTCGTAAGCCACTTCGGTGACATAGAGCTCGTGGTTGCCAATGGCAAGCAAGTCATAGTCAACGTTCTCGAATACGGCGTTGGAAACATTGCCGTTGGGAGAGGTGGCGTCGGACAAGCCCGCGCCATCATGCAAGTCCTAGATAGTGGAAGTCAGCATCGCCTGGACCATTCGACGTGGAACGGTGCATGCACGTGGCCGCATGGACCAATCAGGAGCATCATGCAAGCGAGCGTGGCAATGACCTACTCCAGTATCGATGAGCAGTAAATCCACGCCCAAGTTTCGTGCTTTTTCCTTCATGTGCTTCGCAAAGCTCACGTAGTCGCCCCAGTCAGCACCGTAGTTCTCCTCCTTGATATGACCCTCAAGCCAGCCGTGCGTGTCGGTCGTGTGCATGAAGTTGATCTGGCCCCATGGTAGCGGCCCCCGTGGTCCGTTTTTCGCACTCTGCGCATCTGGCTGCATCCGAGGGACATGGCGTGTCAACACTACATCGTGTTTAGATTCGCCGTAGCATGAGTGATCCCCTTCGCATGCCAACGAGAGCCCAACGGCGGTCGCGGCCAGAAGAAGCCCCGAGAGTTGCATTCTGAAAGGACGGTCGATCGAACAGAGATGAGAAGGCAGGAAATAAGACGGCCATCAAGATTTTATAGCCAGGCCATGATCGCCGCCGGCATGCAGGTACGAGAGGCGTTCGCCTGGGACAGCGATAAGCCCACGCAAGCCTCTGCAAGCCTCCACAAGCTCTTTCAGGTCCTCGGCGCAGATGCTTGACATCCAACTTCATCTCACCTCCCTAATTGGGCTTAGCGGATTTATGCCACCCACGTGCACCAGCACCCTCTCGATCCCGGCCGGTTCTCATCTCCGGCGTGGAGAAATGGTTCGACTGGAGACGGTGCAAACGGTAAGAATGAAGTGGATTCGATTGAGCTGCCAACACCTTAAAATGCTACTAGTGCACATATGCCTATCCATCTGATCCGACGCCGAACCAAGAAAAAAGAACGGAACGCATTCGATGAGAAAACCCTTCAGCGGCCGGCAACGTCATCGACTCGTAGCCATCTCTTCTCCATAGCCAGCACAACCAATTCTTTCATGCTGCCCAAGCTATTCTGTCCCAATGCGCTTGGTCGCAGCAACTGCGCGACTTCATCTAGTACGCGCTGCAGCTTGTGTGCTTTCTTTACCACTCTGCTCTTGTCCTCGATGCTTGCTTCCATGTTACGCATAATCTGTTTGCTTGACAGATCTTCAGGTCTGCTTCCTTGGAGATGCTTGAGTAATTGATGCAAGATGAAATGCGCCCACACTAGATTTGTTTTGGGGTGAAAGTGCCTCCAGACTCCGGCTTGTGCTTCGCCACGCTGTTCAGGCGTGACACCCAGAGGTGGGCTACTTGGCTTTGGTTCCGCATCGTCGAACCTGATGTGCTGGGCGGTTTTTCGTGGAGAGCGCCTCGGTGTCACAGGTATGCTTGGTTGGGAGGGGGTGGACTGGAGCGGGTCATCGTACAACACTGCACCGCGCATGTACCGATAAATCTCGTACTGATACTCCTCTGAAGCGTCTCCATTGAAAATTCCCATGTCTTTGTTGAGATCGAGGAAAGCAATTTCCCGCTCGAGGGAAGGTGTATTCAGCGTAGCATCCGAGCTCGCCAGCCCATCTGACGTAGCAGACATCAATGAAGCGCACTGAGAAGATGATGGAAGAAGGACATCGGCGCGTGACAGTGTGTAATCGATAACCGTGGTTTCTAGGCCTGTGAAGCCCAACTTTCGGTGCAGAGGATCCCTGATAAGAGGCCTGGTAAGGTCATCGTCCGAATCAGAGCGAGAGGATTTTATGCAAATATTTTCCAGATGCAAGTCGCGATGCTCAAAGTTACAGGCTTCCTCGGCCTTTGCCACGCTTAGACAAACACCCCAAAACACATCCCAGATCTCCCATACAGTATTCAACCCACCTGCGGCCATGACCTTTTCGCAATCGGACCCGGCATCTTGCATTTCAATGACAGCCCAGAGTTGAGTGCCTTTATAGCTTGCTCTTTTACCTGGATCAGGAAACTCGCTCTTCTTCCCTCTCGGTCGGGACTTGTTCCAGGTCTTCCAGGCATTGATGAAAACTGCAGACGGTCGTCCTTGGAGCAGCGTGACTTCGCGGAAGTTGGTGAACCCAGGTATGGAATTAAGATTTTGCAAAAGCCTGACCTCGGAGGCGACGTCGTCTACATGCGATTTCCAAGCTTCCGCATCGTCTTGCACTTGTATCTCCTTTGCTTCTCGAGCGGCCCTTGCTTGGGACTTGCGCGTTTGAGAATCGTTTTGCGGAGAGAGATTCGGTGGCTCTTTGAGAGCCACGAGCTTCAAAACGGATTCTTTGGCAGAGCCGTTGGAAGCGCTGGAATCCGTCAAACGGTATACCTCCGAGAAGGAAGCCTCTGCGATTTTGGTGACCAGGAAATGCGGCTCAAGGGTAGCTGACCATTCTTGAAACGGGATAACTCGATTATCATAACCAAGCGATATGAGCGGGGACAGATAGGTTTCATATGGATTCGCGAGTTGCGGCCTGGCATCCGGTGAATGCGGCAATTCCATTGGGGGTGAGCATGCACGCTTTGACTTAGCAGTGTGTTTGACTTTATGAGGGTGCGTAGAGGCTCCTGGCGATGATTGTCGCCATGTATGGCTATGAGACTCTGTCGCGCTTGGTTTGCCATTCTTACGTTTTTCTAGCACAGTTTGTCCAGCTCTTCGTGGCGGGTTTCGTTGACACGATGACTCTTCTTGCTCCGAAATTTTCTCCTTCTCTTGTATCGTAAGCGCATTCAGATCCCCAATAAGGTCTACAACATCAACCTCTTTCGTGGGCTGTTTGGCATTGCCAACCCCTTTGCGAAGCCCTTGCGTCTTCTCACGAACTTTTTGTGGCACTGTTTCTGCTGCTATATTATTTTCCTTATCCTGATCTGATGGCTCCATATCCTTCACGATCCTGGCCTGTGCTGTTCCTCTTCTGGGCTTTGAGGCAGTTTTCGCCTCCTGCGTGAGTAGACCATCTTTATCGGGGCTAATGAATTTGGCATATGCAGTCGTAGTCTTCGAGGCTGCCCGCTTCCCATATACTTGCTTAGGAGGCATTTTTAACGAGTGAGGGTGAAGGTGAGGTCTCGCCCTGGCTGTGGCTACCAGGGCCAAGCAAGGGTCATAACTATTCAAATGTTGTGGGCGATTGTCAAGAATGGTTTAGCGTCCTCGTGGTTGGCTGGGTAACCGTTGCCACGCCCTCTTTGCCTGTCACTGCAATGCTTGGCACTACTTGCGCTTTATGTTCATTTTGCGACCAACATACATCTGTTATGGGCCATAGCCCGTCCTGGAGTCATATAGCATGTGGTCAAAAGGCGGATGCCCAGTGGCATCCGCACCATCAATTACGATTATGTCCGTCGCCCGCCAGAGTGCCTACTTATCCACCTAGAAACGAGAGATGATCACATACATAGCTCGTATACAAATTCGTGTGCTTTGAGGAAGTCTCCTTTAGGAGATCTGCCGTGTGTAGAGAAAGTAAGAGTACCCAAACATAAAAGAACAGTTGATCAGGACATTCAGAAACGCTATGGAAAGAGCAAGATGTGTGTGTGTTAGACATAATGGAACCCGAACCCCAATCGATGCTAAACCGGTAGATGCGGGTGTAATGTGAGACAATTTACAGCCAAAGGAACCTTTTGTGTTGGAGACAAACGAGAATAAGAACGCGAGGTGATCAGAAAAAATGGTAAGGATGGAGCAAATGTGCCGACAGAAGATCTGCATGATTGCGAGGGCGCGGGCAGCCTAACTCTCCCCGCTGTCTGCATCCGGTGTCAAGGTGATTTCCTCTTCAGGTAAGCTCGGCGGCGATACAACGCCCATGCTCTTCCTCTTCGATTTCTTCTCCTCGTCTTTGGGTTTAGTTGGGGCGCCATTGGCTGCGGATGATCCATTGACCAGATTGGTAGTAGGCGTCGGACCAAGAGTGGCTTTTCCCCTTCGAGGAGCGATGCTCGAGTAGCTGGTCGAAAGTTTGGAGGTACCGTCGGTGGTATCGGAATCGCTAGCAAAGTCTTTCCACTTCCGCCAACCATCAAAATCAATCAAGGCCTGCATGCAGCCCCATTCCTTGACTTTCCTTTCGAGCCAAACAAAATTGACAGGCTAGGCAATGGTCAGTAATGATGCAAGTGCGTCGGCTGGTGGGGGGGAAAAAGTCTCTTACCTTGGTCAGAAAGTCATTGCAGCCGGCTGCCAGAGCCTCGTGTCTGTCGCTTTGGAGTGAGCTGGCTGTCAATGCGACAATAATGACAGGGCTTTTGAATAGGTTCTTATCGCCGAGCTTGTCATCGTCCTTGAGTTCCCGCTCGTAATTACCATCCCTGCCCAGCCGATTGTTAGGCGCCTCACTGCTTCCGCTGCTGAAAACACCAATGCTATTGATCCGCTCTAAGCGCCTAATCTCTCTAGTTGCTTCTAGACCATCCATGATCGGTAATTGAATATCCATAAGCACCAAATGAAATCCACCCGCCCTCCACTTTGTTACGGCTTCTTTTCCATTCATTGCCCGCTGCCAGCGCACCTTCAGTCGCTGCATAAATGCGCCGAGGACACGCAAGTTGATGATGTTGTCCTCGACGATGAGCACGTTGATTGGCGGTACCGAATTATCTAGCAAACCGGCAGGCAGGCTCGGCGGTTCGACTGCCTTTGGCTTCTTGCGTTTCTTTTCCGGCCTCGGAGACGAAACGCGGGGTATTGGTGGAGTCGACCCTTGACGCACGGCAGACTCCCCGGGGGCTGGCGGGGTGGGCAAAGGTGGATTGCTCGTAGCAGAGTGCTTGGTCTCGGATGCGGACGAGTCGTGGCGGGGTCGTTGGGCTGGGCGGCCTGCCGCTGGAGCAGGAAGCCCAGCGCTTGTCAAGGTGGTTGGGGAAGCTGTGTTGTGACGCGGATACTTGGGACGGGTGGTGTGAGCCCGCCTTGCACTTCCCGGCGAAGGGAGCGAGGGCAGCTGGCCGGTCTGTATTACTGATATGGAATGCGGCGCGTGAGGGAGCGATACCCTTTGCTCATGTGCATTGGCGCTCAAAGTAGCCGGTGATGGGTTTGTAATGGGCATCAGTGGAAAGTACTCGGTCTGGTGGTGATTCTGCGAGTCATCGTGGTGGGCGTAGTAGGCAGGCACGCGCGGCGAGGGCTTGGGAGTCCGCGTCCTAGGAATTTCGATGATCAAGGCTTCGTGAACCGTCTGGCCGCCGGGAAAGTACGCGTCGAGGGTCCGGCACATCTCCTCCTCGGGTCCCAGCACGCGGTCCTGGGGTTTGGCGGTGCTCTCGCGCGGCAGAATGCGCAGAGTCAGATCCGGGGCGTCAAAGCTGCGGCCCAGCGAATTGCCGTATTTCTTAAGGATCATCTCGCGCACATCATCGACCAGGTCATCCTCACGGATCTGGACTAGGGTGGCAGAGCCATTGTGGCGCTTCACCCAGATCTTGCGATGCAGCATGCCGGCGTCAAAGGTGGCAGCGCCTGCGAAGTAGTCGCTGGCTGACGGGGGGCCGGGGCCCAGAGCGGGCACGGTGAGGTCCGGAGCGAGCAGCGTCTTTATGGCACGAGCATTCGAGGGCGCCACGAGCGACTGGCGGCGGGGGATGGTCGGGGGAAAAGGCTGTGCGGTTGCGGTTGCGGTGGAACGCAAAGACAGTGCGGACGGCAGCTCGGTATCGACGTCCCCCGGCGGAGGCTGGACGGGCGGGTGGACGGGGGTGGGCTCCTCGATGGTGACGGCGGGACAAGCGGTGGTGATGGCGTCGGGCCTAGCAGCGGCAGTGTTGTTGTCGTTGTCGTTGTCGTTGTCGATGTCGAGCAGGCGGCTGCTAGGGCTGGTCGTCTGCGACGCGGACGGCTGTCGATCGCGGAACCTCAAGCTCTCCGGCACGGCGGGCCTGCGGCCATGGCCATGGCTGTTGCTATGGCTGCTACCGGCCCTACCCACCATGTCCGACTGCGAAAGGCGCTGCAGGGCATCGTCGGGCACGTCCGAGGTCGACGACGAGGCCTCGGGCAGGCGCGTCAGCGAGATGCTCCGGCGCAGGCTGCTCGTCGTCTTATGGGCGCGCTCGCTGCCCGCCGACGAAGCCGCGGACGAGGCCCCGCTGCTGCGTCTCAGCAGCTTTGCCCGTGCATGGCTCAGGCGCGTCTTGATGCTGCTCATGGCGGCGGCGGCGGCGAGCAGCCGACGAGTGCCAGCACCAGAGGACGGCGCAGAGGGCGGCGGCGAGGCCGTTGCGAAGGCGGACGATGACAGGCCAGGGCCTCGGCGCGGTGGCGCACTGTTATCTGCACGGCGGCGGCAGCAGCACAGCACGGGGACGATCGAAAGGAGCAGATACAAGCAGGGCACGAAGGACACGGGCAGCAGGCGGGAGAGAAACGAGAGTGACCAGGGCGACAGAGCGACAGAGAGGGCGTGCGAGGGCGAGGAGAGGGAGCCCGTCGTTCGCGGCACAACATTGAACAATCTCGTCTCTGGCCATGGCCCATGTCGATATGGAGCTTCGAGCTCCAAGCTCGAGCTATGGCCCTGTCGCCCCCGTTGCCCCCGTTCGACTGCTTTCTACGGTGTAACACGGGCTACTGCGCCGCCTCGCATTGTGCTCTGCTGGCCGCACGCGTAGCCAGAGCCAGAGACAGGGCGACGAGCCCAAGCCCACGGCTGTTTTCAACGCCTGCGCCGTGCCACTCTCCTCCAACCACGATGGCCTGCCGTTGCCCGCGGACCCTGCCCATCACAGGTTACCCCCGCCTTCGTGGACCTGACTTGCCTGGTGTCTTGCCTGTCTTGCCAGGCCTTGCATGTGCGCCCATCAACGGCCAAAGCCGGCCTGTTTTGTACTCGCCGCTGCGATGCCCAACGCAAAGAAGCCGTGCTTGACTGGTTCGCTGGGAGGCCATTCCCCTGGCCTGGAAAGAGTAATTATCCCTTTGGCTACGGGAGCCAGGAGCCAGGAGACAGGAGCCAGCAGGAACCAGCACCGTTGGCGAACCCGGCAACGAGGTATGGATGGACCCCATTCGATAGGGCCCACGTAACGCAGCAGCTCCCTCAAACGAGATGCTGCACGCTTGCCCTCCCTTCATCCCGCCCTGTCCCAACGGTTCAGACACACGACTGCACGGTGCCGCGCGTCAGCGTCCCTGGAGCACCATCGTCTGTCCCGAATGCCTTTCCTCCTTCAGGGGATACGGACAGGACGGGAGGGAGCTCGCCCAGTTTTCCGTCATCGTCGATGCTAAGCAACGCAGATGGGGAAAAGGGAGGCGGAGAGAGCAAGAGGAACAACGGGCAGCTTGGGTGGAGTGCTTAGTCTTTCTTCTGAGAGGCGGCCAAGCAAAGTCTAAAGGAGAGCGAAGAGGGGGACGAGGGAGGGTGGTGTGCGTTGTCGTACAACGCAATGTAGAGCACCGTTGTTTATACACGTTTGATTCCTTGTTCCCCCCCGCAGAGTACAGAAAACGGTGTACTCTAGCTGCAGCGAGAGTGGGGGCCCTAGTTTTAGCCTCCCATCGCCGACATCTATGCAGAGGTATCTCATATCGCATCGCAGTGTACTCCCCTGTGCTCCCCCAATAGCCCCACCTCTTCTCAACCATCATCATGCTTTTGAAGCATAAATGCAGAAAGAAGCCAACAGAGGAATGAACAGGCAAAGAAAAGATGGCAGGAAAAGATAAGCGGTCGGCGCAACGAGCCTATGAATATCGCAATCACGGGAAACGTCTCCGAACTTTTGTGAACATGGCTCGAGGCCTTTGCTTCCCCCCGGCCCACAAACCCAGCCCAGTGCCCACCAACTCCGGCCAAGACACACAATACCTCCCATTCGACGCATCACATAAACCATCGTTAGAAATCTTTAAAGTGCTCGTCCCATTTCTCGGCCATCTCTTTCGTGTACGCTTGTCTGTTCGTCGGCTCGGGCTCGTATTCGTCAAAGTTGCGTGTATCAGCTGGCCCGCGCAGGTGTGGCACTATGGGCCCGTTGACTTTGCGGTGGTAGAGAGCATCCCAATCGATGTCACGAAACCACGGATGCGCTTTTACTGCGCCAGCTCCGCCTTTGATGTTGCCCAGTCGTTTGGACGTGTCGACCGTGCAAAGCCCAGAAATGAGATCGCGTGCATCGGGAGACATGGCCGAGGGGAAGCGCACGCGGCCCTCTACGATCCTAGGGAAAACGTGAGCAGGGCCGGCAAGAGGTGGGAGACGCCACGCACTGTTCGTAAATCTTCATGGGGTTCTGATCCCAGAAGGGCGGTTGGCCAACGAGAAATTCGTATACCAAAATGCCAAAAGCCCACCAATCAACCGCGGTTCCGTGACCTGCTGGCCGTCAGTACATCCCTGCTTGGTAGTGCCACCGGACATGCCTGTATTCCTAATGACTTCAGGAGCCAGGTACTCGGGCGTACCACACAACGTGTAGGTCTCCCCTGCATCTGTCAGTGTGTGCTTCGTCCCACGGTTCGCCATGTGCGTACTGTTTTCGACCTTCTTTGCAAAGCCGAAGTCGACCAATTTGAGGTGGCCTTCGGCGTCTATGAGGATGTTCTCGGGCTTCAGGTCTCGGTACGCGACACCTTCCCGCTCGTGCAAGAACTCCAGTATGAGGACAATCTCGGCGGCATAGAATTGAGATGTGGGCTCATTGAAGCGGCGTGCTCTGCGCAGGTAGCTGAAGACCTCACCGCCAGGGCAGTAGTCAAGCTGTCCATGGTCAGCCCAAGGCCGGGTGGGATACTCGGGTGGGGCCGTACCAACATGTATAGCGAGTCGTGGTCCTGGAAGCTCGCGACCATGGTAGTGATGAAAGGGTGTCCAGCGACGGCGGCCAGCACATTGCGCTCGTTGCGGACGTGCTCGACCTGTTTGAGGCGGATCACTGCGACACACGGACGTTAGCAGCCGTTGCGGTGGATGCAAGGCGGGGAACGCGGGGCATATCTACCGTCGGTCTTGCGCAGAACCTTGAGCGCAAAGACCTGGTTCTCGTCACCGTGGCGTGCATTGCGCAGACGCACCAGCCAGACACGCGCAAAGGTGCCGGTTCCCAGGGTCTTAACCAGCTCAAAGTCCTCCTGGCGCAGCACGTTGGACGAGTGGCCGACCGTCTTCTTGTCCGGGTCAACGGCTATCTGACCAGGCTCGAGTGTGCGCGTGTGCTCTCCCCATTGCGCAAGCGCATGCTTCTCTTCGTCGCGGGTGCGCTCCACGGCCGCCGAATCCTGGCGCTCGGAGCCCTCGTGGCTCCCATGATCGCGCGAGCGGTGCGGGTGCAGGAGCTTGTGGACGGCAGCGCTGGCCATGGCTGCGGCGAGTGGCGAACGGTAGACTGGGGGGCCTTGGTTGAGCAGCTGGGGGCCGACGGCAGGGAGGCGGCGAGAGGCAGCGGGAGGGTCGAGGGCGGCGGCCTTGGATGAAGGAGGGAGTATCTAGCACATTGCGGAACAGCGCAAGCGTGTTTTCACTTGAGCAATCCGAGGACGGGCCTCTGACATTGGTTGCCTTTCACTGTCAACGGCGGACAAGCGATGCAGTCAGACGTCGCGTTGCAGTGCAGGCTGTGGGGTGCGGTACGGTACGGCAGCGGACAACGGGCGCGCGGGCAGCAGCTGGCGAACTGGCCGTCGAACTTGGCGAGGGAGTAAGAAGAGCGAGGGGAGCGGAGGGTGGGAGAGGGGGCGGCGGCGTTCAGGGCTTCTGCATGCGCGTGGGCGATGACGCAGCAGGCGTGGGGAGCGATTGACGGCAGACGCAGAGGATGGACAGAGAGGGCTTGGTGGAAGCATGAGTGCCTGCGTGCCTGCGACGGGGAGCAGATACATATTGTAGATGGGTACACCGTCGATGGGTCTGGACTTTGCAGCCGGCGACGACACGTGGAGCATGGCCTTCTGCTCTGGCTGGGGGCAGCCATCATGGGCCAATCTGCCGTGGTCCATTGATTGATGGACGATGGAGGCTACCCAGACTACCCAGACTACCCAGACTACTCACGTTGCCCGACAGCTGACGCCCCGTACATGCCAGCCAGCCAGCCAGTCAGCCGGTGCTCATAGCCCATTGGTTCTTCTTCGTCGTCTTCTTCTTCTTCCTCCTTTATTTCCTGCCGCTTTACTCTCAAAGCCATGTGAAATTTCCACGTGGAGGCCTTTTGATGGCAATTCCGGCCGTCTTTCTGTCAGATGCAGGGGCAACGACATGCGCATGCATACATATGCACTTGCATACACACATGTTTTCCAGGGACAAAAAAATAGATTCGCAAAACACATCTACGCCTAAGATGCTGCCTCTCCGAAATTCCTTCCTCAACCTTGAGCTCTAAGTATACGTTCGAATTGTCGACGAGTGCCGTCCCTCTCGGGCAAGCACAGTGGAACACCTTAGAAGCCGCGTCAATAATGCGTGCCACACCCGCAATCCCTCCCCAGTGGCCATGTTGTACACAAGCGCCGGACCTTGCAAGGCTTAATGCAAACATGCGTCTTTGTCCTGCGCAGAACGTAGTCATACAGTTCAACATAGCGCTTTAGCCCTGTGCGCGCGTGTTGAGAATGAGAGCAACAATCAGACTGTCATGTGTTAGTCGGACTCCTCCCAACTCGTTCTGGCTCAGCATCACCCACCCATAGAGGCCCAGTACTTCGGCAAAAATAAGGATCAGGACCATGCCAACGAAGATCCTCGACTGGCGCATGTATGCGCGCACGCCCTGCCCGCTGTTAGGCCCTCCTTCTGCAAAAGCTCCACACTGCGTAGCTTACCACATCCCCAACGATGCCAATTGCATAGCCTGCGGCCAGGCCGGGCAGCCCTACCGACAGGCCCGCGGCCATGTGCATGAAGCCGTTGTATAGCGAGTACATCTTGTCTGGCGGCGGCCGGATGTCGCTCGCAATAAGAACCGATATCACAAGGGCATACACTGCCAGGATACCAGACATAACCACCGGAATTAGGCACTGTTCTTCGTTAGCGTAGGCACCGTAGGCTTTAGGCGAGGAACTTGCCTTCATGATCAGGTCTGGTCTATATGTGCCCACACCTGAGATGCCGATGCCAGACTTTGCCGTCCCATATGCAGCTCCCATGCCTGTCTTCTGTTAGCTCCAGCTCGTTCCGTGGCTCGTGCCCGGCTACACACATCCAAATATCATCTGCGATATGTCAGTTGTCAGTGGTACGGCTGTGTCGGCGGGCGAGGACTTACGGCGAAGGCAATGCCGCTCTGGAGACTGTTAGCTCGGGCGCTGCTGAAGGGCGAAGGACGGGACGTACCATGCCAAAGAAGGGTGCGAAGCTCGGAGTGAGTTCGTTGTCCATGGTGGGCGGTGGGCGGTGGCGTACAGCTCGTTCCAGCAGCGTCGCGGGGCAGGTCAGATGCAGCGGGCGTGGGATGTGTGTGATGGGGGTGGAGCTCTGGCGTCTGGCTGGAGAGGCACAATCACGCAGGCGTCGTGGATGACATGCCCCCAGCAAAGGCCGGGGCCCGTGCGCGTTGCGCAGAACCCGCACTATGCTTGCGTTGCTTGGCTGGCCCAGCACAGGCACAGGCACAAGCACAAGCACAAGCACAAGACCCCAAGTCCGCTTTGAGTCGACACGACACACCCACACCACCGCTCCACCGCACCTTGGGGGGCGCCGCTTCACACGCCTTTGCCCGCCCTTTGCCCGCGCCCGCTCGCCCGCTTGACGTCTCTGCCACCCGTCTCGGTCTCTGCTGGGGCCCGCAGTCAGGGACTTGTTAGTGTCGACCTCCGCAAACACACCACGCCCGCATTTGCTGTGCCGCCCGGAGCAGGCCCCTTCTCTCCAGGCCCCCTTCTTCCCACCGGGCTCACTGTGCCTGGCTCGACGCCCCGAGACTGCACCCGTCTCCCCAATCGCCCTCGCTCGCCCGCCCTCGCCAGCACCCTCTCCCGGGCCTGGTCCATCGCACAGCGGTTCCCCCTCTCCACAGCCCCCTCCCCTTCAAAGGCCGTCGAGCACACCTGCGGATGCGCCGCAATAGGTAGCGCAGCCCGCGAACACAAGGAGGCTACATGGCGGACTACAACAACCAGCAAGGAAGAGAATATGCGCGCCCTCCGAACTATGGCCAACCCGCCGGAGCCAGGGATGCCGCCTTTGCCAACATCTTCGGCGCCAGTCCGGCCATGGCTGGCCGCTCCCAGACAATGACCTCGCAGACGCCCATGAGACAGCCTGAACGCGCTGCCACCATGTCTACGCAGACCGTGGACATGATGCAGCGCGCGCCCCCATTGAGGCAACCAATCAATGGCTATGATCGGCGTCCTCCTGGCCAGTACAACCACCCAGCCAGCAACTACGATCCGCAAAGGCCCCAGAGCTACGACCAGTCGCCCGATGGCTTCAATCGCAATCCCTCAAATGGCTTCCCGCCGAACCAGAGGGCGCCCGAAGGACCACCCCCTCCAAATGCCCAACGCCAGCCCCAGCCGCAGTATCTCCCGCGCCCACTGCGTCCAGAGCGCCAACCATATGGCCAACCCCAGCGCTTCGATTCACGCCCTCCTGCCCAAGGTCTGCCGCAGTTTAACAAGCCCATACCGCAACGCTTCCCTCCTAGTGGCCCCGCTATGAATTCTGATCCGTATCGCTCCCAGTCCATGGCTGCTGGCCCCCGTCCCCAATTCAACGCGCCCGGACCCGGCTACATGTCTCCAGCAAACACATTCCGGCAACAGCCTTACATGAACCATATGGCCCGAACTACTGCTCAGGGTCGCGTTGTCCCGGAGCGGCCGGATGAACGTACCATGTCGATGACGTCCTACACTCGCGACTCTGACCATGCTCAGACAATGAGTGGCAGAGTTATTCCAAGCCGGAGGAGAGAGTCGGGAAGTGGGAGTGTTGCCCCCTTTGCTGAGCAGAGCGCACCTGCAGGGTCATCACCGCTAGTGAATGTAGGACCTGGAAGTAAGACGCGTAACACCAGTCAAGGTAGCATTTCTACTCGCACCATGTCCATGGCATCTACAGTTGTTGCTCCTTCAGAACGTACCGAAACAATGAGCTCATCGGTGACACGTCCCGGCTCTACAGCCACCATGAACAGCAACACGAATCGCGCCTCGGCCCAGTCACAGCAAGGTCAGGGTGTGATTGTGGCACAACGCCGAGCTCCCCTCGTATATCCGGCTCTCTTGTCTCGCGTCGCTGAAGTCTTCAAGGATCGCATAGGACTGGCCGAGAAAGAGAAGGATGGTTTGGTTTACAAGAGCGCATTTACAGGAGCAGAAGCTGTGGACCTCATAGCCTACATCATCAAAACTACCGATCGAAACCTGGCCTTGCTTCTAGGTCGCTCTCTCGATGCTCAGAAATTCTTCCACGACGTCACGTATGCGCACAGACTTCGTGATTCAACCAACGAGATCTACCAGTTCCGAGAGACGATAATGGAAGAGGCGGCAGAAGTCAATGGCGTCTTTACCCTTTTGACCGAGTGTTATTCTCCAACTTGCACTCGCGACCGTCTCTGCTATTCAATTGCATGTCCCCGTCGTTTGGAACAGCAGGCACGGTTGAATATGAGACCTCAGCCTGGTCTCAAGCGCGAGGAATCTCGGGCAAGCTTGCATGAGGATACGGAAGAGGAACAAAAGCTCTGGATCAACACGGTTTCAAAGGAAGTTGCGGAGAGCGTTTCTGACAAGGAAAAGAAGAGACAAGAAGTCATCTCGGAACTGATGTACACTGAGCGCGATTTCGTCAAAGACTTGGAGTATCTCAGAGACTTTTGGATGAAGCCACTCCGGAACCCTAGTACATCACCGATCCCGGAACACCGCCGAGAAAAGTTTGTCAGAACAGTGTTTTCCAACTGCCAAGATGTCTACAAGGTCAATTCGAGACTTGCAGAATCTCTTACTCGACGACAACAGAAAGAGCCCGTGGTATATTCAATTGGCGATATCTTCCTAGAATATGTGCCTCATTTTGCCCCCTTCATCATCTACGGTGCCAATCAGCTGTTCGGTAAGTACGAGTTCGAGCATGAAAAACGCACCAACATCCACTTCTCCAAGTTCGTGGATGAGGTCGAACGAATGAAGGAGTCGAGAAAGCTGGAGCTCAATGGTTACCTTACCAAGCCAACCACAAGACTTGCGAGGTATCCCTTACTCCTGGAGAACATCCAGAAGTACACTGCCGATGACAACCCGGATAAGAAAGACATACCCGAGGCTATTAGGATGATCAAAGAAACGCTATCCAAAGTCAACGTCGAATCTGGAAAAGCCGAGAATCACTTCAACCTCATGCAGCTCAATCGTGACCTGAAGTTTCGACCAGGCGAGTACGTCGATTTAAAATTGACTGACGAAAATCGACAATTGGTCTTTAAGGGAACCTTGAAGAAGACACCGACTGAAACCACAGGCGACATTACATGTTACTTATTTGACCATGCTGTCCTTCTGGTTCGGGTCAAGACCGTCAACAAGCGAGAAGAACAGAAGGTGTATAAGAAGCCGATTCCGCTCGAGCTCCTTGTTATTGGTCAAATGGAAGAGATCATTCCTAAGATTGGTATCGCCAAACGGCCGTCAGCTAATTTGATGGGTGCAAAGGCAATCGCCGCAGCCGCGCCAAAGGGAGATGCAGCAAAGCAGCAAGGCTTTCCCATCACCTTCAGACATCTTGGAAAAGGCGGTTACGAGCTGACTCTGTACGCGAGTACTCAAATTTCCCAGCAGAAGTGGATGGAACACATCGATGCACAGCAACGTACTCTGAAAGAGCGCAGCAACATCTTCACTCAGACGATCCTCAACGAAGGGTTCTTCTCTGCCGCCATCAGGGTTACCTGTGCAGTCCCGCTGGGTAAGTAATCCGAACACAAATAACAGATGATTTTCTTTTTCTGTTCTTAATGTTTAATATTCTAATATTTAATAGATGGAGGCCGAAAACTTGCCTTCGGAACGGATGCTGGGGTTTATGTAACGGATCGCAAACCAAAGGATGCTTCCCAAAGGCCCCGTCGTGTGTTGGATTGCAAGGCCGTTACCCAGATCGATGTTCTTGAACAACACCAGATTGTCCTAGTCCTCGCTGATAAGACATTGTATTCGTACTCCATGGAAGCTCTGGATCCGGATGAAAATCAAGCAATCGCAAAGAGACCCAGGAAGATATGCCATGCTAACTTCTTCAAGGCTGGCATATGCCTTGGTCAACAGCTTGTTGCGTCCGTCAAGACGTCTGCCCTATCCACGACCATCAAAGTTTACGAACCGAAAGAGAACATGGCCAACAAATCCAGGAAGTCTGGTTTTGCAAAAATGCTTTCAACTGGACAAGATCAGCTCAAGCCTTACAAGGAGTTTTACATACCTACAGAATCAACGTCGATTCATTTCTTACGCTCAAAGCTGTGTGTGGGCTGTGCACGTGGCTTCGAAGTCGTCAGTCTCGAGACTCTGGAAACACAATCACTGCTGGATCAAGCCGACACCTCACTCGACTTTGTCGTACGAAAAGAGAACATTAAGCCCATACACATCGAGCGCTTGGCAAGCGAGTTCTTGCTCTGCTATACAGATTACTCTTTCTTCGTTAACAGGAATGGTTGGCGTGCTCGACCAGATTGGAGAATTGCTTGGGAAGGCACACCACAAGCTTTCGCGATATTCCATCCGTACATTTTGGCATTTGAGCCAAGTTTTATCGAGATTCGACATATGGAGAGTGGGGGTCTTGTTCACATCCTTACAGCAAAGAATATTAGATGGCTTCACACATCTACCAGAGAGGTACGTCAGACACTACAGAGTATCATATAACATTCACTGACGCCACGCAGATTCTTTATGCTTTCGAGGACGAACTTGGCAATGATGTCATTTCAAGCTTGGACTTTTGGCAATCAGCGCCAGGTCACAAACAATCTATGGAGAACAATCGCTACCATGAGAAGAATTGAGGAAGCTAGGTGGATTAGAAGTCCTGCATCCGCCTCGTTAGCTAAAAAGCCAGCTCCGCGGTCGACACAGATTTTTGGAGGCATGAAGTTGATAAGAGTAAAAGGCGCAAAAATTACCCAGTCCCCATCCCAGTCCATGGAACTGTCGTCGGCATTATCTTCGTCTCCTCCGCTACTTCTCTTGTCGCGATTTGTCGAGTTGGTGCCTACGGTGCTGCTTTCTAAAGAATGGGCCGGCCCAGCATGGAACCGTCATTGCGGCATCCAACTCTTTTCACATTTCGCCCAAAATTTAGTAGGGCCTTGTATTATACATTTTGGCTAAGTTTGAGGTTCCGTCCGGTGAGAGAGATGTGGGAGGAAGCAGAAAGTATCTGAGAAGCGATAGACAGGGTGGGCATAGTGTCCAATGTGTTGATGTTAATGAAGAGCGATCTTTTGGACCAAACACAATTGCAATTGTAGCCCTGCGCGGTTGGTGTGATGGTATCTGACGCTGAGCAGATGCAGGAAGAATTGAACAGTGAAGATTGTTTGGTGAAATAGTGCGCACTATCCGAGTCACTCCCCGATGGGTATCGAACTTACACAAACCCTTTCTAACCTTCTTCCTAATGTCCTAAGTTATACAGCAGCAGCATTGACCATGACCCGGCATCCGTTTCCCTAGCCGTCGCGGAAAAGCATATCCACCTGTTCACAAAGCTCTCTAGCCCAAATGCAGATCTCAAGCAGTTTAAATTCGACAAAAGCCATTGCTCTCCGCGCTGACCTTGATCACCACCAGAAACCCCCCCCTTT
>Ga0247757_10001267_pt1 | contig 17436 bp, 14 predicted proteins | sample UWRJL126311R4_FD_180929 | JGI IMG/M metagenome (GOLD analysis project Ga0247757, IMG submission 180929) | Plant litter microbial communities from Arlington Agricultural Research Station in Wisconsin, United States - UWRJ-L126-311R-4 | ecosystem: Environmental > Terrestrial > Plant litter >... | reverse complement strand
CGCGTGCGGCTCGCCGATGACCCCAAGCCCGTTTCCCACTTCACCCCACCCATCCCCAGCGCTCAAAAGGACGCCGACGATCCAACCACCCCACCAGATAGCCACTCCTCTAGGGACATGGCCGGCCGCGAGTACGCCACCCTCACCACCCTGAGCCGCCTCTTCGCCAGCGATTCCACCATGCCCAACTCGCGCACCCCTTCGTACAATCGCACTCATGGCCCACTATACCGCCGCGCTTCTAACGACGCCGTACCGCTACCTGACCACCTTTACGCACGTGGCCTGCTCGAGGGCCGCCACTCCGATATCACCGTCATCGCCTTCGGTCAGCGTTACAAGCTGCACCGCCTGATTCTCGACCGTGCACCCTTCTTCACCACCGCCCTCTCCGAACCGTGGATCGAAAGCCACTCCAAGGAGGTCGCCTTGTATCCAGAAGACATTGACAGCAACATAACCCAGCCTGCCTTTGAGCTCGCCCTCAAGAAGCTATATGGCGTCAATATCTCGGCCGAGTGCGACGTTGAAGCCATTAGACTGTTCGCGACGGGCTGCTGGCTAGAGATGCAGGATCTGATTGACTCCTCCATCGAGTCCATTCTACGCCAGATGACCCCTGAGTTGCTCGGGCCCTTGATTCGCCTGGTCACTTCCAACTACTACGGTCGCTCCGGTGATCGCATCTTGGAGTCGGCCAAGGCCATGCTGAGTCGCAATGGCTGGGAGATGCCGCTCAAGTACTGGGATGGAATGCCTGGTGACACCGTCCGCGAGTTGGTTGGTTCTGATGGTTTCTACGTCGACGGTGAGTGGGACCGCTGGGTGCTAGCCAAGCGTATTCTCGACCGCAGGCTGCGTCAGGCTGCCGTGGAAGCTGGGTTGATGCACCGCGGCCAACGCCCCATCCCCAAAGCACCTCAATCGCTCTCACTCATGGCCTTGCGTTTCGATGGCGTCTATCGCCAGAATTCCCTCACCGTGCAACAGCCAGGAGCTGATGTCCAGAGCGCCTGGTTTGCCCTGTATACGAATCCAGATATCGAGCGCATTCTCGTTCTTCTCGACGAAGGCATTCATTACATCCACATGGAGTTTGAACAGCTCGAGTTCATAAGGAAGGCCCGCGATATCTTCGGTCTACCCGTCATGCCCGACCGAGTCATAAGTAACGCTCTTTGGCAACAGCTGGCTCTACGCCAAAAGGTCCTCAACGCAGATGACTCCTCTCAGGAGTTGGGTTTATGCATGCATCCTCCGGAGCCAGCCACAGTGAACGCTGCGACCAAGAGTGAAGGCCTTCCGTCATCCAATGGGAAGCAGAAAGCCATCGCCGTATCGTCTGAAGAGGAAGAACGGAAGACCGAGTCGGCGAGCTGGGATGGCAACGGCAAACCTCGCAAATTTTGGATCCCTAGCTCTGATTGCAACATCGTACTTGGAAATGGCACTGACCCGGTGGTTACTACTTCCAGTTCCTTTCAACGCCATGCGACGCGATTGTCCGCCACCATGCAACCGGAAGATGCGCAATGGGCAACTGACTTCGCATCTTCTCCCGGCACCATGGCCAATCCAAACAGTAGGACAGACCCCGGGCGGCCTATATCCGCCGGCGGAAGTAATGCTGGTCAACCGAAACCCATTACTTACACCGAGTTCCCCCCATTCCGCTTCTCTGCCGAGTTCCCCAATCCTAGGTTCTTGAAGGAGAAAAAGCGTGTCTACTCGCGGACTGTCTCGTACGCGGGATCGCTCTGGAACATATACATCCAAAAGGTCAGATCGGCCAAAAACGTGCAACTCGGCGTATATCTCCACCGTGCCAAGGAACGCGAGGCGGAAGACAGCCCTCATGTAAATGGCGTCAGCCAACAGAATGCCGGATCTGTGGATGAGAGAATCGGCCAGCTTGAAAGGGAGATGTTGTTGCGTAGTGAGCGCAAGGAGCGCCGGCGTAGCAATCGTGCTCCACCCCCAGACCAGGCTAATGAAGAAGATACTAGTGGCAGTGGGGGTGATCCAGATGGCACCCTCGTTTCCACCAGCTCTCGCAATCCACTTTTTTCGCCCGGTTCGTTAGTTACCCGCAGGAGTGGCGGAGTTCCTCCCCGGTTGTCGTCTGTTCGAGGCCACACACAGTTCACCTTCCCTGCCCTCACATCTCCACCGACTGATGGAGAGGGCCCTGCTGAATCGCCATTTTTCCCCTTGACGGTCGATGCACCATCGAACAATCCCTCGGATGTGTCCGATGATAGCGACGATGACGACGATGTGTCCATTTCATCTTATCCGAACCCTTCGCTTTCAGCACAAAGAAAAGCTCATGTACCTGTCTCGACTCTGCCTACCTACATTGACGCACGACCTACCATCAGGACCTACTTCAAAATATATAGCCCGTCAAAGGGGGGGCGAATGCTAAGCATATACGAGAGTGCACCGGATCGGTTCAACTTCAGTCAGAGCTGGGGATGGAAGAGCAGTACCCTGATGCTGGATGAAGTGGCCCTCACAAGCAGCACTACGGATGCTTCTACTCTAGAAGAAGTACTCCCAGCCAGGAAGAGCGAGGGAAAGTTGAGGTTTATGGTGGTTATCGGAAACTTGTAACGATTGCATATATACATATAACTGGCGACACAGCACGTGCCCAGTTCCATGTCTCTAATGGGTTACGCATTATGATTTTACTGCACGATACCAAGGCCGTACATTATAGATTGAATCGTTACCATTTTTCTTATGGAGCCTGCGAGGCGAGCGCGGATTTGGGCATTTTCTACGAGTTATGATCATAGTGCAAGCTCCTCGGGGGCAATCGAATATACGCAGTACTTCGTTACCGCCATGAAAACATCGCTCAGGTCGAAATTGAATCCGTAAGCTAACGAATCATAATGCTCAGTTCTGGACGTGGCCACGGAAGAATCACCATCGACGCCGGGGGGCTTACATTTGCGGATCGCGGCTCCCTCACTGCTGAAGCACCGGGGTCATCCTGGCTCGGCCATTGACATGGCGACTATTGGCGTAGTGCTCTGGGCATACGCCACGCATGTCTCTTCCGGTGCATAAACTTCTGTCTTACCGGATAGCACCTAGCTGCAACGTTTGACCAGCCTGTGCGCGAAATCATGAGTAATCGTACGTGGTGCATGGATTGGCGGCACGTGCTCATAGGATATAATTTGTCTTTCCAGTGAAGGCATCAGCAGTGAGACCAATGAGTGAACAGAAGGCGTTGATTGCGAGGCCCTGAGCTGTGCTGGTCATCTGGAGCTCAACAGTTTAACTGTCATATACGACAACAGCTGGGTTACCTAGCATGGGTTAGTGGATCTCAACGGAGAGAAAGTTGCAGGTGCGTGGAGGGAAGCGATAAACTACGGTGACGGGCCGGTTGATGATCAGTGTGTCCAGACATGCTGTATCACAAGTCACGCAGCTAACCAAGAGATATGGTGTGGCGAGGGGCGTTTATGTGCCAAAGAAAGAAAAGAATGCCGCAGTCACGCTCGCCTCCGTGGGCGGTGAACTGGGATTCGCGGTGAAGCCTGCCAATACTCTGGCAGGCCAGGGCGTCAAGGCACGTGTGGTGTCTTATTCTGTTCGCGAAGCAGCTTATGCGACGGAGATCGCGTATCAGTGCAAAGTTTTGCCCAAAGGCAGCACGTGAGTGTTCCTGCTGTGATCACGATATGTTTCCCTGCGGTGGGGAACGTTGGGTAGATGCAGGTATGTGTCTATCATCACCTCGGATATACGACAGGAAACATCTCAAAGAGTAAAAGATTTCCTAGAAAGGTAGAGGATGCAAGATGTCGGGAGAAGAGAATATTTAGAACTACAGAGGATATTTTAGAATCTATATATGGACCCATTATCCTCGCATCCAGTATGAAGTTGAGCGTCCCGTTATCCCGAGCGTGAATTCGAGTGGTTCAAGTTTTGAAGAGGTAAGCTCCAAAAGAGTGATGCCTGGACCGATGCTCTAGCAAGATATCATTGCCATATCTAAGAAGCTCGAGAAAAAACAGTTAGTGATATTCTTTACTACTTTCAAGCTAGGCCCTACCTCATGATTCAATCTAAGATAAATATAACCCCTTACCTACAGACTTACTTGTTTCAAGGCTAAGAATTATCATGCGATTGTAGACCATCAGAGACTACTCCTATACTCCCTAGAACTGCGTTGGGCTACCCCGTAATCAGCAGCATTTTACTCATGAAATTGCTCCCTTTTCATCGCGCAATGACAGCTGATAGGGCCATATTGTCCCTGTACTTCGACATTACGTGTCACTGCTGACGAACGGAGAGCGCAGATGATTAGTTCGTTGGTGGGTAAACGTACGCTTATGCACAAAAAGTGACAAAGGAAACAATTCAACTCGTATAGAAGACCATTTTTACTATTTTAAGGAAACATGGAAGTGGTAGAAGAACTTGGAGCAGCAATTACTGTTATGGTGAGGTGCTGAGGCAAAACATGTCCGAGTCCGATCCAAAGCTCATGTCTTGCTTTTTCTTTGCCTTACCGAACTGGTATCTAGCGACATTTTCAGCTGGACTTGGTAGCTTCTATTTATGTATGCAGTTGTGGACCCACTTGTCGCTAGTCGCTTTGGTATTGGGGCTAGCGGAAGACATCCAGTTCTACACTTCGTGATCGACTTTGAACGGATCGGTCTCTTCCAAGTTTCATGTTTAACAAGTCTGGGTCGCTAACTTTAGAATTCTTCCATGTAACCATCCAATGGAATGAGCGATTTCTATCTCACCGCCCCCATTCCGCGGAGCCTTCGCGATATGTTCTAGATCACGACAAGTCCCATCGGCTGGGGCTAGTTAGGATCGGAGGAAGAGTACGAGGTCAAGTCACGAATGAGGACCTGGAATGGCGAGCCGATCAGAATAAATCAAGTTGTTATGATGCTCAGCATGTGTGGTGAAACGAAAACTTCCAAGTTGAGCCACTTGCATCCCTCCCGCTTGTAAGTGGACTTGAAATACGAGGGATCCGTAATGATGCCGAATACGAGGCGTATTATCCAAACCATTCCCATCTCAGTACTACTTCGCCAAGATCAAAGTGGGACAGCTTTAATACATGGGCGTTAAACTCAACCAATCAGGGCTATGGAATGCATCCTTACGACTTTCACTGTATGAGCTGTGGAAAGCCTCTCTAGTAATTAGAAATGTATAAATAAGAGTACGATGGCTAAGTTCTGATATCAATGAGCAAAGTCCACAAACTTTCAGCCCTCTCGCAGCTTTCTTTCTGATTGGTCAACTTTGTAACAACTTCATCATGCACATCTTCTCCTTATTCATGGTCTTCATGGCTGCTTTTAGCACCACCAATGCCTGGGTCTTTGTCACCAACAACAAAGAGAATTACTGCGGGAAACAACGCGGTTATTACAGCGCTCGTGCTGACAACAACTGCTATAACCTTGCCAGCGAGGTCGAAGCCAATGTCCACTCATTTGTGTGGTGCTCCATGCCATTCACACGATGCAGCATCACTATGCACGGTGAACGAGGCTGCTCTGGAAAAATACTCGGGTCTGCTACTGCAGCATACCCTACTATCTGGGAGAAGAAATCGGTGTCCGCTGCAGGAAGCAAGATGAGAAGCTTCAAGGTCCAGGGTTGCTTCCTAGCAGGGCATGCGCTGGATGTCAACAACTGTTACAATGGAAAGGCTCCGTGGGAGAAGCCAAGATTCTGTGGCTGATCAAAACAAAACTATCCTGTGGCAAATTGAGAAATCGGGATTGGATATATCAAGCTGGTCAGAAGACGATGGATTATGGGATTTTTTTGGGAACATTTTCCTACGCTATCTTTGAGTTATCTTGCAGTCCACTTCAATCATTAACTTCTTGGGTATTTTGTTTGTTTGTCACATGAGTCAAATAAAACCAAGTTTGAATTTCCGAGCAGAGTACGTCCATGGTTCGATGATAGCTTAGTTTAACATGATGCATTTATGATACTCTTTTTGGTTCCAAACTGAGGTTCTTGAGTCATTAACGCCGCTTCTGCTATACCTTCTTTCGCTTCGGTTTCTTCGCACTGATTGGCCCATCTTCAGTCCTATCTTTCCACTAAATAGTCCTAGTTGTCAGTACGCATTTGTTTCAATCAAATTTTTGAGAAGACATACCATACCACCATATCTATAGTACGGATACTGATCTTCAAATCCACGCGCGTCTTCGACCCCGCCGGACACCGATCTCCAGCACGCACCAGGGCATACAAAATGCCATTTTGCAGTCTCGTCTACTTGGCACCGGACCAGAACTGAACGGGGTGTGAAGCAAAGGGTGCAAAGCTTAGTCATGTCCTTCTCTTGCGAAAAATGCGCTTTGAAGGTCAAGTGAAAGATTTTGATGCTGAAATATATAATTGAAACCCCAACGCAAAGCTAAGTATGTCTTTAACTGTTGAATACAGGTTTCATATCTGATCTGAGAGTTTTTTTGGTGACAGTGTTGCAATGATTAGGCCAGGTGTCGCGCTTATAATAAAGGTGGCACTCGTGATGTCATACACCAGCATGAACGGCTTGATATTCAAAGATAAGTAAAGCTACCAGAAAATTTCCAAATTCTAATACTCCTTTGATAGCTTACTCGTTGCCCTTAGTATATGTCCGCATTTAAATATCACAAAGGGAATCAAACTCAAGAAAGTTCCGAACAGCGCAAGGATAAGACCAGCATATTGGCTTCCGACACTGTGAAAGAAAGGACTGGCAAACAACGGCGTCACCGCACCCAGAGTGTTTCTCATCAAACCTTGTCCCGCAGTCGCAGATGAACAATTTTCACCGTAATAATCGCCTGTAAAACCGTACGTACTCTCGAAAATAAAATAGATTCTAAACGTGATCGGTGAAAGACCAATGACTGACTCAAATCAAGTCAGGTTCTCGTACTGCGTGATAGAGTAGATGAACAAGCCGATGGGGTCCAGAACACGATATCAAAACATTAAGATAAATCCTATATCAAACCCTGAGGTAAACATCAAATAAAAATCTGATATAGTGACTATATAAAACACCAATAAAGGATGTAAATTCTCCTCCGTACCAGCCACGAGCACTGACCCATTCAGCGCGGGTCATCTACAATATATCGGAAGACTGGTATATTCCTCGGTGCAAGTAGCGCGCCGTAGGAGTGACGCGCCGCAGGGAGCCAGCCATGAGGCGCCACGACAAAATATGATATGTACGTCGTGTACTCATACATAGTGACACCAAAGTATACCTGGGGCCGTGGTTCAACATATGTCGGTCTGCTGGCTGGCCTACCTTTTCGCCGATCCAAACCCGCATGTAACGCACAATAGTCCTTATCACTACGTCACCCGGCATCTCAAGAGGCCTAAACTAGCCGCTGAAAATCCCTTATACCAGAGTGTTTTCGAAAGAGGCAATAGTCGCTTGAAACATCGAACAAATCAGTAATACGTACACCTTCACCCAAACTTCAATCTTCGAGTCCACTCAATAGCTAAACACACAAGGTGAGAGTTATAATGATATAACTTACTCATAATTCTGGGCCGCCGTTATTCCTTGGACTGAAGCAGGCTCGTTCCAAGCAGGTTAAGGCGGTCCAAGATTTAGTTTAGAACCAATAAAGCTGGATACAGTGTGCCTATGAGGACAAATCGGGCTACTGACTATCTAATAGACGTCTGATTCTTGACCATACAAAATGCTACTCGCTTTGTACTGGCACTTTCCTAATGAGGATCGGTTGTGCTCCCCCTTCATGTCTGTTACCATGCAAATGATCTCGAATGCACTCATTTTCCAACCGCTTTACCCACGTAATCGGCAATCGCCAACATTTTCTCTTCCTGTAACCTTCTCCCCACTAATTGTATTGCGACATGCGCACCAGCATAAAGCTTCGGGTCATCTACACCTACTGTCAGCATTCATCCCATCTGGTCATACACTTCGCCTCGAATGTATGCAGTCCTCCTTAAGACTGTAAACAGGCAACTCACAATCTTCATTACACTCCCTATCCCTCTCGTCAATAGGGTTGAAACCTTTGTCCTTCTTGTCAACTTCGCCATCCACTTCCGTGATAGGCACAGCCACGCTCGTCAGGTCCAATGCGTTAACCCACGTCGAATACCCGTAGTACTTATACATCTCCCTGCGGGCGGCAGGCCACGGCGCGAGCGGACAGATCACAGCATCTACGGGCCTCCCACTTTTACTCTCCTTGCTCGTACTATTCCAGTACGCGAGGTACTCCTTACGTAGCTGTCTAATGCGCACATTGACCTCGGCGATTTCGGCAGCCGTGTAGTGTTTGGTGAGCGAGTCGAAGGAGGCAACCTGTGGCAGCATGGGCTCGCCAGAGAGTGCGAATGCCGATTTGACATCAGCACCTGCATCGAATACCCAGCTCTTAAAAGCCGTGTCAAGGATAGATCGGTGTGAAGGGGGTACCCAGGGGATGACTTCATGGCCCTGGGAACGTAGAGCAGCAACGACCGTGTCCATGGCGCGGAGGATGGGAGGCGTGGGTGTTACGATGCCATCAGTACGCATCAGGCCGAAACAAAGTTTTCCTACGGATTCGTTCTCACTACTTGGATTGATGATGGAGAGGATTTCACGTTCGTGGTCGTCGCGCCAAGGGATTTCGTGGACGAGCGGGTCGTGCAGCCAGGGTTCTTGTGAGAGAAGTGCTTTGATGACAAGGCGGAGGGAGGAGGCAGTTGTTGCCAGCGGTCCCACAACAGAGAGAATCGTGTTCTGGCCATCCATTGAGTTCGCCATGCCTTCATAAGGTAACCTCCCAGTTGATGGCCGGATGCCATAGAGCCCGTTGAAGCCCGCGGGTATGCGGATAGAGCCACCAATATCGGTTCCAAAGCCTACTGGTGCTATTCACATCTTAGCATCGTGCTCCCCGAATTCTATCCTCCCTTGAAACTTACATCCCTTCATTCTAATTAATGCTCCCTCTCCTCCACTCGACCCGCCTGCTGCCAGCCTCCTGTTACCAGTAATAGCAATCAGCATACAATAGTGAATAGTAATCTGCCCTCACTATACGCACCTGTTTTTAGGATTTTCGGTATATCCGATGATGTTGTTCATGGTTTCTCCCGCCATGAGCGTGTGTGGCACGCTCGTCTTGCAGTACAGCACTGCGCCCAAGTTCCTCAATTCTCGCACCATCTCACTCTCAAAGACCTTCTCTTTTCCGGTCCCTACTTTACCCTCAAACGTGCCTATCCATCCCACGTATCCCATGGTAGTCTCCACGTCCTTGACATGAAACTGATCTTTTAAGGAGACTGGAAGCCCATGGAGGGGACCCACGGGCTTCCCGTGTGCCGCAAAATATTCATCCAATTTCTTTGCATCACGAATGGCCGCTTCGAAGAAGATTTCATGAAGACAGTGTACCTGGAACTCCCTGTTAGCATACTATCTATGGCTGCAGATACTGGGAATGCCGGACCAGCTGATGGGCCAGCGCAGCTCTGTGGCAAAATGCCCTGGCGACCTCCTCCGCCTTCCATTTCCCAGTCGTCGTGCGTTCCACGATTTCTTCGGCGCTCATCTCTGTAATCTCGCTCTCCCGCGCATCCAAGTACTTGCGGACATACTCTCCCGTGACATCCAACTTATCTTCTACGCTTGGCGGGTTCTCAATACGCCATGCGCTAGGTATAGCGGCGAGCAGCGCCTCGCGCTTTTCCTTGGCGCGGTCTTCCCATGATGTTGTCATGGTCAGTGTATATTAAAGTGTAAAAGGTGAGTATATCAAATGCAGTCAAGGAATCGAGGATACGACCGGAGCAGCGGCAATAATAGGTTTTTGAGATACTCATGTAGTCATTCTTACGCTTAGCTCCAGTTTTATGTAATAATACTAAGATACTAGCACTATAGAGTACTAGCGTGAGCTCCTACTAAGGGGATTCTGAAGAACTTTGAAATTATCCCTTTTTTTCAGGAAAGGAAATCAGGACTATATTCTCCTTCTAGAGCTCTGAGAAACTAATATAATGGAACCTAATTTTCTTTATCCCTTCACCTACTTTCCATAGAAAAGTACTAAGAAATAAGGCCGAAAAACTATTTTAAAAAGGGTAAGCTTGGTAATAAATTTGTGACGTCATTTCTACTTAGGACCCCCAAGTTACTAGTCCGTATATTGATAAATCGACCTTGCACTTCGGTCCGCTTTGTATCTTGTAGCACTATCAACAAATGACCTGGCTATGTGGCCGCTGCTTGTGCATTCAAATTGGCTATATGCAAGACAAAAGGACGTGTTAGTTAAGATGATGTGGACGAAGGAGCATCGAACACTGTATGCTGAATTGGCAAAAGGTATAGAAAGCTCAACGTTTGGACATCAAAGAATAGCATTCCCACAGTCCTATGAACGCTGCAAATCTAGGGGTGTCTTTAACTCCAGTAGTCATTCTACGTAAGCATTTTGCGCCCAATTTTCCATATGAATGAATAAGAAATCGACAAGCATCCAGGGCGCCTTGCTATGCTCAAGGAAAGCATTGTGGGGTAGCCAGGAAGGGAATGGATGGACAGTGGTACAGAGAGGCTGGAGGTTCGGCAGCGAGAGGGAGGAGTGGTGCCTTGAGAAATCGTGTACAGATGATGGAGATGGTATCTTGTTCATGATAGAATACCAGGAGACATATCCATTAAGAGATTTCTCTGATCATGCTCAGTCGACGGTTTCCACATAATTGCTATGTCCATTAGTGGATATTAAATTTAGGTAACAGGCTCACGTACCTAGGAAATATGCCCTCCCGATCTCCTATCCTTCCTGTCCACCAATCTGTGTCATTGTCTGTCTTTTTGATAATGGTGATGATCTCCCCCTTTTTGAAACCCAAGTCACCAGGCTGGTCAGGATCGAACGTGAACTTTGCAATAGCCTGGCCCGGTCCCATGCTCTGCTTCTTGAACACAGGCTTCGGTGCAGTCGGCCTCCCGGGCTTCTGCCTATCACCGTAGAAGTCATCGGCAAACGCGGATCCGCTGCGTGAGCGGCCGCCCTCGTAACGATCAAAGGTCTCGTTGGGGTTTGCGCGGGTAGAGAATGAGCGGTTAAGGCCAGCAGAGGCAGGTTGGCGGTCGTAAACGTCGTCCTGCCATGTGCTGGCCCGAGACGGTCTATCGCGGTATACGTAATCATCATCGGCAGCTCCCATGGATCCTGTTCGGTTCGTTCGCACGCCCTCGCCGTAGGCCGACCCTTGGCGTCCTTGCCACACAATATCCTCGTGAGCGTCGTCGTACACAGGTATATCATTATACATGGCGTCTGCTGATGCGCTGCCTGTGACGCCTGCGAATATCCTCGAATTGAGCACCCGCATCAGCGGCTCGGCGGCGGGAGGTGGGGGCACTTGTCCGCCAAGCAGTTCCCGGGCTGTCCACCGTCTGCCATAAAGTTTCTCGTTTGCGTCTCTTCGTTCAATCATGCCACTACCTTCCAGACTCACACCAGCAAACAAACCCTTGGTCTTGCTGTAGCTGAAGATGCCCGCCACACTCCGCAAACTTGCCGCACCGGCTGCTTCGGCATTCCGTCCCACGGGACCCGCTGCAATAGATACATTGCCTCCGAAGGTGAGCGAGCCTGCCTGAGCGAATGTCTTGACGGCGCTGGCATCATTGAGGATGAAGACGAAGTCGGTGAGCTCGAAGCCTATCTGGCCGCCAAAGCCACCGCCGATTGTTCCGATGGCTGAGGGAGCCGACCACGAGCCGTCAGCGAGGCGAGCGACGACGATGCCAGATCCAAAACGTGCTGTTCCGAGAAAGCCGGCTTTAAAGACGGTCAAAATGGCGAGGCCCTACGTGTGCCAGCACATCAGCACTGAGTTCTTTAGATGGCGGGGGCTCCGGATACTGGCAGCTCACCTTTGCATTGGCGAGGACGGATGGCGGGATGATCTTGTCGGGCCCAAAAGCCTGTCGCGGGTCCACGAAGGAGGCCAGAATCTTGCCCGCCTTCCTGCACTCGCCTGTGCATGTATTAGCGACGTCATTCGGCAGGCGGCGGCGCGGGGTGGGTTTGGAAACTCACTTCTTAAGGAAGAGGGCAGCGGGTTGTTGATCGAGAAGGGCATCTCGACGGCGCTGTGTGGGAGAGTGCGGGGGGAGAAGGGAAGGACGTGCGAGGAAGACGGAATATCGGAGGGGCTGTAGACAAGCAGCGTCGACGACCAAGCAAGTGACGCCCAACGCGCGCCGCGCCATGCGTGGCTGAGTCCGCCAGCGCCTTACTGTATACAAATCAACGTCGCCGACCTGCCGACGACGAGGCGCAAGCTTCCCCGCGCCTTGGCCCGATGTCATAAATCGCCATGTCCATCTCTAACCATATGTGTTAGGGTAGCTGCTGCAAAAGCGCCGGTTCCTGTCATGATAGTAGGCATGCATTACTAGATTCTACATGGGGTATCGATACCAGGCTGACCAAAAGACAACTCCCCATGCAATTGATTTCTTGCGCCTTACAAATGCCCAGGAAACACGATAAGACAAGCCTCTTTTTCTTCATACCCAGGGAACTCCGTATTTTCCCTCTTTTGCCGTAAACACTGAGCTCCACAAATCTGTGTTCAGCGTAGATTCTGCACCCGATTCTACTGCCTGGCCATCGGTAGGCACGTCCCCACCGCTCGCAGTCGACTGCTGTGAGAAATCCAGGCACGTGTATGGGAACATATCTCTGATATTCGTCGGGACGTGATGTGGATATGGCTGCTCGGTGCCCATCATGTCATCCAGAACTCTCTCTACCGCTGCAAAGTCGTCCAGTATGCGGCGAGCGAGAGTAAAACTGGATGCCAGTTGCCCTAGAATCATCATAGCTTCCCTGTAGCCATTGGCATACATTTCCCAGCGATCACGCGAGCCGACCGAGGTGGGGCCACCCGTCAGGAGCACCGAAAGGACCAGTACAGCGCTTCCTAACGATGAAGCCATACAAAACCGAAACGAGCCTAGCTGGTTCTCCTCGCTGTTGTATGTTTGTATCCGCTGCACTATATTGAGAGCCAAATCACCGCACAAACGCTCTAACTCGCCGTTGTACTGAAGTGAAAGCAGCGATTGGCGGAACAGCAGAAGACGAAGTTGATCCATGCTGTTGTGTACTGATGCTTGCTGGCGCAGCTTTCGTGATTCAGCCAGGTATCCTGTTGGCAAAAGAGGTATGGTATCACGAATCGCCTCGCTCCAGTGCTTGATACGGTCATTATACATGCGCGCGTTGTCGCTGTCTACTCCATCTTTAGCTATAGTTGCAGCAAACAGCCCGTCCCACACATCGCCGGCAAGCCGACTCCAGCAAATCATCGAATTCAAATAGACATTGGATGACCTGTAAAGATCGGGTTCTGGGAGAGGTTGGTCAGGATGAATGTCCTGTGGCTTGTCAGAAACGTCAGGGAGGTTGGCCTGGTACTGACCTTGTCGCAGATTTGGACAGGCTGCTCAATGTCAATATCAGATTCACGAATGCTATATGGCCGCCCGCAGCTGAGCGATATACGCCGATCGAGAACGTATACCGTCCAGAAAATTCTTTGTCGCATGTGAACGTCGAAAGGTGTGTATGCCCGCCATGAAGATTTTTGGTGAAGGCTGGACTGGAAACAGAGTCTGCAGGCTATCCCAATGATGCTGTATGCAGCGTTGGCCTTGTCGGCAAATGTGAGGTAAACAGCCTTTGCAGGTAAGCACAAATCGTACCGCGTGTAAGAAGCAAGTACTTACTTCAAGGACCAGAAACTGTATCAAGCACAAATCAGCTCTTCCACTCATCTTTCGCTTTCCAACCAGCTCGTCAGACGCGCGAAACCACTGCCATCCTGGTGGTTTATTCTGGGTATTCGATGAAGATGTATCCAGAGCAATGTCGCAACAAGCAAATATAATGTAGTTAAGAGCCAACAGAGATGCATTGTCCGCTTGCACTGATGGTGCTGCAAGTATCGCATCGCTTCTTATCCGGAAATCAGTCTCGTTGACGCAGGGGTAGTAGGTACCTAGGTCGGTAAAGAAGAAACCCAGATATCTCTGATAGTCGGCGAGGCTTGGAAAAGCATAGTTTCTATTTCCGACACGAATTGTTGCCCCGGGATCAGTAGTACTCATCGGACTTCCGCCAGAAACGGAATGCCGTGCCCTGTCCGTTGAATCAAGGACATAACTGGTCTGAGCAGTTGGTACAAATGACAGCATACCAGAATCCACGGGCATGTGCATGGCAAAGTCGTTTTGAATGCAATCACTAGCTGCATCTTCTCGTTCTGCACTCACACGAGGTGTAATTGCTATGCCGCGTTCCTGCATCAAGGCTTCCATCATGCTCTCAACTCGAGCCATTCGGGCTTCCATGGACAGGCCTAAGAGGCTAGCATCGCTGGCCCTTCGCTCAATGCCATCGTGACGCGGTAGGATACTCCTCCGAGACATGCCATTGCCATTTGTGTTCATGGCCGTAAGGGGCGCTTGCACCGGGGTGGGCCTGCTCAGATTCTGCAGAGCTTCGGCAGCGGTCTGGTCTTCTGAGTAGAAGCACCGTTTTCCATTATCGAGGCAGCGTCGACAGGGATTCTCGCCGGAACACTAGACATTGTCAGTTGAATAGTTATAGTACCTCCGTCCGACCGTCCGGGAAGAACCAGGTGCTGCAAATTCGTCGTGCCTGTGCTTTCTTTTGGATGGTATATAGACATGGAGGCAATGCGTGATGATTGGGGTGGACTGACTTTTAGCTTTGAGCGTCGACAGGAGACGCTGGACATAGATCGCTGTCAGTCGACCACGGCTCGGAATGCGAGTTGATTTTGGCCTCACCATGCTTTCGGGGCATATTTCGCGCGCACTTTCTTGCGCTTTGGCGAGGGGGGCCCTTCATCCTCTGGCCTAGCTGCGGGCGATGGCTGGTCGTTCATCGCAAGCAGAGTGGTGGGAAGTTGAAGGAGGTGCGTTCCGTCGCAGTTCCGAGATGGCAGGCGCGTCCGACGAACCGGCTTAAGCGAAACCCGACGCCGGCTGCGCATACGCTATGGACCATCATCACTCCACCGGCTGAGGGGAGTCCATTCCTTTAGAGCCTACAACTGTTTCTTCCTCTTTACTTGGCTAGAAAAACCTCCTTCTAGTGTTTCGGCGACCGGTATTGTGTTTGCATCTTCAGTTTCATAAACTGGAAATAAAACATTCACAAGGACAAGGACCTATGCCCTCGCAAAAGCAAAAAAGTCGGAAATTAGAGAGAGAAGGTAAATACCAAGAAAACACGGAAAGAGAGCCCTCGCAATCCTTTGTTATCTTCTATTATTGGCCATTAGTCCTCTGTACACGAACCTGTATAGCCTTTTATTTCTCTCTGTTACTTTCTTTCAAAAACTTCTCATAAGGGTCTTCACGTGATTGTTACTATATCCGACTTTTTCGCTTCCAGAAGGGCTATGAGACAGTTCAATTTCGTCTAGGAAAACCTTGCACTTTTTAGCGAGATACATCTGAGCCGTAATGGGCTGAGACTGTGGGAATGAAAGAGAGGTATTTTCTGGTTAGCTAGAAAGACCAAACGCAAGAAAAGCAATTGGCCGATTCTAGCTTCTTGTTATCCCATACACTCGTTAAAATGAGGCAGACACGGCTTACAGCTACCCTACGGTATGCAGACAGGAATATCCAGCGCTACCAAACTCAATCATTGGTAACTCGTCAACTGCCTACCTGCTTATCTTACCGAATGGAGCGATAGTGCCATCCCCCACCTTATCGCTTTATTGACACACGTGAACCGATATACAAAAGCGTCCTGAGCCAGCGATTGCATGAAACCAAAACAACATCAAAACCTACTTGCGGAAGTTATCATGATGACTGAAGACAAGCTCGGTTCCTCCAACGCACGCATTGTTCCCCGCATCATCATCCATGGGGGTGCCGGAAACATCACACGAAAGTCCATGTCTCGCGAAAGATACGATGCCTACCAAGCATCTCTCAGGCACATTCTGGAGGCTTCCGCCGAACTCTTGTTCAAGCCTGGAGCTACAGCTCTGGATGTGGCTGCGTCCGCGGTGTCGATGCTTGAAGATGACCCGCTCTACAACTCAGGCAAGGGAGCCGTGTTCACCAGCGAAGGCAAGAATGAGCTCGAGTGCAGTATCATGGTGTCCAATGGCTATCGCAAGCGAGGTATCGGCTGCATGATGCTACGCCACGTCAAAAATCCCATCAAATTGGCGCGGGAATTGCTGGTGCGAGGGGAAGTAGATGGTGGCGACGGCTCGCAGGACCATTGCCAGTACAACGGAGCCTTCGTGGAGAGCTTAGCAGAGAAGTGGGGGTTAGACATGGTGGATCCGAGCTATTTCTTCACGCAACAGAGGTGGGACGAGCACAAGAAGGGACTAGAAGAGAAGCAGAAGCAGGAACGCGGACATTTCCCCACCGGTGAGATGAGTGAATGGGAAAGGGGAAATTACATTCCTCTGGGCACGTGTGGCGCTGTCGTTCTGGATAGCTTTGGCACCATCTGCGTGGCAACATCAACAGGAGGCTTGACCAACAAAGTACCTGGCCGTATTGGCGATACTCCTACAATAGGAGCAGGTTTCTGGGCCGAAGAGTGGCACGACGGGCCTGCATCTCACATGAAATACAGACAACCACGTCTGACGCCCCTTGATCAATTATCTCGCGGGCATGTTCGTAGCCTTGTTGCTGATTGTCTTCCAGCTTTCCAAACCTCGCGGGCTGAGCCTACTGAGTCGCAAAATGCTTCGTCTGTCCGTCGTGCCGTGGGACTGTCTGGAACTGGAAATGGAGATAGCTTCCTCCGTATGGCTGCATGTCGTACGGCTGCTGCCAAATCGCGTTTCGGGCTCACTTCGCTTTCACAAGGTGTGAAATGGATGGCAGGACCCAATGGCGAGCTCCAGAAGTCCGCCGGAGACCGGTGGAAACGATTCCATGAAGGGACGGGTGGTATCATTGGCATCGAGCTGGTCGGTAAAAAGGGGGAGGTGGTGTGGGATTACAACTGTGGTGGTATGTTCCGAGCATGGATTGACGAGGATGGCAGCCCGAAGTGTCGTATATTTCGCGGAGAAAGCTATGAGAGTGGCCCAGATGATTGAAATGCTGCTTTAGATTACTAGACGAGTGCAAGCATAGACACAGCCTTCCAATTTGTTTTTGGAGGATAGTTCTACGGCAGATCCGAGACTATCCGCAGCTGAAATTGGAATGTGAAGTTGTTCGTTTTTTTTATGCGTGTAAAGCATACTCGCATCTTTTGCACAGAGATAAATCCTATAGGCACAATGTTTCTCATGTTACGAAAGGTTCGG
>Ga0247757_10001266_pt1 | contig 17490 bp, 14 predicted proteins | sample UWRJL126311R4_FD_180929 | JGI IMG/M metagenome (GOLD analysis project Ga0247757, IMG submission 180929) | Plant litter microbial communities from Arlington Agricultural Research Station in Wisconsin, United States - UWRJ-L126-311R-4 | ecosystem: Environmental > Terrestrial > Plant litter >... | reverse complement strand
TGGTTGAGTTGGTAGCGTAAGCGTATTCTTTATTTCTTCTTGAATACATACCACCCGCGCGCAGTGTAAAATATTTACTCAGTTCGCTGGATACTTTCACCGATACATTATAACGGGAGAACTCATCTGTTTTCGCAGGCTTGGTCATACCGCTCTGGTTGAGCAAACCGAGTCCTACGTTATACGTTGTTTTACCCAGTGTTTGTCCTACAGAGAAATTGTGCTGCTGTGTAGGCGCCCACTCCTTGATCATATAATCATAAGGATCATAAGTACGCACGCCCATTTTCTGGTTGGTAGCGCCCTGTACATACCAGTCCCTGCCAAATACAGTAGGGTCGTTAGCGCCGAGGGTGCCGCCGTATTTATTTTTCCAGTCGATCGCTTTGTTCAGGCTGGCCCTGTCAACATAATAGAAAGCACCTGTGGGAGTAGTAATACCTACCCTTTCAGCAGCATCAACAGTGTACTTCAGACCATCCACATCCGCCATCTGGAGATCCTTCCATACATTCTGCCATGACATATTACCTGTATAGCTGATAGAAGGTTTGCCACCTGTTGCGCCTTTTTTAGTAGTGATCAACACCACGCCAAAAGCGGCTTTGGCACCGTAGATAGATGCGGAAGCCGCATCTTTTAATATAGTAATTGAAGCGATATCGTTAGGGTTCACTACCTGGATGCTTGGGATTTCCACGTTATCCAGCAGGATCAACGGAGCACTTCCACCCTGGAGAGATCCTATCGCACCCCTGATCTTGATGATCGGGTCTGAACCTACTTCTCCGCTTGGAACAGTTACACTGAGACCTGCAGCCATACCCTGCATACCACGTCCTGCGTCTGCAACCGGTCTGTTCTGCACGCCTTTCATGTCCACAGTTGAAACGGCGCCGGTAAGGTTTCCTTTTTTCTGTGAAGAATAACCAACCACCACCACATCATTCAGCATGGAGTTTTGTGGGATCAGTTTAACAGAGATTGTATTGCTTTCACCAACAAGTACATCCTGGTCGCCAAATCCAACAAAGCTGAATTGCAGGGTTTGACCCTTGCTCGCAGCAATCGTGAATTTGCCATTATCACTTGTTTGTGTTCCACGGTTTGTTCCTTTGACTTTTACAGAAACATTGCTGAGCAATGCCCCCTGGTCATTGGTAACAGTACCAGTAATGGATTTTTCCTGTGCCTGCAGGGCAGGTGGAATGAGCAGCAAGATTAGTAAGCAACTTACTAATAGCCTGAGAGGGGATCTCATTGTTGCTGGGAAAACGAGTTTTCGCATAACAGTTTTTTTGTTTACTTGATTCATTAAGACTTGTTCCGGTTCAGAACATCGTTAGAATTCATAGGACATACAAACCCTGCAAAATATTGCATCCTTTGCCAAATTCTTTTACGCAAAAAGCCGCAAAAGCCGGTGGATGGAAATTCCGGGGGAAATGCAAGACAATGTTAAAATTTGTCTTTGAAATAAACGAATTTATTTAATAACAATTCTTTATAAGCCCAAAAGACCTGTGCGGGAATCCTGGTATAAACACGCAAAAAGCTGCATTTTGAATGAGTTATAGCAGGCAAGTAAACTAAAGAACCTGCATCCCTTTCTGGCGATAGGGCTGCAAAATAGGGTCATCGGGGTCCAGTTCGGTGATCAGGATGTCGATTTCTTCAGGGCGGCAGATCTGCAACCGCTGGATGGTATTGAGCTTCTCGGCAATAGCCAGCGAAACATTCTTATTGGCGCATTTGATCAAAGCCCGCTTTACTTCAATGATCTCCCACTCCAGATCGGTGATCCCATAATTGGCATCGATGCCATTGGTTCCCAGGAAACAGAGATCGGCTTTGATCTCACCCAATCGTTGAACAACCTCTGCTCCTACCGACATCTGGGCATTCTTCAGCAGTTTATTCCCAAAGAATATCACTTCGCTGCTGGGATGTTCGAGTAATTCCAGCGCAATAGGCACACTTACGGTAATAAAGGTAGCACTCAGGTCGGGCGGCAGCGCTTTTACCATTTCACGGATGGTGGTGCCACCCGATAAAACCACCATCATACCGTCTTTGATCAGTTCGATGGCTTTATAAGCAATGCTTTTCTTCTCCGGCTGGGAATAGATCGTTGGGTTTTCGAGCGTAAAGTGGAAGGACTTCGACAAGGCGCCTCCATGCACTTTGATCAGTTTCCCCTCTTCGGCCAGTTCCTGCAGGTCACGCCGCACCGTATCCTCCGAAACATCGAGTTGTAAGCCCAGGTCAGATGATAATACCTTATTATGGATATTGATCTGCTGAATAATATAGGCCTGGCGTTCTTTCTTAAGCATATATAAATATAATTTGAAAATTTGGAAATGTGGTAATTTGAAAATGCGGGGAAGAGCGCTGAATGGCGGCATTGGAATATTGTTGCATTGTTATATTGTTTTATTGCTATATGGCTGTCCTGCCAACACAGACCACTTTAAACAAAAACAGCATAACAATGTAACAATATAGCAATGTGACCATGTAACAATCCCCTACCATTTTCAAATTTTCAAATTTTCAAATTCTCAAATTTTCAAATCCAATACCTTCGCATTCCATGATCTCTCCCAATACCATACAACAGATCAGCAACCGGATCGATATTATTGATGTGGTGGGCGAGTTCGTAAAACTGAAGAAAAGAGGTACGAATTATATCGGTAACTGTCCTTTTCATAACGAGAAAACACCCTCGTTTACCGTTTCACCGGCCAAAGAGATCTACAAGTGTTTTGGCTGTGGTAAAAGCGGTAATACCATCACCTTCGTGATGGAGCATGAGAAGTACAGTTATGTGGAAGCGCTGAAATGGCTGGCGGCGAGGTATAATATTGAAGTAGAAGAAACCGAAACCAGCCCTGAGCAGAAACAACTCGCGCAGACTGCCGACAGTTTATACATCATCAACAATTTTGCGCAGAAGTTTTTTACCGAGCAGTTATTTCACACAGAAGAAGGCAATCATATCGCTCTCTCCTATCTGAAAGAACGGGGTTTCCGTAATGATGTACTGGAAAAATTCCAGGTAGGTTACAATCCTGATTCGAGAGATACGCTTACGCGCGCATTACTCGGTAGCCAGTTCAACAGGGAACTGTTACCCAAAACCGGACTTGTTTCGGTTCGCAACGAAGAGCTGGTCGACAACTATCGCGGCCGGATCATATTCCCCATTCATGGCATCACCGGAAAGATCATTGGTTTTGGTGCGCGGGTGATCGGTAAATCCGACCGCGGTCCCAAATACATCAATACACCGGAGAATGAAATATACTCCAAGAGCAAAATACTCTACGGCGCTTATTTCGCCCGGATGGCCATCGACAAAGCCAATGAATGTTTGCTGGTAGAAGGTTATACCGATGTGGTGAGCCTGCACCAGGCAGGTATCGAGAACGTGGTGGCCAGTGGTGGTACTTCGCTTACCACAGACCAGCTAAGGCTGATCAAAAAATACACGAACAATCTTACCATCATTTACGATGGCGACAGCGCAGGTATCAAAGCCGCATTACGCGGTCTCGACATGGCGTTGGAAGAAAGCCTGAACGTACGTCTTGTACTCATTCCAGATAACGAAGACCCCGATAGTTATGTAAACAAAGTTGGTGCGAAAGCATTCAATGAATTTGTTGCGGCATCTAAAAAAGACTTTATCATCTTCCAGCTGGAAGTGATGTTGCGGGAAGCGGGTAATGATGTGACGCGTAAAAGCGAAGTAGTTAACCAAATTGCTGAAACCCTAAGCAAGATAAGCAAGGCGGAAGATTTTACTAAGCTGCAGGACTATACAAGACAATGCTCGCATCTCTTAAAAATTGATGAGGCCGGGTTGACCACACTCGTCAACAAATACAAACGCGACAGGATTTCCAAAGAAGAAAAAAAGGCGGCAAGCGCCGAATCTGCATTGCCTCCCGAATTCATTGGGCATCCGGAAGATGTATTACTGGATGATACGCAGCTATTGCTGAACCAGGATGAAGCGCATGAACGCAATATGCTGCGCGTATTGCTGGAATACGGATTACGTCCCTGGGATGAACATCGCCGCATAGCCGATTATATTTTTGAGGAGTTGGAACAATTCCATTTTGATAATCCTCAGATCGAACAGCTATATGACACCTACCGCACGATGTACGAACGCGGTTTGGAACCCACTACTAAAACCTTACTTTATCACGATGATGAATCCATCCGTTCGATGGTGGTAAATATCAGCGTATCGCCTTATGAGTTGAGTCAGAACTGGGATGAAGTGATGGAAAGCACCAACATCGTCAACCGCGATACCAGTGTGCAGGATGTGGCTATGAGCGTTAATTTTTATAAGCTGCGTAAGATCAAGAAAATGTTCGAACAGAACCAGCGGGATATGGAACATGCATCGCTCGAAGACCAGATGCGGTTGATCGAAGTACACAAGCATCTCAAAGAAATCGAACGCGAACTGGCGAAGCAGTTGGGGACGGTTATTATTAAATAAAGCAGCCCTTTTAAAAAAGATTTTTTTTCAACACGGAGACACGGAGTGCACAGAGTAGCACAGAGGGCCTCCGTGTTTCTCAATGCACTCCGTGTCTCCGTGTTGAGAACTTAGTTGCGTAAGAACATGTCACTATAACTCCTGTCAACCAGATCTGTATCAGCAATTTCGAATGCCTGCATATAGAAGGCACATTGCGCATGAAGCTGCTCCACGGTGATGGACGGATCATGTAAATTACCCGCTTCGATCTCTACAAAAGACCCAAGACCGGGTACTTCATCAATATGGAACTTGATGTTGTCGATAAAAAAGATCTTCCGGTTTTTCTCCACCACTATTTTTACCCCCAATGCCTTTGCCAATACCTGTTCTTCGGCAAGACCATCTTTTACTTTGCTCAGCAAAAAATCAGATTGTTTCGGTCCTGCCTGATCCGGGCGGTTATAAAAGATCAGGCTGTTCTCGATATTTCCCTGGCGGAGTTTGAGTCTCCCCGATGGCACATTGAAATAGGTATCTTTTTGATGATCCAGTCCCACAAACCTTGCACCATTATCCAACAAAAAAGCCTCCACTTTTTCAGGGTGGAAGCATTTTGCTTTAATCTCAATATTGATAAATGCCATTGTTTTCGTTTAGACAAAGCTAACCGCTAACAGCTAATTACTATTTCTCTGAAGGATTTTTCTTGCCGGCCAGCAGTTTTTCCAAAGCTGTTTCCAGGCGGCGTTGGCGTGTTTCTTCTTTTTTTGCGCCTTCGATCCAGCTTACATATTCTTTCTGGTTGGTGAAAGACAATGAGCTGAAGAACTCATGTGCTTCTTTGTGTTTCGTGAACAGTTTTCCCAGTTCTACCGGCGGCACAACCAATCGTTTTTCAAAATCGATGCCGTTCTGTTCGCTGCTTTTCATTTCAGAGAATGCACGGGTACGGTTGGGGATCTTATCCAGTTTTTTGAAACGCATCGCACTCCACACATGGTCCATCGCTACCTGGCGAACACATTCGTATTCGTTTCTGGTCAGCATTTCCCAGCTGCAATCACGGTTCAGGTCACTTACTATCTTGCTGGTTGTTTTAGGATAAGCCACCCACAGTTTGGTGTCTTCATGTAAGGCAGGAAATACTTCCTTCAATACATTGTTCAACTGACTCTGGCTGATGGCAAATACCAATGCAAAATCCACTTTTTTACTTTTAAGTAAGGGAGTGATGTTCTTTGCGTAGGTAACTTTGGCGAACTGCTTTTCGATCGAAGATGGCAACCCCTGAATCAGGAGGTTTTTCTCATCTTTCAATTGCAATTTTTCGAGTAATGTCGGGTTTGACATGCCTGCAAGAAGATTTTAGATAAATAAATTAGGGATGCAAAGTTAAAAAATTGTTACCTGATTTCACCAAGAAAATTGCAGGAATTTGCGTCCGCAACGTTAATTTTTGGCCTCAAAACCCTTGAAAACAGGGATTTAGCCCGTTTTTGCTGCGTAATATTTCCGGATCAGCCCCTCTACCTCCTCCTGCATTTTGGCGATCCTTTCGGCCGGGGCCGGGTGCACGGTTACCAGGACCGGCTGCCTGGGGCCATTTGCCAGTTTTCCCATGCGCTCCCAGAAAACGATGGTTTCGCGGGGATTATATCCGGCCATCGCGGTAAAAACCATTGCAAGACGGTCTGCCTCGATCTCCTGATCGCGGCTGAAAGGAGGTAATAAGCCCACATTGGCACCAGCTCCATAAGCCGCCATAAACACATCCTTTGCATCGGAAGCCCTTGCACCGGTCAGCAACTCCGACAGTTTCTTATTTCCCATCAATTCCTGTAAAGCCGTTTTCAGCCTTTGTTCTCCATGCCCGAGTAATACATGCGCCAGTTGATGCGCATAAACCACCGCGAGGGCGCTATTGCTCTGCGCCCAATCAAGCATACCCGTGCCGATGATCGTTCTGCCCCCGGGCAGAGAAAATGCATTGATGAATTTTTTGTTCACCAGGCGGCTCTCCCAGGTGTAACTCTTAAGTACAGATAATTGTTTGCGCTGTGTATAGTAATTCCCGATCGCCGTGTTGACTTTACCGGCTATTTCCTGCAGCATCTGGGCGTCTTTTTCAGAAGGATCTGGCGGTTGACTACTTGATAAAACCTGTTGGTACTGTTCCGCCGCCAGCGAAAGCAGCTCCTGTTCGGAGAAAAGCCCGGTTGCCGATACATGTTGGTTCCCTCCTGCCGGAGTAAACCCACATGCAACCATCAACAAAAAGCAGATACCGGTCTTTTTCATATGCAAAACAAAAGGCCTGAAAGTGTAGCAATATACAATTTCAGGCCAAGAAATAATTACGAATTACGAGTTACGAATTACGAGCTGGCTTGATCTTCCGGACTCGTAATTCGTAACTCGTAACTCGTAATTTCTATGACTGTCCAACAACTACTTTGCTGTATAATACTTCAGCGCTTCGGGCATATAATCCCGGATTTGCTGGATACGTTCTGCATCGCTTGGGTGATCACTCATGATGGTAGGTGTTTTGGAGCCACTGCCCAGACTGGCCATCCTTGTCCAGAAATCGATCGCTACACGGGGATCATAGCCTGCCATGGCGGCGAATATCAGCCCATAACGGTCGGCTTCCAGTTCCTGTTTGCGGGAATAAGGTAATAATACGCCGTATTGAGCGCCTACTCCATATACCGTATTGAACACATTACCAGCCTGTGTGTTGGAACCAAGTGCTGCCCCTCCCAGTGCGCCCAATCCCTGGGCTGCCAGTTCCTGGCTCATTCTTTCGCGGCCATGACCAACCACCGCGTGGGTGATCTCGTGCCCAAGTACGATAGCCAGGGCACTCTCGGTTTGTGTAACCGGTAATATACCCGTATACACTACAACCTTACCTCCCGGCATACACCAGGCATTCACCTGGTTGTTGTTTACCAGGTTGAATTCCCAACGGTAACCAGCCAGGTCGTTGGCTATGCCCTTGTCGCGATAATATTGCTGAATAGCAGAAGCGATGCGGTTGCCCACACGCTTTACCATATCAGCATCTGCACCACTATTTACAACGGGATTTTTACTGAGAAAGTCGGCATACTGTGGTTCTGCCATGGCCTGGAGATCTTTTTCAGAAACCAGGCTCAACTGGCTTCGTCCTGTGATGGCATTACGGGCACAGGAAACCAGTCCTATGGAAAACAAAAGGATGATAGCTAATTTTTTCATGTCTGTTCATTTATTTACAGACTGGGTAAAAAAATTATGCCGGAGGAGGGATCGACTATTGTCTGTGGTCTGTGGTCTGTTGTCTGTAGTTGTTAGCGGTTTGGGGTTGCAGGTTAGCGCACTGAACACTATCAACAAAAAACAACCACAGACCATAGACTACAGACCATAGACTATAGAAGACCATATACTACTACAGACTAAAAAGTTACTGCTGCCTGCGCTGTCTGCGGCGATCCCGGTGTTTGAGAATCGGCACTTTGCTCTCGGTGCCTTTGAGTATACGGCTGATATTCTTCTGGTGTGTCAATACCACCATCAGCGCTACCAGTACCGCGAAGATGCGGTAGAGTGTTTCTTTTTCATTGAAGATGAAAAGAATGAACACCATGAATGATACGCCAGCCAATATAGAACTGAGGGAAACAAAACGTGTAAGGAAAAGTACCAGCAGGAAAACGCCGATACAGCAAACGGCTACCAGTGGCTGGATGGCCACCGCCATACCCAATAAAGTAGCCACACCTTTCCCACCTTTGAAACCAGCCCAGATAGGATAGATATGCCCCAGTACCGCAGCAAGCCCCAACCCGATCATCAGGTTCGTACGTTGCAATTCATCAAGATGATGCGGTAAGAAAATGTAGAGAGAAGTGGCGATCACGCCCTTTACGATATCCACTACCATGACGATAGTGCCCCATTTAGAACCCAACACACGGAAGGTATTGGTAGCGCCGGCATTACCACTGCCGTAATCGCGAATATCAATTCCGAAAAGTGATTTACTAACCCAAACAGCCGTAGGCACCGATCCGATCAAATACGCCAATACAATGAGCAACAATTCGTTCATCAGGGGGTGGTTGAAGTTCAGTACAAAGATAGCCAAAATGAAGATAATGATTTCTTAACCCTAAAAGTTTATCATTTTTTAAAAAGCCGGATCGCGATCCATCCATTTTTGTTAACAGTTTTAACAAATTGACAATCATTCGCTTTGCAGCAGTCCAATATATCTTTTTCATCATGTGTCAGCAACCCGCTTAAAATCAGTACCCCATTTTTAACCAGTGATGCACTTAAAACAGCCATATTCGCCAGGAGGATATGCCTGTTGATATTGGCGATGATGATATCGAATGATCTGCCGGTTGTGGCATCATCAACCTTCTCTATATCAATGTTCTTACACTGGTTAATTGATGTATTTTCTGAAGCATTTTCGATACACCAGTCGTCATTGTCTGCAGCCAGCACGTTGGCCGCTCCCAGTTTTTCGGCCAGGATAGCCAGGATACCGGTGCCCGTACCGAAATCGAATACCGTTTTTCCCTGAAAATCAATATCCTTCATCAATTGCATTACCAGCCAGGTGGTTGCATGGTGCCCTGTGCCAAAGCTCATTTTAGGTGTGATGACTATCTCATGCTGCACTCCTTCAAACGGTGGATGAAAACCGGCCCTCACTCCTACAAAATCTTCTACCTGTACAGGCTCAAAATTAGCTTCCCACATCTGGTTCCAGTTTTGCTTCTGAATGATTGATTTTGAATAACTAAAACTTGGTTGATTAAATATTTTGCTCAACTCTGTTTCATCGAAATCAGACTCAGGTAGATATGCTTTCAGACTGGTATCGGTTTCCTCAAACCCATCATACCCTATCCCGGCCAACTGGGCGATCAGCAGTTCACGCAACGAGGCATCGGCAGCGGCAATGACCAGTTCACAGTAATTATCGTTGTTCATACTTTCCATTTGGTTATTGAAATTGAAAATTGAGCATTGAACATTGAATATTGAGCGTTAATGTTCAATATTCAATGTTCAATGCTCAATTTCTGGTATAAAAAAAGCCCTCTGATTCCAGAGGGCCCTTATTATTAATTTTGATTCTCAGCATCAGGTGCGCCTTCCCTGGGTTTGAACTCAGGTTTTGGCATCAATGCTTTACGGCTCAGTTTGAATTTACCGGTTTTTGGATCAAGACCCACCAGCTTCACTTTCACCATATCGCCTTCGTTGAACAGGCCATCCATGGTTTCAAGTCGCTTCCAGCTGATCTCGCTGATATGCAGCAAGCCCTGTTTGCCAGGCATGAATTCGATAAAGGCACCGAATTCTTTGATACCTTTTACAGGTCCTTCATATGTTTCACCAACTTCCGGTGTAGCAGTAATGCCTCTTACCCATGCCACAGCCTTGTCGAGGCTTTCTTTGGATGCAGAGAAGATACTTACCTCACCAGTATTGCCTACTTCTTCGATATTGATGGTAGCACCGGTTTCGCGCTGGATCTCCTGGATCACTTTACCACCTGGTCCGATCACCGCACCGATGAATTCTTTGTCGATGATCAGTTTGATCATACGTGGTGCGTGTGGTTTCACTTCCGGGCGTGGAGCCGGCATACACTCGTACATAGCGTCGAGGATATGTAAACGGCCTTTTCTTGCCTGTTCGAGGGCTTCGGTCATCACTTCCATGCTCAGGCCATCTACTTTGATGTCCATCTGCACACCACAGATCCCATCGCGGGTACCGGTTACTTTGAAGTCCATATCACCCAAATGATCTTCATCACCCAGGATATCGGTCAGGATCGCGTATTTACCATCTCCACGGGTGATCAGGCCCATCGCCACACCACTTACGTGTTTTTTGAATGGTACACCCGCATCCATCAGCGCCAATGAACCGGCACATACGGTAGCCATAGAAGATGAACCATTACTTTCCAGGATATCGCTTACGATACGTACGGTGTACGCGTATTCGCTACCCGGCATCATTTGTTTCAGACTGCGCATGGCAAGGTTACCATGACCAACTTCCCGGCGACCAACGCCACGCATCATTTTCACCTCACCGGTAGAGAATGGAGGGAAGTTATAATGCAGGATGAATTTGCTGTATTCCGATTTAGCTGCGCTTTCGATCAGCAATTCGTCTAATTTAGTTCCGAAAGTAACCGTTGTAAGTGATTGAGTTTCACCACGTGTAAACAATGCAGATCCGTGCGGTGTTGGCAGGGGTTCTGTTTCCATGGCCAGTGGACGAACCTCGTCCATCTTGCGGCCATCGAGCCTGATCCTGTCGTCGAGCATCATGTTCCTCACCACTTCCCATTGCAGGTCGGCATAGTATTTCTTGGCCAGTTTCTTATCAATATCACTGAGTTCTTCACCCAGGCTGGCGATCAGTTCATCTTTCAGCGCAGCATAGGCATCTGAACGATCATGCTTCGCAGATCCTTTGCGGGAGATTTCATAGATCTTATCTTTCGCAAAAGCGTTTACTTTTTCGAGCAGTTCTTCATTCTGAACCGGCTTTTTGTAATCGCGTTTGGTGGTTACACCTTTTTTATCGCGCAGCTGCTGCTGAGCTTTGATGTGAACGCGGATCGCGTCGTGAGCGATCTGGAGTGCTTTTACCAGGTCGGCTTCAGAACATTCTTTCGCTTCACCTTCCACCATCATCAGGTTTTTCTCGGTAGCGGCTATGATGAATTCGCAATCGGCTTTAGCCAGTTCAGAGCGGCTTGGGTTGATCACAAAGTTTCCATCGATACGTGCGATACGTACTTCTGAAATGATCTCTTTGATTGGAATATCTGATACAGCCAGGGCAGCAGAAGCAGCCAGGCAGGCCAGTGAATCGGGTAATACTTCCGCATCGCTGGAAACAAGGCTGATCAGCACCTGTACATCGCAGAGATAATCTTCGGGGAACAGGGGGCGCAGCGCGCGGTCGATCAAACGGCTGGTCAGGATCTCGTAATCGTTGAGTCTTGCTTCACGTTTGAAAAAAGAGCCCGGTACGCGACCGGCAGAAGCGAATTTCTCCTGGTAATCAACACTCAAAGGGAAGAAATCCTGTCCTTCTTTGGGTTCTTTATTGGCAACAACGGTAGCTAATATGATACAGTTGCCCTGTCGAACGGTTACAGAGCCGTCGGCCTGGCGGGCCAGTTTGCCGGTTTCGATAGATACTTCCCGGCCACCGCCGAGGTCGAAACTCACACTGATTGGTTGTGATAACATGTTTTGGGTATTGGGATCAGGCCTGTAGCTGGCCCGGATCCTGGTTAATGGAATGTGAAGTAAGAAAGGGGGATGAACAGAAACGACTATTCCCAACCGGTATTAAAAGCAGGTTGGGAACAGCCATCTCACATACTTCACTAATTATTTTCTCAGACCCAGCTTCTCGATCAGGGCACGGTATCCCTGCAGGTTGTGCTTTTGCATGTAAGTGAGCAAGCGCTTACGCTTACCTACCATCTGCATCAGTCCGCGCTGGGTTGAATGGTCATGTTTGTTTTTTTGCAAATGGCTGGAGATCTGGGTAATACGCTCAGTCAGCAAAGCGATCTGACCTTCGATAGAACCCGTGTTAGTGGCATTCCCGCCAAATTCGGCGAATATTGCCGCTTTCTTTTCAATGGTTAAATAAGGCATCCTAAAAATGTTTAATTGCTCCGGTTCTCCGGATTTTTCTTTTTTTATCGGCGGCAAAGGTAGGGAATTATGCGGGAATTAGCTCAGAAGAATGAGATTTTTTGTCTGTGGTCTGTAGTCTGTGGGCTGTAGTTGTGAATAGTGGATTGGTTAACGGTAAACATAAAACCAGGAACAACTACAGACCACAGACAAAAGACCACAGACTACATCCCGCAGACCAAAATTCCCTAGCTTCGCTACTAGTTCATTTTCAGCAACCTATGTTTGGCGTAACGATACTCGGCAATAACTCGGCCTTACCGGCATATGACAGGCACCCCACTGCACAGGTGGTAACGCTGAACGAACAGCTGTTCCTGATCGATTGCGGCGAAGGTACGCAGATGCAGATGGCGCGGTACAAGATCAGGCGCAGCCGGATCCAGCATATTTTTATTTCGCACCTGCATGGCGACCATTATTTTGGATTGATCGGGTTGCTGACGAGTATGGGTTTACTGGGACGCGAACAGGACCTGCATATTTACGCCCCCGCCGAACTGGAACAGATCATCGACCTGCAGTTGAAAGTGGCCGATACAACACTACCCTATCCCCTGCATTTTCATCCATTGGATAAGGAAGGTCTGCTGGTTGATGAACGCAAATTCAGTGTGGAATGTTTTCATACGCAGCACCGTATTCCCTGCTGGGGTTTTCTGATACGCGAAAAAAAGAAACCGCGCAAGATCGATAGAGACAAAGCAGTGGCAAGAGGCATTCCGGCCGCCTATTATGAAAGATTAAAAGATGGTGATGACTATGAGCAGCGGGATGGTGTGATCGTGAGAAATGAAGACGTCACTTTTGCGAATACTCCTCCACTCAGTTATGCTTTCTGTGCGGATACCCGGTATGATGAGCGGATTGCAGAACGGGCAAAAGATGTAACGGTATTGTACCACGAAGCAACTTACCTGAAAGACCTGGAAGACCGTGCATTGGCGCGTTTTCATTCTACCACTGTGCAGGCCGCGGCCATTGCCTCCAAAGCCTGTGCGAAACGGTTATTAATGGGTCATTTCAGCAGCAAATACGAATTGCTGGATGCCTTCCTCTCCGAAGCCCGCGAGATCTTCCCCAACACCGACCTCGCAATAGAGGGCGTCACATACAAAATCTAAACTCTGTGCTCCTCTGTGCTCTCTGTGCCTCTGTGGTAAAGTGATCGAAGCGAAGGCTTTAACACAGAGGCACAGAGAGCACAGAGGTACACAGAGATTATCGACGCGCGTAGTAGAAATCCGAACGGTGTTCTTTGCCGTTGCTTGTGCCTTCTATCCAGGCGTGTAAAGAGTCTTTGGTAACGAAATGATAGATGATCCTTTGCGGAAAATCATGCTGCGGGTTGGAAAAAACGAATTTCCCGTTTTCCGATGAAACAAGTGTAAAAGGAACAGACTGACCTGCATTCTGGTCTTTGACGGTTGAAGTATACGTAATGGCATTGCCCTTTTGTTCAAGGTTTACCGTTTCGAGCCATGTGGTGTCTGCACCCGATACTTTGAAAGCACGGTTGCTGAGTTTTTCAGCAGTTATCTTTTTCCATTCTTCGCACAAAGCGCCTTTGGATGTTTTCATTACCCAGGTGCCTCCTGCCAGTGCATACAGCTGTTCGAAACCGGCTGACTGCCGAAAGCTGAAGGATGCTAACAACATTGCAACCAATACTGTCATATTTCTCATATAGAAAGTTTTAGCAGTACAAACCTCTCTGTGTACCTCTGTGCTCTCTGTGTCTCTGTGGTGAGAATTGATCGAAACGAAGGTTTTACCACAGAGACACAGAGAGCACAGAGATACACAGAGGTTATTTCATCAGCCAATAATAGAACGCCTCGAACTCTTTGCGCCAGGTTTTTTCATTGTGCCTGCCGAGCGGGTCTGTTACCAGCCGGATATCATATTTCTGTTTCTTCTGCATTAAAGCAGCCATCTTTTCATTATTCGATACCATATCGGCCGGTTCCATTTTACCTGCCGACATATAGAAACGCGACATTACCGCCGCATTAAACTTTTCAGCATCGGCAAATATTTGATCAGATACCCAGAATGATGGAGAGAAAACGCCTGCCGCACCAAATACATCGGGATATTGAATGGCAGCCCAGAAACTGAACAGACCGCCCAGGCTGCTGCCGGCGATAAAGGTATTCTCGCGTCCTTTGAGCGTTCGGTATTTGTTGTCGATAAAAGGCTTCAGTTTTTTTACCAGGAACTCGGCATATGCTTTACCCTCTCCTTTACCTGAGGTAGCATCATCATAAGGATCATATTCCTGTTTGCGGAAGGCGCCAGCATTGTCGATGCCTACAACGATACATTCTTTGCCCAGTTTCTGTTGCAGTGTATCCAGGCATTCATCTACGCCCCATTCGCCAAAAGGGGCGGTTTGTTCATTGAAAAGATTCTGTCCATCCTGCATATATAAAACAGGATAACGTTTTGAAGCGGTTGCATACCCTTTGGGAAGATACACCCAGATACGGCGCGTTCGGTTGAGTTGCGGGATCTTAAATGCAGTGTCGATAATACGGACCTGCGGACTGGCGGTGTATGGTTTGGGGCGTTCCGGATAATCGTCTTTCCAGCCCGCTATGGTGAACTCTTGCGAAAGATCGGCGTTCACTTCAAGTACCCGGTCGCTGATATCACGTCCATCGGCCATGCTTTCCACTTTATCAAAACTGCCGCGTGTAAATTTAAATGCATAGTTGCCTGCAGCCAGGTCTTTGATCACAATCCCTTTGCGTGAACCGCCAAAAGGTTTGAGTTTATAATTTTCATCTTTGGGATTCCAGCCGTTGAAGTTCCCGGCAACATAAATATCCTCGTTAGGTTTGGCGGCAACACTTGTTACCACCAATCGGACAGAAAACTGTGCTTTTGTAATAACACTACACAGCAACAGGATCGCAAACGTCATTTGTTTCATATCCTGAATTTACAACCATCTGCTACCGGAATAAAAAAATGCCGCGGATTTCACTAAATTTCAACACCCGAGCCGTGAATAACGTGGCGTAAAAAACTGCGCCCTTGCACCTTTGCGTGCTTAAAATCACTCGCAAAGGCGCAAAGGCGCAGTTTGAATTCGTTAACGAACAGGTAACGCTTGTTACCTAGTCGAGAATTTCGACGTCTTTGGGGTATTTGGCTTTATTGAACACCAGGATGTTATCAGGTACGTTTGCACTGAGATTAAGGTTGGTGATCTTGAGCTCGGTCACATTATTGCTTTTGTCGAGGATCCTTGCCCTGGCAAATGTGCTTTTTGCTTTATCGATAAACAGGTTTACTTTCTGGAAATTCTTACGGCTATCGATGGGTTTCATTTCTATCTCGTAAAAAGCACCTGCGGAGGAAACCAGTTTATACGTAAAATCTTTGTCATAAGCACCGGCCAGTAATTTCTGCGGGCTCAGGGTCTGGCTGCCTTCTTCCACGGAAGATTTGGTGATGGTTTTTTCGCCATCAAAACGGTACACATCTTTTCCATCGCAAATGATCTCGGTTTTGCCTTGTTTGAGCAGGTATTTCTCGCCCTTCATCTGAAGGGTCAGTGTTTGTGTGCCATTGGCTTTGCCTTTACTGGTAAACGAGCTCAGGGTGCAATTGGCGGATATCCCTTTGGCTGCTTTTACTTTGGCGCCAACCGCGTCCAGTACTTTTTTAGCAGCGGGATCATTTTGAGCAAACAACAGTCCGGTGGAAGCAAATACCAATACCAGGCAAGCGTATAATTTCTTCATCAGTATATTTTTAAATCGTGCGCAAAGATACATTTTCCCGTTTGTAAGACCGGAACAGTTCACAGGAGTTTAGTGTCCATTCGGTTTAGGGCTGTTAATAATCGGCCAAAAAATCATGCCTGATGCGGGAGTTTTTGTTTATTGGATTACTGGTTTATTGGTTTATCGGTAAAAAAGCCCTCCCAAAAAACCAATAGACTAATAAACTAATAAACCAATAAACTATTCGCCCCTACTGCTCAAACAAAAGAATCCAAAAATTCCTGCAGTTCCATATCGGTTTTGAACAATACTTCCCTGGCTTTGCTGCCCTGGTTCGGGCCTACTACACCTGCTGCTTCCAGTTGATCCATCAACCTGCCGGCGCGGTTGTAGCCCAGCTTCATACGACGTTGGATAAGAGATGTTGAGCCCATCTGGCTTTGTACGATCAGTTTTGCTGCGTCTTCGAATAATGGATCGCGGTCACTGGAATCAAAATCCCTGCTTTCGAGGTCTTTTTCATCCACATATTCCGGCAGCAGGAAGGCCTGCGGGTAGCCACGCTGATCGCCGATGAATTCGCAGATATGTTCTACTTCGGGTGTATCCACGAATGCGCATTGCAAACGCGTGATCTCTCCATTGTAACTTACAAGCATATCCCCTTTACCGATCAATTGCTCAGCGCCTCCGGCATCAAGGATGGTACGGCTATCGATCTTACTTGAAACCTTAAAGGCCATACGCGCAGGGAAGTTTGCTTTGATGGTACCCGTGATGATATTCACCGAAGGTCTTTGCGTGGCAATGATCAGGTGTATACCGATGGCACGCGCTAACTGCGCCAGTCGCGCAATGGGCATTTCCACTTCTTTACCGGCGGTCATGATCAGATCGGCAAATTCATCCACCACCAATACAATGAATGGCAGGTATTGGTGACCTTTCTCCGGATTGAGTTTGCGTGAAGCAAATTTCTCATTGTACTCTTTGATGTTACGGCAACCAGCTTCCTTAAGCAGGTCGTAACGGTTGTCCATCTCGATACATAATGCATTCAATGTATTGACTACTTTCTTTGTATCGGTGATGATGGATTCCTCTTCGCCGGGCAGTTTGGCCAGAAAATGTTTTTCTATTACGCGATACAGGCTCAGTTCCACTTTCTTTGGATCGACCAGTACCAGTTTCAGTTGAGAAGGATGTTTTTTATAGAGCAGCGATACGAGTATCGCATTCAGTCCAACCGATTTACCCTGACCGGTAGCACCCGCCATCAGCAGGTGTGGCATGGTGGCAAGGTCTACGATAAAGTTTTCGTTGTCGATCTTTTTGCCTACTGCAATGGGCAATGAGAAATTGCTGTTCTGGAATTTGTCTGATGCCAGCAAAGTACGCATACTCACTACGGTCTTGCGCACGTTTGGTACTTCAATACCGATCGTTCCTTTACCGGGGATGGGCGCGATGATACGTATACCCAATGCCGCCA
>Ga0247757_10001265_pt1 | contig 17541 bp, 17 predicted proteins | sample UWRJL126311R4_FD_180929 | JGI IMG/M metagenome (GOLD analysis project Ga0247757, IMG submission 180929) | Plant litter microbial communities from Arlington Agricultural Research Station in Wisconsin, United States - UWRJ-L126-311R-4 | ecosystem: Environmental > Terrestrial > Plant litter >... | reverse complement strand
CTCTTGCAAGTCTCTCTGCTTCTTCTCTTGCAAGTCTCTCTGCTTCTTCTCTTGCAATTTGTTCCTCTACTGCGCGCCTCCACGCTTCCTCCCTTGCAAGCCTCTCTGATTCTTCTCTTGCAATTTGTTCCTCGACTGCGCGTCTCACCGCTTCTTCTCTTGCAAGTCTCTCCGCTTCTTCTCTTGCAAGCCTCTCCGCTTCTTTCCTAGCAAGTCTCTCTACTTCTTCTCTCGCAAGTCTCTCTGCTTCTTCTCTTGCAATTTTTTCTTCTGCTGCGCGCCTCCTCGCTTCCTCCCTTGCAAGCCTCTCTGCTTCTTCTCTCGCAAGTCTCTCTGCTTCTTCCCTTGCAATTTGTTCCTCTACTGCGCGTCTCTCCATTTCTTTTCTAGCAAGTCTCTCTGCTTCTTTTCTAGCAAGTCTCTCTACTTCTTCTCTTGTAAGCCTCTCTGCTTCTTCTCTTGCAAGTCTCTCTGATTCTTCTCTTGCAATTTGTTCTTCTGCTGCACGCCTCTCCGCCTTTTCTCTTGCAACCCTCTCTGTTTCTTCCATTGGAAGCTTGGCTTGCCTTTCCCTTGCTAACCTCTCCTGATTTTCCTTTTGAAGTGTTTCCTCTGCAATCTTCTTTTGCACACTACAATTCAACCTTCCAAAGAAGGCGTAATACACAGATCTGCGGATAAAAAAAGACGTCAATGCTTCGCAGCCTTCTTCGTCCGTACTGTGCAACCTGGTGAGAAATAGTGAGAATTTATCTGCTCTATAGGACCCTATTTCTGGAATCCCACTTCTTTTGGGTGCTCGCTGAGGACTTTCAGCTATGATCACGTATTCTTCCGACACTTCCTCAGCCTGAGAAAAGAAGCCAACCATTTGCTCGATGAAACTCGTAAATTCTGCATCGTTATATCTGTACCGTGTTGGTATCCGAGCCTCTAGAAGGGCTTTACGGGCTATCTCCTTATCAGCAGACCGCTCAATAAAGTTGTGGATTTGCTCCGACTCGAACCCCAAGCGGTAGGCAAGAGAGGCAAATTCGCGTACAATGGCTTCGCTTGCCTTACTCCTTGGCTTTGCTAATAAACTGTCTTTTTCCTTTTGAGTGGGCATCTCGAGATAATTGCGCATAGCGCTTATCCATATATGTCGGCGTCCTAGCTCCAATCGCTCCAACAGGTTCCCTGGTGTTGAAATGAACGTAGACTCGGATCGCTGAATAAGACATTGGTTGGCTTCTTGATTGACGTCACAAAAGATCCGTTCTAAGGCAGATGACACGGTTTCTCCCGGCCTCAGCTCGATCAATTTTCGCACGCAGCCGGCTGGACCTTCTAGGTAGTTAACATCCGCAAAGAAGCTCGAAAGAGATGGTATTAGGCAGTCAGTGGTGGCGGATAGTATTTCCGTCCATATACATTCGCGTTCTTGGTCAGTAAAACCGCTGAAAATCTTGCCACTACGCAGTTGACCGTACAGAGACATGCGATCTGACGTACATGCACCAGGCGCCTTAAGTTCAAGAGCCTTTACGTCCGCACGACTCACCTTCATCATTGCTTGCTTGTCTCCACGGAAGATCTTGGTCCAGAATCCTCTGATATTGGCGTCGAGGTAATGTAGCATTTCCTGTCCCGTAAGAATGCTGGCGGTCTTATTGGGTGCGGCTCTTACCTCATCGCACCTCATCCCGAACATTTTATGTGTCGAGCCCAAATGCATCCCTCCGGAAAGCCCAGGAATATCTAGTTGAATATCAAAAGCCGCCCTGAATTCGTGTCGTCTAATGATTTGCTTCATATTATCAAATTTATGGTCGGATATCCCGTACAGGAGAGCCCACCATCGTCTTTCAAAGTACGGGTTTCCAGCACAACCATATCCTTGGTATTCTCGAATTTTTCGGTATATCTCCCCATCATCTGGTTTTTTTTCGCATGAGTACTCTTCAATCAAGGTGGTTTTGAGATCATCGCTGAGATCTAGCACAGTCAACGGGTGCTTATCGATATAGATGTAAGAGGACAACTTTACCTGAAAGATACAAATCCACCGTCCACCGTCTACTTCCTACAAGTAATACGTTTTGGGCGGCAAAAGCGCGATGTTGTCCACGTAAGCAGCTCAAGCGGAAACCAGCTGGAAAATCAAGCTCCAGGTGACCATCACGAGCTTCCAGCAGCGCCTCCGGAGAAATGCCGGACCGCGCCAGTGCGTCGCTAAGCTCACCTTGTTCGATAACAGCGGGAATATGGTTGAAAACTTCCCATGCACGACAGCTTTTTTGCTTCCTGAACAGTCTTTGGAGCCTTTCAATATTCTTCTCGTCCTCTTCCCTTCTTTTTTTGAAGGGAAAATCTAATAAATCAATTTTAACACTGGCTGTTCCGAGGAACTTCGCGCTAAGCTCCGCTGCGAGCCTTCGCTCTTGCTCAGCGAATTGTTGCTGGGGCATATCAAATAGTTGCTCAGAAGGTGCAACACTCCCAGGAGATTTTTTCCCCTTTTACGCTATACAATCCAAGTTGTTCCTATCCACATTGCCCATAGGTACGAGAAACGGGTCCACGGGTCCTACAAACGGGCCCCTTCTCATTTTAGTAAGGTTTCCTTTGATCAACTATAAGAGCGCTGATTTCTCATTACTTAATCTTCGACTAACAGTTTACAACCTGCACTCGTGTTTTACGTTCGTACCTCGCTAAGAATGTATGCCCCATCTGAGAAGCGCACAACGCAGATTGATTTTACTAGAGTGGCACTCAATCGATCGCTAGAGAGCGGCGGGCAAGGGAAAGCTACAAATGGTCGTGCAAGGAAACGTTACAATACTAATAACCTCAATCCCGAAAGAGGTTCTCTGAAGACCCAAAAGAGCAACTTGTTTCTAAGAGAGGGCATTGTGGATCCACTCGGTTTAAAGAGTCTTCGGCTTCCTGAAATTGTTCAATCTGGTATTGAGAAAAGTCAGGATATGAACGGTTCTCCATGGCAGAAGTATGCAAAATTCTATGATATCCGACTGGGCGCGGATGATATATTTGCCACAGTTGCCGAGCGTAGGGACAAAAGCGAAAGCTCATTAACGCGAGAAGAGGCTTTCAAAAACCTTGTATTGGTGAAGAGTTTCATAGGACCGAATGTTGAGGAAAGCCTTCGTAAGTTTGAACAGATTCATGACACAAGTATTGTCTCGCCTCTTGAAGTTTTCAGGTTAGGTGGGACTTGCTATGTCGTTTTCGAATACATGGCATTCTCTCTCTACTATGTCGCCGGCCATCCTATGATTGATGAAATTAGACTGGCCGCTATAATTGGCCAGGTAAGTTTCTGGAGTGGATGGCTGTCAGTGCAGTCACTGACTGTAGTAGATTTTAAATGGGCTCGAATACCTTGCATCGAAAGGCTTAGAGCATAGTTCGTTGACTTGCTCAAACATACTTATTCATCCACATGGGGATGTGAAAATTGGTAAGGCATTTACCTTACTAAATTACTCCAATACTGATGAGGAACAGCAAGTCAAGAATGCTGCGAGCTACCCCCACATAGTAGCAAAATATCTCGACATTTCAGGGCTCTCAGTGTCATTGTTATGGAACTGATGCAGGGATATGCTAAGGAGGACGGGGCTATTGGGATTGATGATCTGCGTCGTTGGCCTTCTGATTCCAATGCTGTCAGTTTCCTTTCTGCAACAGTTACTGCTACTTCAGTAGCTATATTAATGGAGGTAAGTTAGGTCTAATTTGTCTTACATTATCTGACACTCTCTAGCATCCGCTGTTGCGTCTCCCTTGGAACAAAATGAACCTTGCCGTGCTAGAATCGTTTGTCTCTATTGATACCCACATACGCCGCAGATATCCGCCAAAGTAGGTAAAATTTTCGGAGCCACAGAAGATTAGCATTGGTAAATTCTTCTAATAAGTCAGAATTAAGGAGAGGCTTTGAAATTGTTATACGCCTTTCGGCACCTTGCAAGGTCTATGCGACTGAAGCTGGTGTATTAGGTATTCTCATTCAAAGGCTGCAGGTCAGACCTCCAGCTTCATGTTACGTCTGCCAAACCTACATAGGATTACCATGAAATGGTATTGTTTCCGCATTAAAGAGCTCACTTTTATCTCGTTAATGATTTCCAACAGAGGTTCCCAAATGCCTTGACTTATTTTCGGTTGATTTGATTTATGATGATGATAATAATGATGATGTCCGTTTAGTTGTGCAGGGATTTTTGCCCTATGCAGCCCCCACTTCTAGCTAGGCTTAGATTCCCTCTGGACTTTTCTAAAACCCTTGTCGGGTGTCTCCTGTCTTGAGGACCACTCTGTCTGTATACGTTTTCAATTTAGGTGATGGATCTAGTCTTCCTGTTCTGCGTGCAAACTTGATTGTCGTGCGGACTGCGTCTAGGTTAGGTTTCATTGGTTATTAGTGGGCCCCATCGAGGCTGGACCCACCTATTTCGTGCTTCTTTGACCATATTCCCACGGAGGTGCGTATACTTTCGGTACTGGAACAGGAAATGGCGCGTGTCTTCTTTGCCCTCGCCGCACTTACACTGACCACCGCAGTCTGCCCCTATTTTTGATTGATTGATTTCGCTCATTCGGTTTCAGCCGCGATTTCTCCGCAGCTTTGCCCGGCTTGGCTGACGTGGCAGTCGACGCGTCGTAGAAAGGTTATTCCGCGCCGCCCCACTTCGCTCCTGGTAAACGAAAGCTAGCTGCCTCCAGAGGCCTACCACTTCTCCTTCGACTACTATCTACATTTGGCTCTTTTGTCCATCTTAACAATGCTTCTGTTACTAATGAGAACTTTTCTTTTGGCCTCATATACACGCCTGCTTACCTCGTGTTTTGCGTCCCACGTACCTACGATCTCCCCATAGTGCTCAGCCTCGTCTACTCATCACTTATCTCTTATCTGATTGTAGATCATTCTTAAGGGTTGCATATGTTTCATGCCGGCCTCCGCGTTTAGTTGAAGGATCGTATTATCTAAGATATCCTTTTATGATTGGAATCATGTAACGGTCTCTGCGCTGTGCCTCTATATCTGTTGCTCGATAGGAAGGATGTGTGCTTCGATGTTGAGTGCAACTCTCGACGTAGCCTTGAATGCTCTGCAGATGGTTCTTGCCGCTCTTGCTTGGATTATTTGTAGGTTATCAAATGGCTTCTTCCTATAATTTACGGTCTTCCTTTCACGCCCCCGCTTGACCAGACCGAGCACGCATATGGCATGTGGGGTAGTGCGATCCCAGTGTAGATTTTCCCCATTTCCGTAACGCTAACGTCACATGTTGAGCTTCCCAAACTGCTCAAAGTAAATAACATTAACGTTAGTTTTTCGTTACCTTTCGCCTGACCTTCTGAGGTTCCCAAATATGGACCCCTATCCAATGCTCGCCTACCACGGAGAAAAGTGACAATTTATCACGTGATATATAGTCTAGCTCAAATGAACTCATGCTTGTAATCCCGCCGTAAATCGCAAACTCTTTCTTTCGTTTTAGTAGTTTCCTCATTTTGTGTTAATTATATTGCCTCTTGCTCCAAAATCTCCGCAAAATCAAATCGCAGCCGAAGTGTGACAACATTCTGTAAGTCCAAGGGCCGTGATCCGGTCCCTCTTCTATTTTTGGAATAACCTTCAAATCCCAGATCTGGGCTCTTCTTTGCTGTAATGTTAGATTTTATACTTATCATTTCAACTTCCCTTTATTTTGTTTAACCTCCTGTTGCTTAACATGTTCTCTTTTTCATATTAAACGTCCTGTCATGAAAATTACTCAAGTGTATGCTGTAGCCGCCGGCAGCATCTTCTGCAGCCTTTTTATATTAGGACTTCGTCGCTACATCAGACTACTCCTGAAAAGGATCAACCTCCAAGCGTCTCAATACCTCATCTATCCGCAGCTAATTGGCCGTCACCGACTCTTAAATCCATGGAGCTGGGCTGATATGCTAATGCAACTATCCTATGTTGGTGTCAATATGTTTTGCATCGGCTTTAAAGCTCCATCTATATATGCGGCAGGTTTACGAGCCGCAGAACTCTCTCTAATAAACCTTATACCAGCTTTTGCCGGTCCTCATTTGAGCTTCCTGGCGGATATTTTTGGACTTTCCTTGGCTTCCTTCCGCAGAGTCCACCGCTCATTTGGAGCAATGTCATTTTTTCTTCTCAACTTCCACATTTTTGCTATGATAGGGAAAAGAATACCCTTTCCATTACATCAAGCGGAAAACCTCTGGGGTCTTATTGTAAGCGATCAATCCTCTATCATTTTTCGAAAGCTCACTAACTATAACCACCGAGTAGGGTGCCTTAGCTATCTGCCTGCTTCTCATTCTTTCTAATCCTTTTTTTCGTAAACTCTCCTACGAGGTATTCCTCTCTACGCATCACTCACTGTCAGTCCTTTATGCGTACTCGATCTGGCAACACTTGGGACTAAAAAATCCCTGGCCCAAGCTCTACGTCTTCCCTCAACTTCATGCGTATTTTTTCGCTTTTACTTTTCTCTTCACCCTTATTCTCCAGACAGGAGTATTCGTTTATCGAAATTGGCCAACAAAGTCGGGTTATTCTCGGGCTCATATCACTCACGTTAGAAACACAGTCAAGATTCGGTTATCGTTATCTCGGCCTTTGAAGGTTGATCCGGGACAATATGTCTGTCTGTGGATCCCAAAGGTAGGTTTTTGGTCTTCCTTACATTGTCATCCTTTTACTATAACCTCATGGTCGGAGAAGAAACAAGACTTTCTGGATATACTTGTGGAGCCTCGTAGAGGCATTACACGAAGACTACTTTACTACAGCAAAGAGGCGGAAAAAGCTGGTGGTAGCATTTCGCCCTGCCTAGTTCTTTTCACTGGCCCACACGGGACTAGTACATCAGTAGGGAAATACGAGACGGTTCTCATGATAGCGAGCGGTTTGGGCATAGCTGCACAGCTACCTTACCTGAAAAAACTTATTTATGGCTATAACACTTGCAGGACTCAAACTCGTCGAGTTCACTTGGTGTGGCAACTGGAAACTATTGGTAAGCCCTAACATCAATGCTCACAACGTTTGGATTCAGAGTTTGTAGATATTGGGATCGCGGTACAGTCTTTCCTAAACGATGCTTTAGCAGAGGATACCTTGTTAAAAGGCTATGTGAGTGCTTCCACATCATCAATGCGACGAATTAACATACTATAGATTCTCAGCATCTCTATATATGTTGGGATCGGAGGAATCGATGGCGTTCCGTTTGGTCGTCGTGCTGTATTATATAACGGCTCAGCAGATCTTGAGACGATTCTACAAGAAGAGATGTCAGGAAAATACATAGAAAGAGTTCAGCCTGAGAAACAAGGAGATACGATAGTCATGGGTAAGATATCCAGGATTGCGCTATTTTCAGTCTAATAAGTTCCTAGTGTCAACGACAGATGAAGTGCGTGATCATCTACGGAGTCTGGTTCGTGGCTACCAAAATAGTAATGTACGACTTCTGGAGCTAGAATATCAGCCAACGAATGAGTTCCATAGGGATTAAATAGTAGCAAGGCAACACTAGAGTCCAATGCCCCGTTTAATGTCAAATTCTCCTTCGAGCTGTTTTTTCATTGCCTGCAAGCCAAACGTTCAAAAGACGCAGAAAAAAGTAACGAGGATGAATGCGCGTGGTTTCTTCAAGCAATGTCAAATACAATTCAGACTCTGTAAATTTACCACTCGCTAAGCAAAATGGATTTTTTTTCATCTTTCTATGTATCAGGACAGAATTTATACGTATATAAGGTATCCTACCTGTCTACATACTCACATAGGTAAACCAGTACAATAATTTCGTTTCTCACCTTAAAAATACCGGTTCTCGGAGATTTTCCCAGGAGAGATCTCCTTAAGGGAGATCTCGGCAGAGGAGGGTCAGGTCCCTCGGAGATATTCTCATAAGAGGTTAAATTAGTTCTCCTCCAATATTTTCTCACAGAAAATTTCCCCACAAGAGGGTTAGGTTCCCCGGAAATAGTCTCCTAAGAGGTTATTTCTCCTCTAAGATTTTCTCACAAGAGATTTCCTCACAAGAGATTTCCTCACAGGAGATTTCCTCACAGGAGAGTTAGGTTCCTTGGAGATAGTCTCATGAGGGGTCAGTTCTCCTCTAAGATTTTCTCACGGGAGATTTTGGCAGAGGAAGGTTAGGCTCCTCAGAGCTAGTCTCATAAGGAGCTAGTTCTCCTCTAAGATTTTCTCATGGGAGATTTCCCCACGCAAGATTTCCTCACGAGAGGTGTCAAAGACCATGATAGCTGAAGCATACATGTAACGGGGCTTATGCATGGATACAAATATATAAGGGCACACTGCTTTTGTTCATATAGGAAAAAAAAGCCATCGATGAATCAAGCATCACTTGTTCAACAGAATACTAAAGTGTAACAGGAGTTAGCATCGCATACAGATACCGGGTGCCCTACTGACTATATATCAAACAGATAACTCAACCCTTTCATCGCTCGCCTTAGAAAAATTAGTGGACCTTCTAATTTCGTTTGAATTGTATTGGTGTTTTCGAGTATTGGGATGGCATTGTACAGTACATTAAGGCCAAGATGTTTAAGATTCTCAATATCCGTCATCGTGAATCTCGGTGCTATGCATTAAAAACCTCGTTGCTGGGGGAGCTTGTGACGAAGGTAGAGTCTCGGCTCAATGTAGGAAGGGCGGTCTATTACGCTATAAAACAAGACTCTCTACGAACTGAGCGCGGAAATGACGACACAAACATAATTCTTCGATGAGAGCGTTTTTAGATGCTTTAGAAATGCTAGAGTACACAACATCCCTCCCTATGTTCCCGAAACCCCCCGTAACCGAAAATAGCAGGGGCACTTTGACTCTGAGCGACAACAACTCTGCGCAAACTCTCCTCACAGCACCGACCTCGAGCCTTTTTCGATCTGACTTTTTGTAGAATAGCTTCATCCTACCCTCAAAACCTCCCTGCAATACCGTTAAGTCATCATCAGCCCTATACACGCTGCGGGGCGCGACTTCATGCAGCGCCGCCCCGCCGACAGGTACTTCCAGCGGAAGCGAACCACCGATGCTGGCTAATGCGCGACGACCCCGCACGTCTTACCTCATGCACTAACGTCCATCCAATCGTAACGGAACAACCGCCGTGGCGGAACACCAGCAGCACTTCCTACCACAACAACGCCAACAACCGTCGCACCGCTTAGATACTCTCGGAATAGATACTTGGGCTCTTTAGGTTCTCATATACCTGATATCTTTGGCGTGACTTCCCTGTCGACTTAACAATACCGCATCTCACTACTCCTATCCTTGACACCCCTACCTCGGCCTGCCTCGGCGTCTACTCAAAGTATGATGCATCTGTCTAAAAGCTCGTCATCCTGTAGAGTGCTACAGAAAGCTTATATCCTGAGAAGAGTACTACGCTTGATAAGGTGGCTGCGTTGCGGCAGTCATCTGTACTTTATCGAGCAGGACTGCCAAGCAAAGACCTACATCCTTACTGTCCAGAAGAGATCTAGCCGTAATTCAACAGCGTCAGTGTTCAGCAAGCCTGTACGGCTCACGTGATAGTTGGCGGGCATGCGAATACCGAACGGCCGCGCCGCTAGCTTCTGCAAGCGCTCGGAACATCGCTAATTCGACTTAGGATTGGGAGCAGTGCCAAGACCCTCGGGGCCACGGGCGCTCGTCAGCCCAGCCAACGCGTTTCCAGAGCCATCTTGTACATTTCGAGACGCGGTCCAACGCACAGCGACACCCACTTTGTAACGTAGACATATACCATTACGACGCCCTCCGGAACCCGCCGTTGTTTTCTCCGCTGACCAAACGAAAGACCTGATCAAGCTCCACCGCGTCTTTATGCTTCTCGAGTCCACCAGCGCCGACTCCTAGACCAAGCAGCAGCCGAGATCTAGTCTCGGCTCGTTGAAGGGGATACGATAAGATAGGAGAGGTACAGGATAAGGTAGAATGCAGGCGGCGCTTTGGCAAGTGGGTTAAGCGTCACTAGCGCAACGCCGTCATTGCAAGCGCACACGAAGGTGGAAAAGCCCTGCAGGTTTTAGTAATACAGCTATCGTACGGTCAAACAACTAGCGGCTCCTTACATGGGCACTGCAATCTCTAAAGCCGTAGAGACGTGCTCCAGTTTGAGCTCTGAGGGTCACTAGGAGCTTTGGATTGTTTATATTCGGGAGGGATAAGTACTAGCGGAGCTGTGATGGTGGCCATGCCCAGCAAGACTCTACACTATCCAGAGCTGCATACAGCACTCTCCTCTTTAGCCAAATCTACAAACCATCGCCTCCGGCGTAAGGGTGTAGCAGGAGCGGGTCGGCCGTCCTCCCTGCCAGCGTTATCGAGATGTTTATGCAGGCTCTCAAGACCTAAAGGTGGCGATAGTTCGGTTAGTATTTAGAAGTTTAGCTGCTAAGGCTAGCTGAGTAGGCAGTACTAGAAATAGATAAGCTTATATAGTAGGCGCTAGTATAACTTATATCATTAGCTTGCTCTAGCCATTAATACGCGATTCGCCCTAGTTATTTAATACCTTACTATATATAACTATTATACCTGTAATCCTACTTTCTTCTAGCCTAAGATCTTTCCCTCTATCCCTTATTCCTTAACTAGCCTATCTATATAAATTATACTATATTAGCCCTTAGCGAGTAAGCTATAGATCCTCTAAATATTATAGTATTAATAATTATTATTATTAGCGCTATTAGTATAATATCTAAAATAATTAAGATAATTAAAGGTTTATTAAAAGTATTTAATAAAGTCTAAAATAACCTTCCTCTTATCCTTAGTATTCTTAGGGGTACCTAAGATAGTTTACTTAATAGCTAGGAGATTACTAACGAAAAGAATACTATTTTAGTAGTTCTTTAGCCTTACTATAATAAGGCGTTAGAGCTTAAAAAAGTCTTTAATAAGGTCTAGAATAAATATAAGAAGGATAAGGATATAAAGGACTAGGTAAAACTTTATACTATATACCATAAAGCTCTATAAGGCGTTAAAGCCTAGAGGGTCGAATATCTTATAGTAGATATTCTAAAGGGTATAAAGAAGCTAGTACTTAGCTAGGTCTTTAAGTTAGCTATATAATATAATATCTAGACTATCAAGAAAGCTATCCTCGACCTATTAAGAATTAAACTATCCCTCCCTAATTCTAAATTTAAGACTAATAGATAAATTTTTATATCTTAATATAATACCCTAGGAGCTATCGCGCAGTAAAATAATGTTCAGGGCGGGGAACATATATATAACTCGGGGAAATATATTGCTACAGGCACTGGGCATACTTTTCACTATGGTAAGGACTCTTGAAAGTGTGCAGCATGTCGAGGAGTGATGGCATCCTTCGTTGAGGTAGCTAGAATTTAATGGCTGAGTGAAAACTGTAGTGGAAAACAAATACATGGCTAATGAGCCTTCCAAAGGTTCGTCGTTCCTCTGTTATGGCGTGGCTTAAATCTGAATTCTTTTACTCACAACTCGATAGACCGTCTTGCTGACAAGACGGACGTCCTGTTAAACGAGAAAAAGGCTCCGTGCCGCCCTCTGTTCAATGTGAAATGTATTTCCGGAATGCTAACGCTCCACAGCCTGCCTCCACTCCCTCGGCTTCCTCGAGATCGACTACCGTGAGCATGACATATGCGCCACCGCAAAAAAAAACATGTGACTGTCTGTTCCGCACCACGAAGTTCAAGACATGGCGGACGCGCACCAACCCCGCAACCTACAATGGAGTGCTCTACATCAAGAGTAAGCCGGGAACGGGCAAGTCGACGCTGACGAAGCATACACTGGCTCACCACAAAGAGATCTTCCCCGACCATCTGATAGCAGCGTACTTCTTCAACGCTCGAGGAGGCGCTTGAGAAAACACCACTAGGGATGCTGCGATCGATCGTATACCGGCTTATAAAACAAGATGACACGCTTTTGGAGCAATTACTAATCAAGTTCGGCGACAAACAACATCTCAGTCGAGAAGGCAAATGGGAGTGGCGATTGCAAGAGCTGAAGGGCTATGCAGCCAGCCATGTATTCGACCATGCTGAGAAGGTCCTGGGTGAGGGACCATCTGCAGGCGATGACGACGACAATATAGGGAAATGGCTGCGAGAAGATAATGGCTGATTCGAGTGGTGGAAAACATTTCTCAATGCGACTGACCGCGGTGGGAGGCATAGACACTTGGAAGGTAACGTGGATGTAGCGCCCATCTACACGTTATCACTTCGTGGACATCGGGGTTGGTCAGGTCCATCCTAGCTGAGGAGGGAGCAGACATCAACGTTCAGGGTGGCCACTTCGGCAACGCACTCCAAGCCGCTTCATACATGGAGAGATTGTGAGAGTTCTGTTGGAGAATGGAGCAGAGGTCCACACTAAAGACGATCACAAAGATAATCCGTCCTAGGCATCTTCAACCGAACTGTCCCAGGACGCCATTGTAACAACGTCTAAGGAACAGACAATATCCGAAAAGATTTGGCAGCACATTATTCCGCGCTCTACAATGCTTTGGCCAAGGCTGGTTTTCGCAATCACAGGGAGGATTGTCTTGAGGTTGATGAGAGGCGGGCATATAGCAAGGCGATAGAGAGCGCTCAGAGATAGGTGGGTAATGGATTAGATAAACGAATCCCTTCAAATGATCTTGAAAGGTATCCATATACTTGTAAAGGGTAGAGCACGTAAACCCTGCCTGCCCCGTCCCGGTCCCGAGGACCGCCCGCAGGTTGAGCGAGGTGACTAGTGAGGTAGCTGAAGCAGTACTGTGGGAAAGCATGTGACGCCACCCTGCCTGTAATTAACTTAGCTATTTTTTCTTTTCTTGGCAATATTAGATTGTAGAGGACTCTAGATCCATTGCCGCCTTCAGGTCTTGAGGGCCTGCCTGAACACCTCGATCACGCTAGCAGGGAGGATAGCCGACCACCACCGGCTAGAGGATTTGTTGAAGAGGCGATAAGTTATCGTTGTGGATGAGAAAAGGAGTGAGATATATTTGATACCGTTAATAGCTTGGGTAACAGCTGATGCAGACGGCACCTTGAGTACAAGTGCTCTATGCAACAGCTTCAGGCCAGTGACTGGCTACCATAAATCTACTCTGAAAAGCTCATACTCGAGGAGCCTTCGTAATCAGGATCTTGCTGCGTCATACATCTTATGGCTCTTTCGTCGTGCTCAACATACTTTGCCTCATCACCAGAGGTAATCTAATCTGGGGGGGGTCTCCAATCTCTTTCGCTTTTGAGTCCAGGAGCAATAGAAGGTTTTCAAGTGTTTCCAACCATGCAACTCTACTCTCTGCTGTATCAAGGTATTCGCAAAGCTGCTAGGCAGTAATTACCAACTCTCGATCAGTAGCCCTGAGTTCACGAATTGCCAGGTCTTCGTAAGCAAAGTCTCTTAGCTGAAGTCGCGAGCCTGGATGATCGGTGGGAATTACTTACGTGTTGCGGAACGCCCGGAAACAATGTTAGTTGTGACAAAGAAGAGCGCCTCAGTAGAACAGATCTAGTGTACCTCATCCGCAATTTCTTGTACCGCTTTTATTTCGTTGTCTTCTACACGAGTCCGCCACAAGGATAGTATCACCGGTCGCACCCGTGCTTTCCATACTCAATGTTCAGACCAACGACAACCTGTATTCCTCTATCGAAATATGGAAGATAATCTTCTCGCACAAAGGCTAGGGCAGGTGCGGGTCGGCCATCCCTCTTGTGCGTGGTGGCAACTTAAAGTACCGTCTCGCACAAGCTAGCGAAGTTTGATTGGTCTGTGCCACGTCTGACATCCGGCCCTTAGCGTGAACTCGTTCGCAGGAGGCTATGTTAGTGAATGTGATTTTGGTTGACATGGCCACATAGCAGATGATATCAATTCCTTAGCTGTCGGATCGATCACATCAATGGCCAGCGATGAACAACATGTGGACATCACTGGTGATGAAGGAAATCTACCTACAGTACACTTGCTACCAATGCCTCAGACCAAAGCACCAAGGAACTGCAATCGTGTCATACCTAGATACACCTTGCCGAGCAATAGACTTGCCTCTTTCGCATTGATCACATTGAGGTATCTGCCTAACGTTACAATTCACAAGTGGTCCATTACGCTCTTTCCTTGAACCCACCAATTGCCCGCGCCCGTTAACGAAGATTCAATCCCCGTTAAGTCATTATTGGTAAATTGCTGAGAGTCCTAACGTCTACAATAGTACGTGTACTAAACCGGGTCTACCTCGTAAGTTATGAGCACGCGCATCTCTACGACCTCCCACAACCTCATGAATCCTAATGCAACGGCTCATGATCTGATATGCCGAACAAGTAGCTAGATTTTCAGCGATGAAAAAAGGGTGCCGAGCTCTTCCAGCTCCTCGTCCTCCTGCGATCCTGTCGTTTGCTTGTGTTTTACCACATTGTGGAAGGTGTTGGACACCGCTGTACCAGCTTCACCGGCCTCATCATTAGCGGACGATACAACTTTATCATGAGGGGTTCTCTGAATCCCTTTGCCACTGCTCTCTGCTTCCGTCCTGGGTGTACCGGGGGGTCTGGGCGTGTCAGGATGTGCAGATGACGGTGGCGCTCTAGCTGCTTTGATAATTTCGTTGGTCAGCATCTTCAATTGTCTCGTTAGCTTTGTGGTTCAGGTCAGATCACATACCTAGCTTCACTTCTATGTTCAGAGACATGGTTCGGTTCATCAATTTTACGACAATTTCGGAGAGGGCCACGAGCTTATTCTTCTCCAAAGCAATCGCTTGCGTGGGACCAGGTATTTCTACAGATTGTTTAATACACACTAGAATGTATTCCACATATGCGTATCGATAACTTACTCAGCTTGTCTTCTTCGCTAGGTAAAGAATCCTCCATTCTTCGCAGCTCGTTGCATCGCCGCTTGATGCACTCAATGATCTCTTTGTCGCCGCGTTGCTCTGCCAAATCCATGGCTGTCCAACCAATTTCGCCTTTCACAAACGGATTTGCATTCGTTTTAAGCAAAGCTTTCACGATCTTCAACCTCTTGTAGATAACCGCGAGCTGCAGGGGTGAGCTCATGGTATGGCGATTATACTCAGAGTTCACATCTATGCCGTGTTTGATTAAGAGAAGACATGAAGATTCTTCATCGTCGGTGATATCCACATCGGGGCCAGCTTGGAGGAGGATGGCAGTATTCTTTCGAGATTTGTCCAACGAGTCTTCAGCCTGAGGAGAAGGGCAATCTCTTTTCGCGGTCTCGCCAACCTCCTTAGCTGTTTGATCGATCTTGGTCTTCACAATCTCCGGTAAAAAACGTAGCAATAACCAAAGGGCTAGTGTCAGATGCGGACCTTGAGGTTCGTGCATTCTCAATTGCATTCCGAGCCAAGGCCGATTGATGATCATGTCGAGAGCGTTTTTTCCGCTATAATTAGTAGCGTTGATGTTGACGTTGCGATTAATTAGTTGTTCTATAGCGGATATGTTTGCGGATCGTGCAGCTAAATGTAACGGGGTCTCATTCTTCGTCCCTGCCGGTTCGTCCAAGCTAGCAGCATTGCTCGAGATTAAATAGGCCACCACAGCTTCGAGATTCCACGCTATAGCTAGATGTAGATCCGGAAGCGCTTCTTGCCATGACTGTATTCTGTTTGGATGTGGGTTTTGCAGCACCTTTGCAGCCACGACTTGCAGGGAACCCAGTGGTATCTTGTTCCTGTTCTTGAGGAGTTGCAGAAGATCTTGGAGGATACTGTCATCTACATGTGACTTGAGCCGCATGGAGGAATGGTAACCAAGATGCCATATGGCATAGTCCAGAAGTGGATAGTCTTTGTAGCGTTGTACCATGCAATCGGTGCAATATGGCTCTGAAAAGCCGTCAAACGTGATATAACTCAAACAAATGTTGGCCATCTTTTTCTCCATGTCTTCAAAATACCGGTCGTGTACTTCCGGTTTGTGACAATAGTCCGCAATGGAATGGTGCACTAGGTAAACTTCACCGTTACGGACCGCAAGAAGGCCACATGTTTCTTGCGCAAAGTCAAACACTTTCGGTACAGCTGCGGGGATGAAAGGACCGCCTCCTCCTTTTACCCCCAGTGCGTGATTAAGCTCTGAAACCAAAAGACGACGTCTGGAATGAAGAACGATTCCCATGACATGAATTCCCGATGTACGCAATTTAGTTTGCTCGACGATTCGACGTAGAGCGATTTCGTATACTTGAGAGACACCGGTTGGAAGAGCAGCGAGTGCAGCTCTCAGTGCCTCCGTGTTGGTGGATGTCACTGCCACTTCCCTCAGAAGCCAGTAAGCGAGAAGAAATCTAGTGGTACGTCAGGGAATTAAAGCTGAGTATAACGAAATCCGGTTCATACTGATTCTGGGCTTTGTTTCCAATTTCTTGGACGATCAGCTCTCGGTCCTCATTATCCAGGTTCGAGAAGTTGAACTGGTTCAATGGATCGTGCAACAACGTCCCACTGACGTATAAGTCAATGTCTTCACGTTTCGCTTGAATTTCCAGGAAAGTTGCATGATCCTTGTATCTGCGGGTACAATTTTCCCGAGATGTTACCAGAATCCGACATTGGGATGCGCTCTTTTTAACTGCTTCTTGGATACCGTCGAAGATATCGATCTTGGTGCCTATTGCCACGCTTTCGCCTCTCTCTTGCACATACTCGTCCAAGCCATCAACGGCAATGACTGGTCGCTTCAGTTTGGCTACAATGGTTGATAGAAGATCTATCATCCCTCCCCACGTCAGAGACTGATGAGTGAGGTATGCTCTAAAGAGCTCTTTGGGCATCGCGTCGGCATCCTTTGACAGCCGGCATCTGATAGCCTGCACAAGGATACTCGACAATAGCTCCCATTTCGACTGATTTTCTCGGTTTTGATAGTCGCAGTACACATGCAGCACATCCGAGCCTGAGAGTTTCACATCTTCGATGATTTGAGCTCTAGGTACGATCAGCGTACCGCTCGTGTAGTGTGAGTGTACCAGATAAATATTACGTACGACAGTACTGTTTTCCCGACTCCAGCTATGTTAAAATTAGGAGGTTAAAAGTCTATCTTGCTGCGCTTGCCTAGTGACTTACGTGCTCCGTAGCACTATAGCACCACAGCAGGGTCTGGTGCTACAGCTCCAGTGGCGCGCCAAGCTTTATATGTTTCCGACTCGAAAACCCATGTATTTGTACCTACGTAGGTTGATCTGAGAACATCTTCATGTTTCTGGTTGAAATCTTGGGACGACAGCGCTTCGAGTATTTCGTCATTCTGGACTTTTAAGGCGAGGCTCATATTAGCTATGCATCACAATCATATAGAATCGATTACGGGGATTTTTACAAACCTTCGGGATGTGGTTGGATGACTTGCACCGCTCTAGTGCCTGTAGCAATATATTTCCCCGAGTTATATATATGTTCCCCGCCCTGAACA
>Ga0247757_10001264_pt1 | contig 17548 bp, 12 predicted proteins | sample UWRJL126311R4_FD_180929 | JGI IMG/M metagenome (GOLD analysis project Ga0247757, IMG submission 180929) | Plant litter microbial communities from Arlington Agricultural Research Station in Wisconsin, United States - UWRJ-L126-311R-4 | ecosystem: Environmental > Terrestrial > Plant litter >... | reverse complement strand
TACCGGCTTTCATTCTTGTACTGCCAGTTACAAACTCAGCACCAGTGATCACTTCTATCGGGTGATCAGCCTGTTCCGCAACCGGCGAGCCGGGATTGCAAACGATGCAACCGGTGATAATGCCATTTTTCCTGCAATCCCGCAGGGCGCCGCGTACATATGGCGTTGTTCCGCTGGCTGCAATACCGATCACCACATCGGCGGATGATACCTGGTATTTCTGCAGGTCGCGCCAGCCACCCGCTTCATTGTCTTCTTCGTCTTCGATACCATAACGCAATGCAGCATCTCCGCCAGCCATCAGGCCGATCACCACATCATCTGCAACACCATAGGTAGGCGGACACTCACTTGCATCAAGCACACCGAGTCTTCCGCTGGTTCCTGCACCAACATAAAACAGCCTTCCTCCATTTCTTAATTTCCCTGCGATCACCTCAGCCAATGCAGCAATAGCCGGTAATTGTTTGGCTACCGCCAAAGCCACGGTCTGGTCTTCTTTGTTGATATTCGCCACGATCTCTTCCGCTGTCATGCGTTCCTGGTAGCGGTAAGGCGAGGGAGACTCTGTTATCCTTTGCTCGTTGTTCATGCAATCACTTTGTTGTTTATATAGCGCTCTTTGAGCATGTTCTTCATAAATACGTTTAACTCCCACTGGTCGGCAATCGGTTCATTGGTCAGCGGGTGATGCATCATATAGGGAGCCGGGCCGAATTCTGTTGTGAAAGTAAGCAGGGGTGTTCCGTTTTGCTGGTTTAACGCAACTACTTTATCCCAGCAGTCCAGGTGAAACTGCAATGCATCGTTCCATTCATCGGATCGCGGGTCAGTTACCTGCGGGCCCTGTGTATGTCCTACCCGTGCATGGATGTGTTTTGTTCTCTGCAATGCCGCCTGCACCGCTTCGGGCTGGTCATCCAGCAAAGATTCGGCAACAGCACACCAGTGTGAAATATCCAATGTCAGTTGCAGCCCGGGAATACGCGTAAGAAAATCTTTGGTGATATGTGCGGCGAAAGAGAATTTGCCGCGATGTGTTTCATGGTATACCGGCACACCCAAAGCGCCATAGGCTGCCTGCGCCGCCCTGATCAATAATTCGTTCTCCCGGAAACTGAAATAATCCTTCCCTGTTTGGGAATTGATGAACAAAGGGCGCATGGAAGCAAGAAAGGCGATCCTCCCGGTATACTCATCAAGATGACTTTCAAATACCGGTTCTACCGTTTCCCAATGTTGGGCTATCAACAGCAAATCATTTTCTTCGAGCGCATTCATCAGCTCATCGCGCTCTCTAAGGTCAAATGGAATATCTGTTTCAACACCATCATAACCGGCTTCTTTTACCTTTTGTGCAAATTCCCGCCAGGGTATTGATGCTGATCCCCACCGGGGGCAAAAGAATAATATGTCCATTTGATCGGATGTATGCATGCTGTTTACCGGGTTTCTTTTGCGGGATCAAATAACAATGGATAAAACTGTCCATCCATTTTTTCACCTTTGGGAATCACCACCGAATTAGGCAATAACTCCGTATCGGCATTCGACATAGTACCATCTGCAAATACGTTCAATACAAAAGCCCTTCGCGCAACCGGTGAACGATTGGCGTAGGAACCATGCACCATCAACGGATGATGGAAAGACGCATAGCCTTTTTTTAATTCAACAGGGATCGGTTTGAATGCAGCTTTCTGTTCTTCAGTCAGCATCTGCTGCAAACCATCCATTTCCCCGGCAAGTTCCGGTTTATCCAATAAGCCCCAGTTATGACTGCCGGGAACATAATACAAACATCCGTTCTCAATCGTTGCATCATCCAATCCTACCCAGCAGGTAAGGTGTTGCATGGGGATGGTACGTGTCCAGTAAGAATAGTCCTGGTGCCATGCTACCACTCCACCATGTTTGGCAGGTTTGCAAAACAATTGGTCGTGCCAGAAACGAACCGGTTGATCATCCAATAATTGGCTGGCTGCCATCACAAAAGCCGGGTTCCACAAAATATCATGAAAACCATTGGTGATCCTCCAGGCGCCAAGCGCGTGAAACAATACCGAATCCTTGTCGGTAGATTCATTCGCATAGAACTGGTAATACAATGCATTGCCGGGATGCGCAGGATCCATGATCGCTGTGAGTTCATCGCGCAGCACATCGATCTGTGCATCATTCAGCAATTGTATATCAGGCAGGTAGCCATTCTCTTTATAAAAAGCAACCTGTGCATCGCTTAAACGGTACTGATCCCAGTCCGATGGCTTCGAAGGCCATTGAAAAAGATCAGCTATCAATTGATGTTGTTTAGAAAGATCTGCTACCTGCATAAAATTTATTTTGTGTTAACTGTCTGCATTTCCAGCTCCATACCAAGTTTTGCCGCACTTTGCTGTTCAAGAAATAATATGGCATTGGGATGTGTACGCAGTATGGTGGAAGGATATTTCTCTGTGATGTCGCTGTTGATCGTATGATATACCGCATTCGCTTTAGCGGCGCCCGGAACCATACAATAGATCGATGGGGCTTCCAGCAGCGCAGGGATCGTCAGCGTAAACGCGATAGGCGGAACAAGGTCAACGCTGTCAAAACAGCCTTCTCTCACCTGTTGAACTTTACAGGGCTCATCAAGGTCAACAATTTTTACCGCCTTGGCATCATTAAAATCTGCCACATGCGGATCGTTGAATGCGAGATGCGCATTTTCTCCAATCCCCATACAGGTTATGTCAACCGGGTGTGCTGCCAGTAACTGGCCATATCTTTCACACTCTGCTTCCGGGTTAGCGGCCTGTCCATTCACATAATATACTTTTTTGAACGGCAGTTTTAAAAATATGCGTTCATCCAGGAATACGCCAAACAACTGGCTGGCACCGGCAGGCAAACCAATATATTCATCCATATGGAACGCATTAACGCGTGTCCAGTCAATTCCTTCTTCTTTGATCAATGCAGCCAGGAATTCATTCTGTGAGGCCGCAGCTGCGAAAATGATGTTCACTTCCTCTTTCTCAGAAAGTAACTTACGGATATTGGCAGCAACCAGGTGGGCAGCTGCAGCACCCAGTTCTTCCCTGTTATCGTATATCCTTGTTTTCAATTTATCTGCCAGTAATTCTCTCATGTTCAATTCATTTATCTTTTTGGCGTTTCAAATGCATTATATCACCCAGATTGCCTGTTTACAAAACGCAGTAGCGCTCCTGGAGAAGCCCGGGGGAAAGCTTCTGCCAGGATATGCACTACGCTGCGTATGAAAAATTTATAACCTGATCTTCACACCGGCACGTCCCCAGTATGAATAGTATTGTTTTTTATAGATCCTTTCTCTTTCTCCGAAATACTGTACCTGTGGTGCATTGGTCAGGTTCAATACTTCTGCATAGAAAGTAAGGTTATTGCTCGCTTTAACCGACATATTCATATCGATCTGTGTTCTTCCGGCCTGTATCACATCAGTAGCATTATCTGTACCCAGTGCAGACGTATACGCGCTGTTATAGTTCAGGTTACCCTGGATAGTAAATCCTTTGTAACCGTAAGACAGCGATACGTTGGTAGTATGATCTGCCTGACCTGGCAAACGCAATCCTTTACGGAACTGCGCATCAGCTTTTGAATGTGCATAGGTATAGTTGGCCAGGATAGAAAATCCTTTCATGAAACCTGGCAGGAATGTCAGGTTAGCCTGTGCATTCAATTCAACACCAAACACATTAGCGGTATTGCCATTTAGTGTCTGGAAATATTGCCATCCTGTATAAGCACCCGCGCCAGGAAATTCATTACCGGCAAGCGTGGTAACACTGTTGTACTGGAATTTAGCAATGTTTTTATAGAACATACCTGCAGATAAAATACCCAGGTTAGACAGGTATTTCTCAACGATCACATCATAGTTGGTAGAGAATGCAGGCTGCAGTTCAGGATTACCATCGGTTACACTCTGTGAGAGTACGCTGGTAATACGACCAGGAACCAGGTCGGTGAAATTAGGACGTGAGTAACCGAAAGTCAAACCAGTACGCAGTACAGTTGATTTGTTCAGATCGAATTTCGCCTGCGCATTTGGCAGGAATTTGGTATAGTCTGTTTGTTTCTGGCTTGGCGTAGTAGATACCCATACACCATTCGCATCCTGGTTGATGATATTTCCTTTGTAATCAACATGGGTCGACTCGATACGCAGACCACCCAACAGCATCCATTTAGCAAACTGTATCCTGGTCATCAGGTAACCGGATGTAACGTTCTCGATGGCGTCGTAGAAATAAGAATCGATGCTTCCTCTTGTTGTAGCAGCATCTTTCGTAAATCCGGTGCCGGCATCAAAGAAACTGATGGTAGCATCTTTATCAACACCTAAGCCGAAATTGGTAGCACCATTCAGCAGATCAGCCGAAACCTCGGGAGACCCGGAGAAATTGGTGAGCCTGCCGGTTGCAGCGGCACCGGTAAATGTGCTCACTACTGCAGTTTCAGGGCGCCACCTGTTATTGCTCATGCTCTTGGTCTTAAAACCAACTTTGAAGATCGCCGAGTTGCTGCCGATCTTATAAGGAATGGTGGCATTCAGTTTGGTTACAAAGTTGTGTCCTTCTGTATTCCAGTAGTCACGTTCAACAGTATTGTAAGTAAAGACCGATGCATTGTTTTTCCAGTCAGTACCGGTCACACTCAGGTAATCACCTGAGATATCCGTCATCTGCAATGGTATATTACCTGTAATGAAATTATAAGTACCGGAAAGGTTTTCAAAACCTGCATGGTTCAGGAATACACCACCATCCAGTTTAACTTTACCGATCACGGTTTCACCGGTAATATTCAAACTCACGTTCCTGTCTTCTTCAGTAGCTGATTTGATCTCGTTATAAGATCTTCCTCTTGTAGTAGTATACACACCGGCAGCATTCTTTGTTGTATTCGCGGTCTGCATCCTGGTACGTTTACGGTAGCGGGTGATCTCATTGAAATGATCATTGAGCATCACATTGGCAACGATATTGGTAGTAGGACTGAACTGGTAATCGATCGTTGCAGAAGCGCCTTTACGCGTACGCCTGTTCTCAACATATAACCAGCGCACATCGGTAGGGAAATAAACACTGCCCTTTCCATCTGCAAAATCCTTCAGTTGCCAAACCTGTGCATTGGTTTCATCGTACCCGTTCTTGGTACGGTACCAGCTTCCGTTCAGCATCACACCCAGTTTACCATTGGGGTTACCGGCGGTTGAAAAGAATCGCTGTGCATAGGACACATTACCAATTCCGTTCAGGTCGCTGCGGAGGTTATTGTAACCAAGTGCCGCATCGAGAGAAATTTTAGGTCTCAGTGAAGTTGCAGTAGGCGATTTCATATTCACCACACCTGCAATCGCATCACCATCCATATCGGGTGTAAGGCTCTTTACTACTTCCATAGAAGAAAGCACACTCACCGGTATCACATCCAGCTGGGCATTACGCGCACCTGTTTCCTGTGTACCCATGATCTGCTCGCCATTCACGTTGATATTGGTGAAGTTACCGGGCGTACCACGCAGCTGGATAGTAGCGCCTTCGCCGGAACTGTTACGGCCAATGGTTACACCAGGTAAACGCTGCAATGCTTCCGCAACGTTCAGGTCAGGATAGCGGCCCATCAGGTCGGCAGATATTACCTGTTTGATATTATCCGCATTCCTTTGCTGGTTCAACGCTTTGTGTTGCCCTTCACGCGTAGAGGTCACAGTTACTTTGGAAAGACTGGCCGCAAACTGCGTCATGGCAAGGTTTTCAGTAATGGTTTGACCATTCCTGATGGTTACTTCTTTTTCAACGGTTGTAAAACCCATGTAGTTCACAACAACAGTGGCTTTGCCTTCTTTCAGGCTCAGCAATGAATAAGTTCCGGTAAGATCAGTGGTGGCGGTTCTTGTTGTGCCTTTGATAGATACAGATGCGCCTGGCAAAGCATTGCCATCTTTATCCGTAACACGGCCCGTAATACGGCCCGAATTCTGGGCAAACGAGGCTGCGCAAAAACAGAACAGAAAGAACACAGTGAGCAATCGTTTCATAGCTTTCATGTTTGGTTTTTAGGGGGTATAAGTAAAGGTTTAGTTTGAGTTGTATTTATTTTTTAGCTGACCAATCGAGGTAATCCGCGAGGAAGCGCAATGCAAAACTGGTTCCGATATCCCTGTTGGTCAACCATGCTTTTCCTTCCTTGTTAAACCGCGTTCTTGTTTCAACAACGGCGCCACGAAGGTTGGGGTCGGGATGATTTGTTGCATAGCGGTTCTTAATGATCCACAATGCCGACTTCTGGATATTCGCATCAAATTCCTTGAACCCATAATCTGATAATTCCATCCAGAGAATACCCGCCAATGAAACTGCGGAGCCTGTGATAGAACCTTTATCCGGCTTCCTGCCGTTCAAAAAGTTTTCATAGAAAATGGTACCGTCTTTTGTCTGCGCCTTCGCAAAAACACGCGCAGTTCTTGCAGCAGCTTCGAGATACTTCCTGTCGCCGGTTAAGCGATAAGTATGTACCAATGATTCGGCATACCATAAAGAGAAGCGGGGATGGAAAGAACGTTCTTCAACCGAATTGGGCATAAACTGCATCCATACACCTTCCGCACCTTGTTTTTCAAGCAGGCTATTGCTGAGGTTGATATGCGCCTGCTTAAATTTTTCATCCTTTGAAAATTCATAAGCATCGGCAAAAATCCATCCCTCCGTGTTCGGGCGTGATACATCAAACAAGGTTTGGTTTTGCTTACCATCCCAGAACGGGCTATGATCTTTCAGCACTTTACCTGTTCTCAGGTCGATCACATCGTAACAAACACCCTGTTCAGGATAGTACATATTCTCCATCATCCATTTAGCAGCATTGGTAGCTACTTTTGCGTATACAGGATTTTTGGTTACACGCGATAATTCATAAATGCCGGGAGTGCCATCAGATACAGTGGCAAACACCGCATAGTCCTGCCCCAGCACATCACCATGGATCGCAGCTACCATCCCTTTCAGTTCAGGACGGTCTTTGATCTCCATACTGATCCACCACTTGCCGCCGCGTTCGGCAACATTGAGGTAATGTTTGTTATTGGTTTTTTTATATGCTTCAAGCAATGCATAAATAGCCTGCCCTGTATGCCATGGCACTTCGTAATCGTACCATTTGCCTTCGGTGAGGTTGTAGTCGCAACGCGACCTGCCTTTCTCATCGATGAGCGTATTGGCAACATAGGTAGCGCATTCGTTGATGGCTTTGATCACATCGGGTTTGGCAACCTGTGCATTCAAATGCAACGAAGGCATCCACATGGCACCCAGGCACAATGCGGTTAATAGCTTATTCCGCTTCATGATTTCCTTTTTCTGAGTTGATAAAATATTTCTGTTTCTGACTGGTAACGGTCAACCCTGGTGCAAAACGGAACGAGAAAGACCATTGCATAGGCTTACCCGGTATTTTGAACAGGATGTTGTTGATCCCGGCTTTCAGAGGAAGCGAAACAATCGCTTCCTCTCCTGCCGGTTCTCCATTGCTTGCTGTAAAGCTTCGTTGACCATTGCAGAACAGTTCTGCCCCAGCTGGTAATGCAGCATAGGCTCCTGCCTGCAAAGGTTTATCAGTTGTAACGGTACAGAATACATACGCAAAACCCTCGGACGCCTTCGTATAGAAATCATCTACATTGGTAATGCCACCGGATTGTGATGCATATTTCTGCCACCTGTATGTTTTTCCTTTGTAATTGATCAGGTCACCTGGCTTAGGCGCTTTCTCCGCACCATCGCCACCATATAAAAATGCGGGCGCCTTGCCCTGCTCTGCAGCAAACGGACCACACATTAACCAGTTCTGGAAATAAGTGTATGGATTGGCAACAATATCCAAACCGATCGCTTTCTTATCAGCTATCGGCGATGCTGATTTCAACAGCAACTGGTCTTCGATTGCATCCACCACTGCCGACAAGCCAAGTATTTTCTGTTGATAAGGCTTCAAAGCGATATCAAGTGAGTACTGCTGGTTTTCGCGAAGCCAGGCCGGTTTGAAACGGGCGCTTAGTGCAGTATATCCTTCTTTCAATCCCAACAATTGCCGGCGTGCCGCTTTCAGATCATCCATATTCTTTGCAGCAGCACCGCGGTCATACAGTTTAGCTACCTCCGGCATGGTTTTCCGCGCCTGCATCATCAGGGTATATTGATCGATGGCCAATGAAAGCGCGGTAAAATCTGAAGCATGTTTTGCCGGCTTGCCTTTCTGTAAAATTTCTCCCGCATGTTGTACGATACGCAGCACTTCATTAACACCGGCACTATTCATCACCAGTTTTCTTCCTTTTTGCGGTAGAATGGCCGCATGCCATAGATTGTCATTCAGGTTAAAGCTGATGGGGATATTGCGTAACAGCATCAGGCTATCCAATGCCTGCACATAATATCCACCGTTCTTACCATATGCAGTTGCCGCGTATCGTTTATCAAAGGATGGTTTATTGTTTGATGACAAATTCCAGCTATTCTCTGCAGCCTTATATACACCATACCAGTCGCCGGAAAAAAGATAAGCGCCGCCATCATCCCATACCGTGGTGATCACACCTTCTGCACCAGCCTGTTTGGCCGCGGGTAAAAAACCCTCGATGTTCTTAGCCGCCATCACCACATCGGGAAACATGCGATAAGAATTGAGAATACCAGGGCATGCCATGAACCGGAGTTTACGGCTCGCGAATGGTTTGATCCACTTATCAAAAGAAGCCTGCCCGCCATATTCCCAGGTGAGGTAAATGATGTCACGCGGCAGGATATCGAGCATCTCTTCATGTTCCAGCGCGATATCGCCCCACATCATCATCTGTTTGTTATGCGCCTTTACCACATCGTACAGGAACTTCATGTGATCAGCATAGAAACGGGTTACGCCAACACTGTCTGTATATTTTTTGGAACGGCCCTTGCCCAGGTCAAAAGTCTCATCACAGTTAACATTGAAATAAGGGGAAGAGAACGCATCACACAATTCCCCGATCACATCCGCCAGGAACTGGCGTGCTTTGGGATCCAGTGGAGAGATCATGGTAGATGTTTCTCCCATCGATTGGTACTGCGGCAGTGATAATATTTTTTCAAAATGCCCGAACGACTGGAAACTACCCACCAACTGCATATGGAATTTTTCAGCGTAGGCGCTGAGTTCTTTGATCTGTTCAATGGTGAATTTCCCATCCACTGGCGCAAAATCGGGATGCGATTTTGGTTGCACTACGTGTTCAATATAAAAAGAGAGTGCATTGATCTTGAGTGAAGCCAGTCTTTCGATCTGTTCTTTCACATAGGCTACGGTAGAGATCGGGCCGCGGCTGATATCATCATACACCTGTCTGTGCGCAAAAGCCGGCCAGTCTGCAATACGTACCGCATCATGCCAGCCTGCCTGCTGCAATTGCGTTAAAGTTTGCAGGCCATAAAACAATCCTGCTTCTGTATTGGCCAGGAGATCATATTGATTTTTATCGGCAATAAGGATATATCCTTCCGTACCGATAGCGTCTTTCCATTTTTTTCCAAACTCCCCGGCGTATTGCAGGTTCTGTGCGTTCAGCAATACCATTCTTAATGGCCTTCCTGTTTTGTATTTAGGGATACGGCCCAGGTGCCAGTTCAGCCGCTGTTGCATACCGGCATCGGCGCCGGCATATTTCACAGTGCTGATATCCAGTAACGCTTTTACTCCGCCCTGCTCAACAACAATTGGTTTTGGAAGCACAGGAATATCCTGCGCAGTTGTAACGGCGGCAGCAACAAACAAGGCTACTATGATGGCTACTGTTTTCTTCATTTCAGTTGCGATTTCCCTGAACCGTTGATGAAAATATCTTTTGAGACAGCATCCTTTCTGATGTACTGTTTGATATCTCCCAGTGACATTACGTTCAATAATCCTTTGGCAGACCGTTCAATAACGATCGCAGGTGTAACAGGAGATGTTTGTTGTATATCGGTATTGCTGATGGTAAAACCATTTACATCATCCAGTTGTAAGCCGGGGCGCTTATCGTCTGCATCATATTTCAGGGAAAGATTATTGATGCGGATGCCGTTCACATGACGAACGAATAATCCATAGGAAGGCAGTTTACCAAACATGGTTCCTTCGGGATAGGCATTCTCGAGTTCATCCACCCGCCGTTCTGCGTCTGCCTTGCTGCCACCGCCTTTTGAATGAATGGTAATATCATCCAGCGAAATATCCTCAATGGCTTTGGAAGGCAACCCGGTTATCGAACAACCAATGGTATCTGCATTAACAGCGATAATATGTGACAGCCTGATATTTCTTGCACTGCTGATGGGTGGTGTTGCTGCGCTTGCATTGTGTTTACGTCCACGGTTACCAAGTTTCACAAAAATCGGCACCTGTGGTCCATCGATCACCAGGTTGCTGATGCTGATGTTTTCCATGATACCGCCATCCACCACTTCCAATGCCAATCCGCCATTGCCGGCAGGTTTGCCATAAATAGTGGTGGTTTGTTTTGATGGTTTGATCACGCAATTGCTAACCGTAATGTTCCGGAATCCTCCGGTTGACTCGGTACCAAATTTCAATGCATTGCAATGACTACTGAGTACACAGTTGGTGATGGTGATATCCTGTGAGATAAGTGGTGAAGTGCTTTTAATGGTAATACCATCATCATCCGAATCGCCGCGGATATCAGAAATATTCACATAACGGCATCCATCGATATCCATCATGTCGTTGTTCTTGTTGGAATGATTCCAGATCTCCAATCCACTGATGGTAACATTTTCACAACCGAGATAATGCTGCATCCAGAATGCGGAATTACGGAGATGGATATTGCTTACCCGTACGTTCCTGCAACCAGCAAACCACAACAGGTAGGGACGGTTCTTATAACGGTCGGGTTTTTTATCGGTAGTTACCGGGAAGCTGGCACCTCTTCCATCGATGGTTCCTTCGCCTTCAATGGTAACATTCACTGCATCACGGGAAAAGATCAGGCTTTGCCTGGCCCAGTCCTCACCATAAAAAGAAATACCGGCGTTGAGATAAGGATATTGTTTGATGTCTGTGTTACCGAGTAAGACAGCACCGGCAGAAAGGTATAAGGTAGTATTGCTTTTTAATAACAAAGTGGCGGTAACATAATTACCAGGGGGGATAATTACCCTACCGCCCTTAATCGAACAACTGTCCAACGCCTGCTGAATGGCACGGGTGTTATCGGTAACACCGTCGGCCCTGGCACCAAACCTGCGCACATCGTATTCCTGCGCCGTTAATGCCTGGCAGAACAACATACACAAGGCAAGTGCTGCAACAGCCAATTTCATATAGCTTTTTCTGGTCATCGCAATCAGTTATGGAAATCGGGTTGGCGATTTCCCGTCTTAAATCAATTTGCGGGCACGTACCCGTAAATTGAACAAAAAAAATGCACACCGTCTTTTCACTCCTCTCAAATACCGATCCCACAACGCCGGGTACGTACACGAATCTAGGGATTCCCATTGATCTGCCAAATATTTTTTGCCAAATCGGTGAAAAGTATGGGATGGTCGGCGGAATGAAATTGGTTTATTGGTTTACTGGTTTAGTAGTCTATTGGTTTAATGGTTACTCGCGGTGACCGAACTACCAATAAACAAATAAACCAGTAAACAAATAAACCATACCCCCCTAATTCCTATAATACCGGTAATTATGCCTCGTAATAATATCGATCGGCATGAGGTAGATCTTCTCGGTTTCTTTTGATAAGACCAATTGCTGGAACAGTGCAATGATGCCGCGGTAACCCTGCTCTTCGGGTTTTTCGCAGATCAGGAAATCGATCTGGCCTTTTTCGAGACAGGCTACATTCTCTTTGGTGAAATCATGGCCCAGTAACAGGATGTCTTTCTTATCCAGTTTCTCGAGACATTTGGCTACAACCGATACGCGTGAATTCGTCACGAAAACGGCGCCGATATCCTTGTGTTTTTTTAACAGCTTATCCAGTTTGGCGCTGACAGATACATAGTCCGTTTCCGTGGTATTGAAACTGATCAGTTCATTCCTGATATGATGGTCATTGAAATACGCACGGAAGCCTTCTTCCTTATGCAGGATGGCGTAGTTGTTATCGATCTCACGGGCGATATTCGCGATAAGGATCGACTTATTTCCTTTGATACAATAACTGATCAGTTGCGCAGAAAGATACCCGCTGTGAAACAGATCAGGACCAATATAACAGGAGCGTTCAAAGCCGGGCATATCAGAGTTGATCAGCACATAGGGGATATTGTCTGCCTCACTGCTCCTGATCAACTGTGCCGATTCTTCCTGGAAGACGGGGGTAAACAGCAATCCGTCTGGTTTGTATTTTTTGATGCGGTTAACCTGTCTGGCAAATGATTTATGATCATTCTGGTCAAAGAAATACCGTTCGATATGAATACCGTATTGGCGTATCTCTTCTTCTGCTTTATTGATGCCATCGAGTGGCGCCTGCCAGAATGCAGTTTCTTCTGAAATATTCGGAAGCAGGATGGCCAGCCGGATCGTTCCCCTCGAAGTGAGCGCCAGCCTGCGTGCGAGTACATTGGGCTGGTAGTTCAATTCGGCTATAATGGCCTGTATCTTCTCCCTTGTTTTGGGCGATACGCCTGTACGATTATGGATCACGCGATCAACGGTAGCCAAAGACACTTTGGCCCGCTTAGCGATCTCCTTTACTCCGGCAAGTGATTTGTCGGGATTTTTTTTCATTGCAAACAAATCTATGGAAAGAAAAGGATATGATGGAAATGCCGAATCCTACACTTGCGGGAAATAAGCAACGTCGAATCCTTGCTATCCCTGGGAAATTTTGTTTCATTGAAAACCCGGTTTTCCTGTTGCCCCGCTCTTCAGAGCGGGGATAAGGGGGTTAAGTCGAATTAATTGCGGACTTCAGTCCGGAGGGAATGAAAACCTCGGAACTGAAGTTTCGGAAGCGGCCTGAGATTGGCCCACCCCGCTCTGAACAGCGGGGCAACAGTTTAATTCACGAGCGACAAATTCTCATAAATGCCGTTTCTCCGGGGACAAAACAATGATATCGAAGGGAAGCAGCGCTTTCGCAGAGCAAATTGCCTGACACACTTATTCAAGTATATCTACTAACACAGCTATAATGGTATTATTGGGATTTTTCTGGCCGCGGGTAACATAGGGACGCGCCCATTGACTCCGGCTATAAAGGAATCCTCGCGTATAAGTAAGCTGTTCTGTTATTTCTGCTGTCATATGAATGGCGGTACTTGGTAATGGTTGTCCTTGTTCGGGCACAGGCAACCACTCAATGCCAACAAAACAGGCGCTGTCTTTTACCAGGATATTTTCTTCGCTGAGATCAATCTGAATCCTTCTGGTCTTCTTTTCGAAATGCGCTTTTTTAACGAGGATTTTTTTTGTGAGGATATCCCGGTACGGTAACCCATCCTTGTCGAGATTATAAATACGTATTATCATCGGGATGGTCTCATCAACTCTTTCAGCCCCGATAAAGATCTTTTTGATCTTGTATACTTTTGATGTGTCCGCAAAACTGATCAATTGCACAAATTCTTCGCCGTGTCCGCCACTGGTCCAGGTAATGCCTTTGCGGGCGGATAGGATACCAAGTGTTTGTTCGGCTGATTTTTTCCAGGGCTTAACGGTAATACCCGCCAACGAATCAACCCGGGGATCCAGGAATACTGTTCTGTTCAAAATATCGGCGACAGCTATTTTCTTCGCGGCATAACCGATGCTGGATAAATACAGACTGTCTTTAAAAGAGCTGTTCAGTGGAAAAAAACCTGCCGAGTCGGCATAAGTGCCCATTTTAAAATCAGCCGAGCGAATGGTGGTATAGGGAATTCCCTGCTTTGTAACAGCATCACATACATGCAGCATCGCGCCTCCCGCAACCTGCGACATCGCTGCGGTCTGGTGGAAAATAACCAATACTATGAGGCATATCCTTCTCATTGCAAGATCAGCGCTGCTTGTGTATTTAATGGCTTTCATCTCTACGCTATATACTCCGGACGGCTGCATAACAATATACAAAAAGCCCCAACAAATTGCCGGGGCTTTCAAACTATGCAAAAACTAAAACTCAATTCTTTACATGCGCTTTTTCCCATGCCCGCACTTTTGCTCTTCCTGCATCAAATATCCGCTGGTAGTTACCCATCAATAATTTTTGGCGGGCATCGGGCGTCAACTGTTCGAGCAAGGGTTTGTACATATTGTATACGGTGAGATAAGACTCCTGGCTGGGAGGCGCTACTTCATCTGTTCCAAACAGGAACCTGTCGGGATGATTGTTGATGAGCTTTGCGGCTTCTTTGATGGTTTCGGGCGTTGCAACAAGGTATTTCGCCACTTCGCTCCAGGAGATATCGATGGAGATATGTTTGAGCGCGGGATCGTTCAATGCCTGGTCTACGATCGATAGCTGGTCTTTTACCGGGTGCACGATCCTTCCCAATCCGCAGTGCGCCCAGATAATGGTTGCATCCTGGTGGCGGCGGAAAAGATCACCCAGTTGCTTTGCCTGGTAGGGCACCTGTCCGGGTTTTGGAAATGGCGCATCCACATCGTTGTGTAATATTACTACCAACCCAACTTCGGCAGCAAAAGAAAGGATGCTGTCGAGCGCAGGGTTCGTTAAACTGGCAACACCACCGGCCACTTTTGGTGAAACAAATTCTTTGTGAATGGAGAATTCACCAATACCGGTGAATACACCCGGGAATGTAGTTAACACTCTCCTGATATGATCCGCCGCATACATATCGGTGGGATTAAAACCAGTGATCATCGGATCAAGCCGCTGCTGCTGTTCTTTGCTGAGCGATTTGTAGCTCATCGCTATAAATGCATCGGTGAACGAGTAATAATAAAGCGGCGCATCTGATGCCAGGTAATAAGTAGGTGCAAAATCTCCGGAATTTTCATAAGACCATTGCTGCTGTACCGGTATACCGAATAAAGTGGATCTGCCCACTTTGGTTCCCATGATCTCGAGGAACCGTTTTACATCGATCCCTTTCTGTACATAGTTGGTGAGGTGAAAATGAGAATCATAAAACAGCGAGCCTCCTGTGGTGGTTTGCGCTGTTGCAGGTAACATACCAATAAGAAAAAGGCCAGTAAACAACAGTAATGCTTTGCGCAGGTTATTATGCAATAAAGCCATCATCGTTTTCATAAGCATGATTTGAATCAGCAATAACTGTTATAACAGGATATCTGAACCAAATGTGAAAGTAGTACCGGTTTGTCCGGCAGTATACAATCCAAAGGTTCCACCCGCTGCGCTTTTGTTCACATGCATCAACTGCATATTCAAACGCCAGCTCCTGCTTTTTGCCGGATAGAAATTCATTCCACCTCCGGCCTCCCATGGGTGCCGTTTGAACTCATCCCAGAAATAGGAATTGACCACATATACATTCAGCTTTTTGGGTACCACCATATATCCAAGCTGCAAACTGTAACCTCTGTCGTTAAGCTCCGTATAAGGCGTTGGCCCATCTGCAACGAATTGATTTAGTTTGCGGGAATACAATTCCGCCTGGAGACTGAATCCCCTGTATTTGAAACCAAGATCAACGGCCAGCATATTGTACGCTGCATTGTCTATGGTTACTCCATTTGCCAGCGCACCTGTTTCGAATAGCAGCACACCATCCGTCATCCTTACCTGTGTATTATCCGGTGCCGGCTGACCAGTATTGTTGAACCTGTCTTCTTTGCTGGAGACAAAAGAGGCACCGAAACGGGTAGCGAGTTTAGGATGTTCTTCAAAATCACCCACACCACCTCTTGGCCCGAACTCGCCGGTTGTAGGCATCCATGTCAGGTTGATGCTTTTAGAAAGATCGCGTGTAAGTTTGGAGGCCTGGACACCTAATGTGCTCAGGTTATTACCCAGCATGAGCCAGTAAGTCAGCTTGGGAACGATCTCCCCACGTACGAAAAGCCCTTGTGTAAAGCCTCCGCGCAGAGCGTCCTCACCCATTGTTCTGTCGGTAGAGGAGTAAAATGGAAACGGCCCCTGCATCGAACGGATCGAAAGGTTCGGCCCTATACCCATGGCTACCTGGATATGTTTATTGAAAGTATACTGGATATTTCCGTATACCAGCGTTTGCTGTGTAGGCATAATAGTCCACACAGTTGCCGTATAACGGAGCTTGGGTGTACCGATAAAACCAGAGAACCAAATCATGGCACGATGCCAGTAGAAATCGTTACGGCCAACAAATTCCTTTGGTCTTCCCAGGTGATCAAACCAGGTTTGGCTTCCAGGCATCTGGTTCAGGTACCTTACCAATGCATAGAGGCTGATGTTAAGGCTACCGAACTTGCTTTTGGCGATATCAAAGCCACGACCCGGCGTGAACTCGCCTGAAGCTACGTTCTTATAAGTGGAATCGAGTATCAATCCACGCTGCATTTTGAATGTAACCTGCTCTATGGTGTCTTTATTAGCAGGAACTTCATTTTGTGCCTGTACTGCAGCAGGTAAAATACAGGTCATCATCAACAGGGATATCCCTGTAACCAATTTGATCATTCTCATAATCAACCGTTATAATTCTTTTCGTTTTATTTCCCGACTACATCTTTGGCTGTACCAGGTATGGATTCACTTTCAATCGTTCGATGATATAGTCAATTGCTTTTTGTGCTTTTACGCTGTTACCTGCTTCATCCAGTGGTGGAGATACCACAGCGATACCGAATTTACCGGGGCATACTGCCAGTAATCCGCCGCCCACACCGCTTTTTGCAGGGAGACCGGAATTGTATAACCACATACCAGAGTTATCATATAAACCAGCGGTAGCCATTACAGGTAAAGTGTACATAGCTGTTTCAGGACTTACCACTTTCTTTTTGGTAACAGGATTGTAGCCACCGTTAGCAAGTGTTGCTGCCATTGTTGCCAGATCGAGGGCATTTACATTGATCGCACACTGTTTGGTATAGAGATCAGTAGCTTCAACGGGATCGAAATACATTCTGCCGTAAGCTTTTAATAAGTGTGCAATGGATTGGTTACGCAGGTTATCACCGGCTTCGCTTACATATACCGGCCAGTTAACGCTCAATGTTCGACCGGCAAATGCGCTGTGCACATCCATGATCGTTTTCCATTTAGCAACAGAGTCTTTACCAGCGATCAAACTGGTTGCAGCAATAGCACCGGGATTTACCAATGGATTGATCTCTTTTCCTTTTTGCAGTTCCACGGCAACAATGGAATTGAAGCGAAGACCTGTTGCGTCTACGCCGATCTTATCCTGTATCGCCTGGTGGCCTAAGTCTTCAATGTCTTTTGCCATGGTGAATACTTTGGACACACTTTGGATAGACACCATGGATTTGATATCCCCTTTGGTGTACACCTGTCCATCGGTAGTCACGATCGCAATACCGAAAATTTTAGGATCCACGGTTGCGAGTT
>Ga0247757_10001263_pt1 | contig 17552 bp, 14 predicted proteins | sample UWRJL126311R4_FD_180929 | JGI IMG/M metagenome (GOLD analysis project Ga0247757, IMG submission 180929) | Plant litter microbial communities from Arlington Agricultural Research Station in Wisconsin, United States - UWRJ-L126-311R-4 | ecosystem: Environmental > Terrestrial > Plant litter >... | reverse complement strand
CCGCCGTTGAGGTCGCCGCCGAGCTGGGCGCGCTCACCGCCGGTGACCACCTGCGCGCCTTCACTCTTGCCGATCTCGATGTAGGACAGGATCTTCTCCAGCTGGTCGTTGGAGGCCTGCGCACCGATCATCGTCTCGGTGTCGAGCGGATCGCCCTGCCGGACCGCCTTGGTGCGGATCGCGGCGAGCGCCAGGAACTCGTCGTAGATGTCGGCCTGGATCAGGGACCGGGACGGGCAGGTGCACACCTCGCCCTGATTGAGGGCGAACATCGTGAAGCCCTCGAGCGCCTTGTCCTGGTAGTTGTCGGCCTCGGCCATCACGTCGTTGAAGAAGATGTTCGGGCTCTTGCCGCCGAGTTCGAGGGTGACCGGGATCAGGTTCTGCGACGCGTACTGCATGATCAACCGCCCGGTGGTGGTCTCACCGGTGAACGCGATCTTGGCGATGCGGTTGCTCGACGCCAGCGGCTTGCCCGCCTCGACGCCGAACCCGTTGACGATGTTGACCACGCCGGCGGGCAGCAGGTCGCCGATGAGCTCGAACAGGTAGAGGATCGACGCCGGTGTCTGCTCGGCCGGCTTGAGGACGACGGCGTTGCCGGCCGCCAGTGCCGGGGCCAGCTTCCAGGTGGCCATCAGGATCGGGAAGTTCCACGGGATGATCTGACCGACCACGCCGAGCGGCTCGTGGAAGTGGTAGGCGACGGTGTCGGCGTCGACCTCCGACAGTGACCCTTCCTGGGCCCGGATGCACCCGGCGAAGTACCGGAAGTGGTCGACGGCGAGCGGGATGTCGGCGTTGAGCGTCTCGCGGATCGGCTTGCCGTTGTCCCACGACTCCGCCAGCGCGATCGACTCGAGGTTCTCCTCGATCCGGTCGGCGATCTTGTTCAGGATGACCGCGCGCTCGGCCGGCGCCGTCTTGCCCCAGGCCGGCGCGGCGGCGTGCGCGGCGTCGAGCGCCTTGTCGATGTCGGTCTCGTCGGAGCGCGCCACCTCGGTGAACGACTCACCGGTGACCGGGGTCGGGTTGTCGAAGTAGCGGCCCGCGCTCGGCGGCACCCACTGGCCGCCGATGAAGTTCTCGTAGCGGGGCTTGAAGGACATCAGCGAGCCGTCGGTCCCCGGTCGGGCGTACACAGTCATGGTGATACTCCTCGTGTGGTGTGCGTCACTAAAACCTACGCGCGCCACCGTTGCACCACCGTTGCATCGGCGACGGGCGGCTCAGCCCAGTTCGAAGTCCAGCCCGGCGAGGTGACCGCCCGCCCGCGCGCGGGCCACGGCGTTCAGGCCGGAACGGTCGCGCAGCGCCTGCCATCCGTCCCGGTCGTCGCGCCCCTCGGGCAGCTCGAGCCAGCGTCGCAGCAGGTCGACGCGGCCCTGGCTGCTCTCGGCGAGCACGGCCTCCCGCAGGGTCGCCGACAGTTGCGTGCGCAGCCGGGCCACCGCAGGTGACATCGACTGCGTGAGCAGAGGCCCGGTATAGCGGTTCAGCGCGCCCTCGACGTCGCCGGCGTCCAGCGCGTCGAACACTTCACCGATGTCGCTGGTGATGGGCGCCAGCAACCGGTACGGGCGCGAACCGAGGTGTTCGGCGCCGATCACCTTGCGCAGTCGGGACATCTCCGCGCGGACGGTGACCACGTCGAGGTCCTTGTCGTCCAGCAGGACCGCGAGGTGATCCGCCGACAGACCCTCGGGATGCCTGCTGAGCAGCACCAGGATGTCGGCGTGCCGTCCCGTCAGGTGAGTGGCCTGCAGGTGGCCGTAGCTGTCGGTGGTGACCCAGCGGGGCCGGTCCCCGCCGAGCACGACGAGGTGGGGTTTGCGCGCGGCCGGCCGCGCGCCGATGCCCGCCACCCGGAGCAGGGCCAGGTGGTTCTCGACGGCGACCGCGGTCGCGCGGACCAGCGCGAGGGTCTGCGGCGACGCGACCTGGTCGGCACCGGTCAGGTCGATCGCCCCGAGCAGCGCGCCGGTGGTCGGGTCGTGCACCGGCGCGGCGGTGCAACTCCAGGGCTGCACGATGCGGGAGAAGTGCTCCGAGCCGCGGATCTGCACCTCCCGATCCACCGCCAGCGCCGTACCGGGGGCGTTGGTGCCCGCGCCGCGTTCGCTCCAGTCCGCGCCTGGCACGAAGTTCATCGCCTCGGCTTTGCGGCACGCGGTGGGATCTCCTTCGACCCACAGCAGCGTGCCGTCGGCGGCGCTCACGGCGACCACCACTCCGCTGTCGATGGCGTCGTCGACGAGCAGCCGCCGGATGACCGGCAGGGCTGGAGCGAGCGGATGCGTCTCCCGCAGCCGGGCGATCGCGGTCACCGCCTCGGCCGGCCGGGCGCCATGAAGGTCGGGGTCCACGCCGACGGCGAGGCTGCGCTGCCAGCTCTGCGCGACAACCGGACGGACCGAGGTGCCCAGGTACGTCGCGTCGACCTCGCCGGTGATGAACAGCTCGTGCATCGCGCGCACCGTGACCGTCGACGGGCGGGTCGTGACCCGTCCGGTGCTGGTCGTCGCCCCACGGCGCTGCTCAGTGTCCGCCATCACACTCGGTGCCCACCCTATCCCAGCAACACGCCCGAACACACTGTGCGACCCCCGATCGGCTCCCCTCCTCTCGGGGGTCGCACAGCGCTTGCCGGGGCGACTCACGCACCCCAGGCGTGGGCAGCTCGGCGATCGGTGGCCGCGACATCGTCGGCGCCGTCGCGCACCGCGTTGCCGAGCTGGAACAGGATGTCGTTGAGGGCGGCGGCGGACTGTTCCCAGCGGGCCTGCTCGACGCGGTAGGCGTCGGCGGCGTCCCTGGTCCACGTCTGCTGCAGCGGCGCGATCTGCGCCCGCAGATCCTCCAGCGCGGCATTGAATCGGGCGTGCGTGGCGTGGATCTGCGCGCGGATCGTGTGTTCGATCGCGGCGAAGTCGTACGACAGCATGGGGTCCATATAGGGTGCTCCTCTCACAGCGCGCCGGCCACCGAACCGATGGCCTGCGAATGGGTGTCGGTGGCCGCGTGCAGCGTGTGCGCGTTGTCGCGGATGGTCTCGGAGATGCGTTGCAGTGCCGCGTGCAGTCGCAGCGACTCCGCGTTCCACCGGTCCACCACCTCGCGGAAACGGGCCGCGGCGGTGCCGCCCCACACCGAGGCGGGCACACTGCTCATCTCCGCGATGAACGACTGCAGCATCGCCCGGATCTCGTCGTTGCGGGTGTCGGTGCTGCCTGCCACCGCGACCATCAGGTCGAAGTCGGTGGTCAGTGCGGCACCAGAGGGTCCTGCCGGGATCACCATCGCGGATCCTTCCAGTTCGATTGGCATTACACATCATTGGACGCACCAGCTCGGCTTCCGGTTCCCCTCGCTCGGCATCGTCTCGTCAACCGACCGCATGCGCACTGCGCACCGCACGGGCGCATTCCTGTGCGATGGGGCGTCGTGGGGCGCTCTGACATCCCACGGCGATCCGCACCTCACCGTCCACGACGACGGCCCAATCGGTCTGCGTGCCGGCGCGGATCTCGCGGTAGGTCACCGCTGTCCGGCCGGCCACCGACCCGTCGGCGTGGAAGTCGACGAACACCCCCGGTGGTTCGAGAGCCAGTGCGCTGCGCAGCGATTCGGCCACTGTCGCCAGATCGACGGGTCCGGCGCCGACCGACTGCGTCAGATGCAGGGCGGGCATGCCTCCGGGTGCGGAGACCTGCACCCGCGCCGACCCCGGCCCGGCGGTGATGCGGTCGACGGCCCAGCCATCCGGGATCTCGATCGCGGCGCGCCCCTCGGACAGCACGACAGAACCCGGCGGCTGCGGGCGGCGTAGCAGCCACGGCGTGGTGGCCAGTGCGAGCACGCAGCCCACCAGCACGGCGGCCGCCCACCGGCGGCGCGCCGAAGATGGGGGCGATACGGCGTCGTGCACGGCCCGGACGATGTCGGAGCGTCGGCTTCGTCGGCCGGGCAGACCGTCGGGCACCGCAACACCGACGGGTACGTCCAGCAGCGCACCGTCGGCATCATCGAGGAAGGCCGTCAGGTTATCGCGGTCGACGATCCGCGGGGGACGGTCCGGCAACGCAACCGCGACGAATTCCTCAGCGAATTCCAGGACGGCGGTATCGCCTGCGGCGCACAGCAGCGCCGCGCGCCGGAACACCGTGACCTGTGCCGCGATCGCCCCGGCGGCCGCCGTCACGGTCGCTTCCCACGTCAGCGGCCACCAACTGGGCAGCACCAGCACGAGGTGGTCCGGCCGTCCCCGCGTCACCGCCGCCAGGACGTCGCGCCACAGTTCGCCGACCGCCACGACCGCGCCGTCGATGACCGCCCATCGATCGGCCACACATGCCACGGCCTGCTCTGCCCACTGCGCCGGTGCCGCTTCCTGGCCGCGCACCGTGGCCGGCCCCACCTCGACCACGACGGGTGTCACGGCGGATCGAACCACCCGACCTGGACGAGTTCGTCCGGTCGGCCGCGCACGGTGAGTGTGCCGCGACCCGGTGGCTGCGGGCCGGGCCGGGTAGCCGACAGCAGCGCACCGTCATCCGGTGCGGCGCTCATCAGCATTGTGCTGCAGCCTATGTCGCGTAGACGACCGAGCACCGGGTCGAACAGGGCGCGGGCCGCACCGCCGGAGCGGCGCGCCACGATCACGTGCAGCCCGAGGTCCTTGGCGTGGGGCAGGAAGTCGGCGAGCGGGGTCAACGGGTTGCCCGCCGCCCCGGCCACGAGGTCGTAGTCGTCGACGACGACGAACAGTTCGGGCCCATTCCACCAGGATCGCTCCCGAAGCTGCTGCTGGGTGACACGCTCGTCGGGCATGCGTGCGGTCAACAAGGCCGCGACAGCGGCCACCCGCGCCGCCACCGCGACCGGCGACGCGGAATACCCGGCGAGGTGGTCGGTTTCGACGACTCCGAGCAGCGCGCGCCGGTAGTCGACGATCTCCAGAGCCACCTCGCGGTCGGTGTGGTGACGCGTCAGTTCCGTGCAGACGGTGCGCAGCAGCGACGACTTGCCGCACTCCCCCTCGCCGAGGACCAACAGATGGGGTTGGTCGAGAACGTCGAGGGCTATCGCGCCGAGGTCACGCTCTCCGACGCCGAGCACCACCTGCCCGCGCCGCCGCGGACCGACGGTGATGCGGTCGTGGCGAATCATGCTGGGCAGCAGCTCGACTCGTGGTGCGCGCAGATCTTCCGGCCACGAGCGGACGGGGCGTGCGGCCGGCAGCGCGACAGCCATTTCTCTGCCCTTGGTCGTCAGGCCGCGCCCCGGTGGCGCGCCGGCCAGCTCGCGAGCACGTTTGCGGTCGATCTCCGATTCCGCCGGGTCGCCGAGCCGCAGCTCGATGCGGGACCCGATCTGGTCTTTGAGTGCGGGACGGAGGTCGGCCCAACGCGCCGCGGCGAGTACCACGTGCACACCGTAGGACAGGCCTCGCGCGGCGAGCGCGGCGATATCGGCTTCCAGGGAGTCGAAATCCCGCCGCACCGTGGACCATCCGTCGACGACGAGGAAGACGTCGCCATAGGGGTCGGTGGCCTCGCGGCGGTGCCGATACTGGGCGATCGACTCGACGCCGAGCCGCCGGAACGTCGCCTCCCGCGTTCGCAGTACGGCCTCGAGCTGAGCGATCGTGCGCCGGCACAGGTCCTCGTCGCGGCGGCCCGCGACGCAACCCACGTGCGGCAGATGCTCGAGGGTGCTCAGCGCCCCGCCACCGAAGTCGAGGCAGTAGAACTGGACGGTGGCCGGGTCATGGCAGGCAGCCAGCGCCGACACCAGCGTGCGCAGGGTGGTCGACTTGCCCGACTGCGGCGCACCGACGACCGCGACATTGCCTGCCGCGCCGGAGAGGTCGACCATCAGCGGTTCGTAGCGCTGCTCGAAGGGGCAGTCGACGATGCCGATGGGGACGCGGAGCGGGGTCGCCGCGGGGAGCAGATCGTCGAGCGCCGGGGCACGGTCCAACGGCGGCAACCACACCCGGTGCGCGGCGGTCCCGTGCCCGGCGAGCCGATTCAGGACCGTGTCGAGCAGCGGCTGACCTCCCGATACCGCCGAGCGGGCGGGACTGTCATCGGATGCGGCGGACGTGAAGCGGCGCACACCGACGGTGGTGGCCGTGTGCCGCGGCTCGACGTCACCGGAGACGAACGCTGTCTGCAGCCGCGTCACCTGTTCCGCCGCGGTTTTGAGGAAGGCCGCGCCGGGCTGCGCCGGCAGGTGGTAGGCGTCGGGCACGCCGAGCGCGGCGCGGGAGTCGGCCGCCGAGAACGTCTTCAGGCAGATGCGGTAGGACAGATGCGTTTCCAGGCCACGCAATCGGCCTTCATCGAGACGCTGGCTGGCCAGCAGCAGGTGCACCCCGAGGGACCGACCGAGCCGACCCACGGCGACGAAGAGGTCCGCGAAGTCGGGGTGCCGACTGAGAAGTTCGGAGAACTCGTCGACGACGACGAACAGCGCAGGTAACGGCGGGAGCTGCGCGTCGCGGGCGCGGGCGCGGCGGTAGTCGGCGACGTTGGCCAGGTTGCCCGCGGCCCGCAACGCCTCCTGCCGCCGGGTGATCTCTCCGGACAGCGCGTCGTGCATCCTCGACACCAGCGGCGCCTCGTCGGCCAGGTTGGTGATGATGGCCGACACGTGACGGGCCCGCTCGAAACCGAGGAACGTCGCGCCACCCTTGAAGTCCACCAGGACGAGGTTCAGAACGTCCGGTGGGTGCGCGGTGATCATGCCCAGCACCAACGTGCGCAGGAACTCCGACTTGCCCGAGCCGGTCGCCCCGATGCAGAGCCCATGCGGCCCGACACCACCCGCCGCAGCCTCCTTGATGTCGAGTTCGACCAGGGCGCCGTCCTCTGCGGTGCCGATGGGCACGCGCAGCAGCGACGTCGCCGGGCGCCGGCCCCAGTGCGCGGGCGGGTCGAGATCGGCCGGGTCGTCGATACCCATCATCGTCAGCCAGTCGGTGGGCCGCTGGCGTCGGGAGCAGCGACCCCGTGCCGACCCTCGGGCGACGCGACGCGCGCAGGTCAGCGTCTCCGGCATGGACAATTCGTCGTAGACGGCGAGTACCTCTCGTCCGTCGACCGAGACATTGAGCGGTGCGGCACCGGCGCGGATATGCAGGACGGTGGCGCCCTCCTGCCGCGCGGGCGGGTCGATACCATCAACGATCAGCAGGCGGTGCTCTGGTGAATGTTCGAAGGTGCTGTGCGGCAACCACTTCAGCCAACTCCAGGCGTCGGATCTCCGACCGGTCTGCACCCCGATTCCGACGAGGTCGGGCGGATGAGCCAGCGCAAGCTGGCACACCAGGGCGCGGGCCACCGCGCGGCAGCGATCCACCTCGCCGGTCACCAGGAGTGTTCCGACGGTGCTCAGCGACACGGTGACGGGCACGTCGGGGACCGTCGACCGGCAACGCAGCAACCGATGTACCGCGTCGGTGGTGACCGGATCCGCGCGGTCCTCTGCCGCGAGCTGCGGTGCCTCGAGCACCGTCGCCGCCGGTACGCTGCCCACACCCACCCGGATCCGAAGGCACTCGGGATGCGCTGCCGTTCGTCGCCACATCCGGTCACTGCCGGCGATCGTCCACAAGGCACGCGGATCGGGGTGCATGCCGTACAGCCACCGGTGCTGTTCGGCCGCCGCGGCGCCCAGCTGCCCGTCGACGGAATCGAGATAGCGCAGGTACGTGGCGCGTTGGACGTGGATCTCCGCGGTGCGCGCACCGCCACGGCCACCCTGGGCGAGCATGCCGACCACGGACACCAGCATCATGACCGGCAGGGCCAGGAACATCGGAGAGCGGGCCACGGGGTTGCCCGAGCGGAGGTAGATCGCCCCCATCCCCACCATCGCGGCCACCATCGCGATCGGCATCAGCCGCGTCAGCGGATTCACCGCCACGGGATCCGGGGCGACCGGAGGCGCGTCGAGGACGACACGACCGCCCGGCCGGTGCTCTTGGTCCATACGATTCAGACGCACGACCCCTCCCGACGGTTCCATCCACAGGAGAACCATTCGGTGTGCGGTGTTGTCGGAGGGTCGAGTTATGTTGCATCCGTGACCGATACGGTGTGCCGGGTGGTCGTCCACGCGGCGGGAGGCGCGGACAGTACTGACCTGTCACTACCGGGCGGCTGCCCTGTCGGTGTGCTGCTGCCCTCGATCGTCGACCTGGTGCTCGGTGCGCACGAGCGGCCGCCCGGCCCGACGCACTGGGTACTGACACGTCCGGGAGGATCTGCACTCGAGTCATCGATCACCCTGCCCGACAACGGGATCTACGACGGTGACCTGCTCGTCCTGACCGATGTGCCACCCCCGCCGCCTCGGCTGGTCCCCGGCGATCCGATTGGCGCAGTGAGCAGCGGCGCTCACTCCGGCACCCCGGGTCCGGCCCCCGTCGCCGCAGCCGTTCTCGCCGGTCTGCTGTTGTTCGCCGCGGTCTTGACCTGGGCGGGGCGAACGGCGCACACCGACTCAGCGCTGTGGGTGAGCGCCGCTCTGTCAGGCGCATCCGCGGTGACTGCGGCTGCAGCGCAACGTGTTCCGATACTGTTGCGGACGGTGCTGTGCGCCGGCGCCGTCATCCACGCCGCGGTCACCGGCGCGCTCGCCGGTGCCGGCGCGTCGTGGCCGGTGACGCTGGCACTGGCGGCGGGCGCAGCGCTGGCGATGGCGGTGACACTGACCCGGGTCACCACCGGCGCTGAGGTGGTGCTGGCGGGTTTGGCGGCGGCTGCGGGGGCGATCCTGCTGGCCGCGATGGTGGCGTTGCTGACCGGGTGCGGGCGGGATGCGGCGGGGGCGCTGTTGACCGTGGGTTCCGTCGCGGCGGTGTCGGCGGCACCGACGGTCACGGTGATGGTCGGCGGGCTCGGCCCGGCGCGGGCGTCACCGGATACCGAGCGGGTGCAGACGGCCCACCGGTTGCTGACCGGGCTGGTGCTCGGCTGGGCGGTGACCACGGCAACCGGGGTGGCGTTCGCTGTGTCCGACCGCAGTGTCGGCACTTCCGTATCCGTCGCTTTCGCCGCGGTTGTCGCAGCCCTTCTGTTCCTGCGGCAGCGGGTTCACTGCGTTTCGATACGCCGAACAGGGCTGGCGACAGCGGGTTTGGCGGCAGCGGCGGCCGGCGTGGTGGCCGGGGTCGCCACCGCACCGGAGACCGCGGGGTGGTGGTGCGGGAGCACGGCCGTGGCTGCCGCTGCCGGACTGTGGATCTGGCTGCGGAACGGATCGCCGAGTCCGCTGATGCACAGGGCGATCAACGTCGTCGAGTACGTCGCGCTGACCGCCGTGATCCCGCTGGCGGTGTGGGTGGCGGGCGGTTACGACCTGGCCGGAGGGCTCCGTTGGCCATGATGCGGATCGCGCGGTTGCTGGCCGTGACCACGCTGACCGCCGCGCTGGGTCCGGCACCGCAGGCGAGCGCGACCGTGGCGCCACCTCCGGTTGACGAGACCCGCCTTCCACCAACAGGTTCGGCACGGCCACCGCACCCCACCCATCAGGACGGTGATTGCATCGCTGTGCGCCCGGCGGCCGGCGCCGGGCAGCGCCTCGACGGGCTGTCGACCGTGTGGGAGCTCACCCGCGGAGCCGGGCAGACGGTGGCCGTCATCGACACCGGCGTGGCGCGGCACCGGCGCCTGCCGCATCTGCTGCCGGGCGGCGATTTCGTCGCCTCGTCGGACGGAACCACCGACTGCGACGGGCACGGCACCCTGGTCGCGGGGATCGTCGCCGCTGCCCCCGATCCGGCCGACCCCGGGGTGTTCAGTGGCGTCGCCCCCGACGTGTCACTGCTTGCGATTCGGCAGTCCAGCAACAAGTTCCGGTACGTCGACGCCGCCGACGGCGGGGTGGGTGACGTCGACACCCTGGCCGCCGCGGTTCGCCTGGCCGCCGATCTCGGTGCCACGGTGATCAACATCTCGTCGGTGGCGTGCCTATCCGCGGACGGCGGCCTCGACGATCGCGCTCTGGGCGCGGCGTTGGCGTATGCGGTCGACGTCACCAATACCGTGGTGGTCAGCGCGGCCGGAAACGTCGGCGGCGTCGGCCAGTGTCCGCATCAGAATGCGGCAGGCCCAGGTGACGTGTCCGTGGTGGCCAGCCCGGCGTGGTACGACGACTACGTGCTCACCGTCGCGTCGGTCGGTGCCGATGGGGCAGCGTCGGATTTCAGTCTCGCGGGGCCGTGGGTCGACGTGGCGGCTCGCGGGGAGAACGTCGTCTCGCTGGCGGCCGGCCCCGACGGTCTGGTCGACTCATCGGTCAACGGCCACCTGCTGTCGGGGACCAGTTACGCCGCCCCGCTGGTGTCCGGCATCGCAGCGCTGGTGCGCGCCCGGCATCCAGATCTCACTGCCCGACAGGTGATGACACGCATCGAGGACACCGCACGGCACCCCGATGGCGGGTGGAACCCTTCGGTGGGCCGCGGGGTGGTCGATGTGCTGGCCGCGGTCGGCGATGTGGTGGCGAGCCGCCCGGCGGGCGCGCCGCTGTCGGTGTCGAGTCACCCGGTATCGGGTCACGCGGCACCGTCGCCGGCGTCTGCATCGATACCGGTCCGGGGCATCCTGCTGTGCAGCGGGCTCGTCAGTGGGGTGGCTGTGCTGTGCGTCGCCGCACGCCGATCACGGCAGCGTGGTGACGACATCGCGCACGACTGACGCGGCCCCGGTGCTCAGCTCGGGTCCGCGCGGCAGGACCGACAGGAGCGGCCACGGCGCGGCCGCGGCGGGCAACGACAGGCCGAGTTTTGCTGCCGTGTCGGCACTCTCGAGGCCGTGGAGTACGCCCGTGTCGGAGAGCAGGAACAGCGGACCCTCCCCCGCACCGTCGGTGGTCGCGGGCTGCACGAGGAGACTGCGTCCCGGCGGGATGGCCACCTCGTCCACGTTCGGCCCCGGGCCGTCCGCCTGCGCCAGGGGAATCCGAGCACCGGTGGCCGGTGACCTGTCGACGGCGAGGGTGTCCGTGCGCGCCCCGCCCCCGCCGGCCGTCCACCGCGCGCACACCACCGCCGCGTGGGTGACCCCCGCGTGCGCGGGATACGTGGTGACGGGCAGGACGTCCAGGACGGGGAGTGCACCGAGGATGTCGGGTGCGACGGTGGGGACCTGCGCACCGACCCGGGTGTCGGTGTAGCGGATGAGGTCCGCGGCGACCTCGCCGATGCGTTGCAGTCCACCGGCGAGGACCACGAACAACTCGGTGGCGTGCGCAGCGTCGGCCACCGCGATCACGGTCCCGACCGGATGGTCGCGCAGTTGCCCGGGTCCGGGGTGGCCGCGGTCGGGGATGTGCGGCGCGACGATCGCCGGCGCTTCGGGGAAGGCGTCGAGCACCGCAGCCGAGACGGGTTGCGGGGCGGCGTGATCGAGTTTCAGCGCCCGCACCACGGCGGGATGGCGCAGGTCGACCCGCGCTCGTCGACCGTCGTAGAGCAGGTAGGTCTGCGCGGCGCCTGCACCACGCGGGGTGACCAGAACTGCCCGCTGGTCCACGGCCGGGTCCGCGGTCGGCACCCCGGCGAGCACCGACGTGGTCCCGTCGGCGTCACAGATCGTCCACACCGGTTCGATCGGTCCGGCGGCGGAAATGTGCTGCGGTGCACCGGGGATCCCCATCGGCGCGCCGCGCCGCGCGTCGTCCACCGCCTTCTGCGACACCTGCCGCGGGGCGGCCGGCTGCCCGGTGATCAGCCAGGCGGAGGTCAGGTTCGACACCGGGTGCACGGTGTCGTCGACCCGCACGTACACCGCCCCCGTCTCCCGCACCATGAGCACGGGCGCATCGGCAACACCGTCGGAGGGTCGGATCGCCGTGGCCACCGCGCACACCGCGACCGCGATGGTGGTCAGCACGGCACCGGTGAGCAGTGAAAGCGATTGCGCGCGAAGGGGATCGTCGAGCATTCCGGCATCCCCGCGCACCAGGGCGTGCGTCATCCGGCGCACCAGGAAGCGGTGGCCGCTGACCTGCAGCCGTGTGATCGGTTGCCGCATGACACCCCCCGGGTGTCAGCGTAACCAGACCTCGTCTGAGGTCGGATCACTTGTTGGAGCGGCGCTCCCGGTAGGCGGCCACGTGCTGACGATTGCCACAGTTGCCGGTGTCGCAGAACTTCCCCGACCGGTTGCGGGACAGATCGATCAACACGGCCTCGCAATCGGGCGCGGCGCAGACCTTGAGCCGTCGCAGCTCACCGGAGCGGATCAGGTCGGCCAGCGCCATCGCCATCTCGGCGCCCATGCGCTGCCACAGCGGATCATGGATGGAGGCCAGGTGCAGGTGCCATTCGGGCATCTCGGGGTGCCGGGTCAGCCAGGGCGCGGCGCGGGTGTCCGACAACAGGGCGTTCACCTGGCCGACGGCCCGGACCTCGTCGTCGGCGGTCTGCCAGATCGTGCTCAGCCGGTCGCGTAGCCGATGCACCGCTTCGAGCTCTGCGGTGTCGTGATCGCGGCGGCCGGTCCAGCCGAAGCCGTCGAGGTAGGCGTCCAGCGCGGCGAGGTCACCGAGCTGTTCACCGTCGACCCGATCGGTGTTGATCAGCACGCCCGCGGCCCGCAATGTGAGCTCGGTGTCATGATTGAAAAGCATTTGACTCATGACTCCTTTCGGCGCTAGCGTCATGACCAAAGTTCATTTTACTCATGTCTTCACCGTCGAAGCATCCTGCCCTCTGGAGGTGAACCGTGCGTTCGTCGACATCGCAGTTCCGCAGCGGACTGCTCTTCGCCGTCGGGTCGGCGTTCGCGTTCGGCTGCTCCGGCCCGTTCGGGAAGGCGCTGATGACCGCCGGCTGGAGCCCGACGGCCGCGGTCACCGCGCGGCTGGCCGGCGGCGCGCTGGCCATGGCCGTCTTCGCCACCGTCGCACACCCGGGCTGGCTCGGCCAGGCACGCCGGCACCTGCGCACCGTCGTGGCCTACGGGCTGATCCCGATCGCGGGGGCCCAGCTGTTCTACTACAACGCCGTCGCCCACCTCTCCGTCGGCGTCGCGCTGCTGCTCGAGTACACCGCGCCCATCCTCGTCGTCGGTTGGCTCTGGGCGACCACCCGGCGACGCCCCACCACGCTGACGCTGGCCGGGGTGGCTCTCGCGGTGGCCGGCATCACGGCGGTGCTCGGACTCGTCGGTGCGCACGGCGTCTCCAGCATCGACATCGACCCGATCGGTCTTGCCTGGGCGCTCGCCGCGGCCGTCTGCGCGGCCTGCTACTTCCTGATGTCGGAGAAGGTCACCGACGGCGACTCGCACCCCGACGGGGAGTTGCACCCCATCTCGCTCGCCACGGCCGGCCTGATCGTCGGTGCCGCCGCGGTGGCGCTGCTGGGTGCCACCGGAGTGATGCCGCTGACCTTCACCACCCACGACACCATGGTGGCCGGCGTGACCACGTCCTGGCTGGTGCCGGTCGTCGCGCTGGCGCTGCTGCCGACGGCGATCGCCTACACACTCGGCATCGTGGGTATCGCCCGCCTGAGGCCCCGCTTCGCATCCCTGGTCGGTTTGTCCGAGGTGATGTTCGCGGTGCTGGCCGCCTGGCTGCTGCTCGGCGAGGCGGTCACCGCCACCCAGGCCGTCGGCGGCGCCATCGTGCTGGCCGGCCTCGCGCTGGCCCGCCAGGGTGACCGCAGCGACCACCTCGACGAGGTCAACGCCGCGACGTGGCCGGATGCGCCGCTCGGTGAACTGACCTCGTCCGGCTAGAGACTGAAGGGACGCATCGGCGGGCGGCCCGGATTCGTCACGGGACTTTTGTAGCTGAGCTATACGTTACGGTGTCTTGTGCGTTCTGACCGATTCCGCCGCCTGCTCCGCGCGGCGGCCGCTGTAGCCCTGCCCGCGGCCACCGTGGCCGCATCCGTCGTCCTGCCAGCCGCCACCGCGTCGGCCCAGCCGTGCCCCGACGTCGAGGTGATCTTCGCCCGCGGCACCAGCGAACCGCCCGGCGTCGGGCGGGTGGGCCAGGCCCTGGCCGACGCGCTGACCAACCAGCTCGGTGGTCGCACCGTGACGACCTACGGCGTCAACTATCCGGCCACCTACGACTTCCTCGAAGCCGCCTCGGGTGCCACCGACGCCGCCGGCCGGATCACCACGATGGCCGCACAGTGCCCGAACACCAGCATCGTGCTCGGCGGTTACTCCCAGGGCGCGGCGGTCGTCGACATGCTCGCCGGAGTTCCGCCGCTGGGCAACAAGATCGGCGGCATCGGGTCTGCCCCGCCGCTGCCCTCGGGACTCATCGGCAACGTGTCCGCGGTGGCGGTGTTCGGCAACCCGGCAGCCAAGTTCGGTAACCCGGTGTCGGCGGCGGGCCTGTTCAGCGGTAAGGCGATCGATCTCTGCGCAGACGGCGATCCGATCTGCTCAGACGGCCGAAACCCGTTCGCGCACACCCACTATGAGTCGTCGCCATTCATCCCACAGGCCGCCGGCTTCGCGGCGGGCCGGGTCTGAGAACCCCGGGCGAACCACTCCGGGTGACGCCGCGGGTGGCTATGATCGCCAGGTGACCGCCGACATGAGCCGACCGCGCCGCCTCTGGCGGTCAGTTCTCGTGACCGCGGCCATGATCGCCGGATCGATCGGCGCGGCGGTACCTGCCGCGTCGGCCGAATCGTGCCCGCAGTCGGAGCTGATCTTCGCCCGTGGGCGCCTCGAGGCGCCGGGTGCGGGTCAGATCGGCAACGCTCTGGTCAGCGCGATCCGGGACAAGACCGGTCAGAACGTCCGCCTCTACGCCGTGAAGTACCCGGCCGACACGCAGGTCGACATCGGTGCCAACGACATGAGCCAGCGCATCTCGTACATGACGGGCACCTGTCCCGACACGCGATTGGTGCTGGGCGGCTACTCGCTCGGCGCCGCAGTGACCGATGTGGTGGTGGCCGTCCCGATCGCCGCGTTCGGTTTCCGGAACCCGATGCCCGACGGTGCGGACCAGCACATCGCGGCCGTCGCACTGTTCGGCAACGGCAGTCAGTGGGTCGGCCCGATCGCGAACTTCACCAACCCGGCGCTGCGCGACAAGATCATCGAGTTGTGCCACGCCGACGATCCGATCTGCAACCCCACCGATCCGCAGAACTGGCGTGACGACTGGCCCGATCACCTCGCTCCGGCGTACATCAAGGCGGGCATGGTCAACCAGGCGGCCGACTTCGTCGCCGGCCGGATCTAGCCGATCTGGTCGGCTCTGCGCACGTCCCGGGTGATCAGTGTGCGGGCGGCGAGGTCGTCGTCGGCCGGGTAGTCCACCCCGACCAGCGTCAGCCCACCCGCGGGCGCGGCGGCGAAGTCACTGGAGCGTCCCTGCCTGCCGAGTAGGTCGGCACACCATGCCGCGTCGCGGCGATGTTCCCCCACCGCCAGGAGCGCTCCGACGAGGGAGCGCACCATGTTCCAGCAGAACGCGTCGGCGCTGACGTGAATCGAGATGTCGTCCGCGACGCCGACGACGTCGAGGCGCTGCAGGTCCCGGATGGTGGTCGCACCGTCGCGGTGCCGGCAGAACGCCGCGAAATCGTTCAGCCCCAACAGTTCTCGGGCCGCGTCCGACATCGCCTCCAGGTCGACTTGCCGCGGCCAGGCGGTGACGAACCGCGCCTCCTGCGGTTCCACGCCGTACGGGGCGATCGACAACCGGTAGGTGTAGTGCCTGCGCAGCGCCGAGAAACGCGCATCGAATCCTGGTGCGGCACGGGCGATCCGGCGCACCCGCACGTCTTCTGGCAGCATCCGGCCGAGCCGGCGCACGAGCGGTCCGAATTCGTTGTCCTGCGGGCGGGGGGTGCGCGGGTAGGCGTGCGGCAGCGCGGCGGCCGGCACGTCGAGATGCGCCACCTGACCGGTGGCGTGCACCCCGGAGTCGGTGCGACCCGCCGCCCTGGTCAGCACCGGGGTGCGGAAGATCGTGCTCAGCGCGCCGTCGATGACCCCCGCCACGGTGCGCTGCCCGGTCTGAGGCGCCCACCCTGCGAAATCGGTTCCGTCGTAAGCGATGTCGAGACGCAGCCGAACCACGGGGTGCGCGGCGAACGGATCGAGCCCGCCACCGGAATCGGTGGCGGGCTCGATCGTCACAGCGTCGTCGTCAGGACTTCGCGTCATCCTCGGTGGCCTCACCGGCGGCTTCGGCCTGCTCCTCGACCGAGACGGACTCGGTGCCGGGAACCTCGACCTGAGCCTCGTCGGCGATCGGCGTCTCGGTGACCGCTTCGGCCTCCTCGGCGGACGAACCCTCGGCCTGCGGTGCGGCGGCCCCGGCCACCTTCTGCGCCGACCCGGCACGCCGGGCACGGTTGGCCTCGGAGGTCACCGTCTTCTCCCGCACCAGCTCGATGACCGCCATGGGGGCGTTGTCGCCCTTGCGATTCTCGACCTTGATGATGCGGGTGTAACCGCCGGCACGGTCCGAGAAGAACGGGCCGATCTCGGCGAACAGGACGTGCACGACATCCTTGTCGCGGATCTTCTTCATCACCTCACGCCGGTTGTGCAGCGTGCCCTTCTTGGCATGGGTGATGAGCTTCTCCGCGTACGGCCGCAACGCGCGTGCCTTCGGCTCGGTGGTCTTGATGCGGCCGTGCTCGAACAGCGCCGTGGCCAGGTTGGCCAGCAGCGCTTTCTGATGCGCGGACGACCCTCCGAGGCGAGGACCCTTTGTCGGCTTGGGCATTGCGACTTCTCCTATGAGTGGCCGGCCCCCGTATCAGGTAGGGCCGGGACGGATTCTCTTCTTTAGAGCTGTTCGGTTTCGCGCTTAGAGCTGTTCGGTTTCGGCATAGTCGGCGTTGTCGTCCGCCTCGTACGCCGAGTCGTAGCCGGCGTCGCTGTTCCACGTGCCGGTGGCGACGTCGTAACCGGCGACCTCGGACGGATCGAAGCTCGCCGGGCTGTCCTTGAGCGACAGACCGAGCTGGTGCAGCTTGATCTTCACCTCGTCGATCGATTTCTGGCCGAAGTTACGGATGTCCAGCAGATCGGACTCCGTGCGGGCCACCAGCTCGCCGACGGTGTGCACACCCTCGCGCTTGAGGCAGTTGTACGACCGCACCGTGAGGTCCAGGTCGTCGATCGGCAACGCGAAGCTGGCGATGTGGTCTGCCTCGGCCGGCGAGGGCCCGATCTCGATGCCCTCGGCCTCGATGTTGAGTTCCCGTGCCAGGCCGAACAATTCGACCAGCGTCTTGCCCGCCGAGGCGAGCGCGTCACGGGCGGTGATCGAGCTCTTGGTCTCGACGTCGAGGATCAGCTTGTCGAAGTCGGTGCGCTGCTCGACGCGGGTGGCCTCGACCTTGTAGGTCACCTTCAGCACCGGCGAGTAGATGGAATCGACCGGGATACGGCCGATTTCGGCACCGGAGGCCTTGTTCTGCACGGCGGGCACATATCCACGACCGCGCTCGACGACCAGCTCGACCTCGAGCTTGCCCTTCTCGTTCAGCGTGGCGATGTGCATGTCCGGGTTGTGCACGGTGACCCCGGCCGGCG
>Ga0247757_10001262_pt1 | contig 17577 bp, 16 predicted proteins | sample UWRJL126311R4_FD_180929 | JGI IMG/M metagenome (GOLD analysis project Ga0247757, IMG submission 180929) | Plant litter microbial communities from Arlington Agricultural Research Station in Wisconsin, United States - UWRJ-L126-311R-4 | ecosystem: Environmental > Terrestrial > Plant litter >... | reverse complement strand
TTGGCTTCCTATGGATGATCTGTTTCGATAAGATTTTAAACTCTGAGAGATAAACCGAGAGTTCTAGCGCGAAAAATCATTACTTTAAGAAACTCCTGATACACGAGCTTCTCATAGTCTGTAGGAGAACTTATCCAGAACCCACCTTCAGGAAGCGGTACTAACTCCACCTCATCCGTATACCTCACCAGTGCCATAGTAATTACCCAGCTCGTCTGATTATATATAGCGTAGATTCTGCGCAGAAAAGCGTCGCCGAAAACACTGATACTATCCTCGACTCTCGCGTAAACAAACGTCGCACATGTTCCATCTGCGAACTGGGTCACGAGGTCACTTGAAGTCACTTCAGTTCGGTCCGAGGTAGGGAAAATTACCGTAACAGATCCTTTAGTGTTAGCCAGGTCGCGGTACTTGCGATCTACAATCTGAGTCTAGCCGCGGGGATTGAAGCCGCCGATTATGCCTCCGAGAGTGGGGTAGATGAGGTCGGTGAATGATTCTGGGAGATACCAGCTGGCCACACCTGGGATGAAGAGTCAGTATACTTACACTGAGATTTATGTAGGAAGAGTGGTGAAGTAATGCTTTGTTATCGTTTCCGATCACAACTTCGGTAGAAAAAGAATAGAATATACTCGCCGGTATCAACAAGAACAGGCATGCCAACATCCGTCTCTCCAAATGTTCCAGTACTAATGCTGCCGTCGACATTAACTTCGAGACCCGTAACATTCACGTTGTTGGTCTGGCTGCCGGACAGAGTCTGATTAAAAGGATCACTCGTCTCTAAGGTAAACAGCTCATCGCCGACTTTAGCCGCGTCGTAATATCCGCCTAAAACCATAGATGCAGTGGCATTCACTTCCTTGGGGCCATGGTATACGCTCATAGCCATTCGATTAATCGTGCCAGCTTCGTAGAGCTGCGGTAATAGGTATGAGCCTTCGCCTCCACATTGGGTTGGATCGCATGGGAGACTCAATCCTGAAAATTTGTTAGTTAGTCAGACTTTGGTTAAGGAATATTCTTGGAGAAATACCAAGTATGGTTGCTGTAGGTACAAGAACGTGATCTGAAGAACCGTATCGCAAAAGGTACCCAGAATATAGGTGCACTGTAGACACACCACCAATCGTAACGGTGTCATTGAGAAAATTACCGCTACCAAAAGTGATGAGCAGGTCTTGAAAGCCTGGACTCTCATAGGCCGAAGTGCTACAGAGATTTAGTAGCAACCCATTCAGTTAGACAGGCTACAGGAATGACACATGAAGAAGTTGTATTATCGAAAGTCCCAAACGCATCGCAAGGCTTGTGACTTCTAGCACATGCAGGTTGCTTTTCGCTCGGAAAGAGCAGGCTGGGCCGCCAGTATCTATTATCAGATATAATTTTTGCGGCGGTGTGCCGACTGCGAGTTCAGCATAGTAGGCGGTTAGGTTGGGATTTTGAACTAGGGGAATAAAGATGGCGCCGGCTGGCACTTCAGCCGTTGCTAGGGCCGAAGCAACTGCGACTACCATTGCGAAGGCAGCTCTGAGAAAATGTATATGTATGACACGGTGCATCGTCTTATTATCTACCAGCTAATTGATGAACCTTGCAGGTAATGCATAGGGAGGCTTGACGCGTTGTTTTCCATCGACGGTGACGTTTCGCGCTGTGGCTGTTGAGTTGTATATAAGCGCCTTCCCTGTTCGTCTCCAACCCCATGTTTAAGCAGTCTTCTAAAATTGATTAGGCGTATTGCCGGCCATGCCGTTCCCTACTCTATGGAAATTGTGCCCTATAAGTAGTCGCTCTACATCTCGAACGTCTTTGCTCTCAGACTGCGCGATCAAGCTTCGCGCGATCTGTAAAGAGCTACAATTTACCCACTCCCGGTCCACCTTTGGAAACGGGATTCCAGAAGAGATTCCAGTAGCATTTACGTCAGCGCCATAATCCAGAAGCATTTCGACTAGTTCCGGGGCTTTGCCTAACGTAGCCAACTAAAGAGGTGTAAGGTTGAAAGAGCTTGCATTGGGGCTGACACCACTCTGGAGAAGCGCTTGAACGCAGCACTCTGTGTTTGAACCCCAGTAATGCAGGGCGCAAGTCCCCGAGTGACAACGGACGAATAAAGGTAAGCAAAGCTCAGGTTTCAACTGTTTTCGGAAAAGGTCTAACGCTTTCTCAATGTAACGTGGTTTCAGTCTAGAAAAAGATTTACATATCCAGTGGAAGATAGTTCGTGTATCGGCTTCTGCTGTGCTCTGTAAAGTAAGCGTGACGGTTTCCAAGATCAAACTTTCGAGGTTCCAGTGTCTAAGGAATATGTCGGCTAGATCAAAGCATTCATATGTTACAAATCGGAGTAATATCAGGGCTACTCTAGATAAATTTGATGGAGGAAGAGTATCCTAGGTAAAGGTTGGCATGTAGGTATCGCTATCTGTCTCGTCCCAAGTAATATGACAATCGCCACCAAGCAACTTAGCTGGACCAAAACAAGGAGCATCCATTACCCTAAAAGGAGAGGCCATAGGTTTTCGTTGTTTGTAATCTGAGACTCGAATCGCATAGGCGCGAGACGGCTCACCTCTCGACAGTAGTTATCGAAAGATACGTACCATGGTTTTGGCTGTGTGTGAAGGTTCAGGCGAGCGGCGTAGGGCAATAGCGATTCGAGCTGTTCGACTACGGAGAATTCAGTCGACATTGCGAAGAATGCCGCGGGCCCGCAGCCGATACGATCAGAAAAGAGGTACTCCTTGACCGTATAGTGCGCCAATTCATAGTATGTGAAAGTGTAGCCTGCATCCGGCTGGCAAAAGAGGTGCGTGGCTGAAGCAATGCCACCGCATCGCGAGCTTGGCGTCGCTGCAGCGGAAGGCGCACACCAAGGCTGAACTGCGACTGCTGTCAGATTTGTCGCGAGTCGCATCCATTCCTTTCACGAAGCTAAATACTGTTCATACCACAAAGTAAAGTAATAGCGCAATCGTAATACCTTTGTCAACCTTGCTCTTCCGCCGGCTCAGCCAAAAGGTTCTCGAGTATGCATCACGTATAGATCCTCGGGGGCAGCATAGGCTTTAACGGCAGCACAGCCCACTCGTAAGCGAGTCTCGGTAACTAGTCGCAACTGCGCGTACGCGCGGATACCATCTGCTCTCACGACAGTAGAATAAGTCATACTCGGACTCGGAAGTCTTGAGCATTCCGGCGAGGAACGGCTTCCCTACTACGGCCGTTATCTCTATCCCCGGGGTTGGAGGCTAAACTTGCCCGATCTCTCCCCAACCCTTGGTTCAAGAAGGCCAACTGGGGAAGCGCGAACTCACGTAGCACACTTGTCGTACCCAGAAGAATCATAAAAAAACCCCCCGTATAGCAGCAAGTAGATACAAAGCTTCGCATTTTATGTAACCATTTGTAAAGCTCTGATGACTCAGCAATCGGCCCGTCTACCCCTCTGTCCCCTCAGTTTGATCAGTCTCACCACGACACACAGCACAGCGTTGGATGATATAAACTATTAATCGCTAAACGTTAAAGCATACGATACGAATATGGCCCATAGTAGCCCGCAAGGTGCACTTGTTCTTACCAACGTGGAGCTGAAACTTAATTTTAAGGCAAGCTACAGCGAGAGGGTGGAGCGGTTCGCAATCAACGTCGACGAAGATTTCATTGCATCGTCACGGCTAAAAGCCTCATTAACTCGTTTTGTAGACGACATTCATCAGCCAGATTTCACCGACGGGCCGCCCAGATCCATCGTCGAGAAAGTCGCAAAATACTGGACTCAGGAGTACAACTGGCGCAGCGTTGAAGCCAACATCAACGCAGCATTCGAACAGTACACCACCATAGTCCGAACATCTAACCCAAATTTCCCACACCCAGTACCGTTGCACTTTGTCCACCACCTCTCCTCGCGCAGGGACGCGATCCCTTTGCTCTTCCTCCATGGTTGGCCGGGCTCGTTTCTCGAAGTCGAAAACATTATTGGGCCGCTTACCAACCCATCTAGCGACCACTTACCCGCGTTCCACGTCGTCGCGCCCTCTATTCCAGGTTACGGATTTTCGCCATCTCCGCAGCATCCCGGCATGGGATATCGGGCTGCCGCACATGCCTTCCACGCGTTGATGCAAAAGCTTGGTTACTCTCGCTACGTATATCAAGGCGGGGACGCAGGCGACTTCATCGGACACTTCGCCGCCCTCGACTTTCCGGATGCCGTTGTCTCTGGGCACTCCAATTTCTGGGTCATCCCGCCATCTCCAGAGGATCTAGAGCGGTATGCTAAGGGTCAGGCAAGCGAAGACGAGAAAGGCATCATCGAGAGACTGTCGAAGTTTTCCAACAATAGCTGGTCGTACGGCATGGTTCATCAAACGCGACCACTCAGGCTAGCGGTGGGGCTGACTGACAGCCCTGTGGGGCTGGCCATGTGGATCTATGACATCGCTATTACCTCCTTCGAGGACCGCGACCTTTTATCTCCCAAACAGCTGATCACATGGACCATGATGCACTGGATCAATGGGCCGTATGCAGCCTTTTCCCTCTACAAATATGGACAAAAGGTGAGTTCTGGAGGAGATTGTCATCGCCCATCCAGCCTCTCCTATAATGAGAAGTAATCTAACCGAAGCTAATATAACAGGACGGTGTTATCTCTCTCCAAGGAGTCAGGGAAATGCCCTATATATCCCAACCCGTCGCCTTGTCTCAATTCCCGTGGGATATCTGGTATGGAACGCCGATGGAGTGGGCGAAAAGAACTGGAAATGTAGTTCGTCTTGTAAAGCACGACCGTGGAGGCCATTTCGCTGCCGTGGACGCGCCCGATCTCTTAGTGAAGGACGTCCAGGACTTTTTCGGGGACAGAGATCTCTCGGGTACGCATGTATTCTACAAAGAATGATTGAAGCGGAATATAAGACTGTAGATTGAAATATCAGCGACGTCGATGGCATGCTGCGAGTAGAACAGAAGCGTTTCACTGCTATACTATTATAGAGCTGTAAAGTAAATTTGGAAGCAGTATACAGTTTATCACAGGAAATAGTGATTCTAGTTGCCTACTTGTAGGCCATGAGTTTATATAATTGTCGTTCTCAATTGGTACGTTTGGCTTGGGTTTATATACCACAGGGGTTTATTTTTCCAAGTTTACGAGAGAAATCAACTAACTTAAGCGCTAGTCATCATGGAACGCCAGAGGCTCAGTTTACATAACAGCACAAAGGCGCTCTTTTACGTGGGCTGGCTCTTCCTTCCTTTCATTCTTATCCATTAGGCGGATCAAAGCCATCGCATCGTCTGGAAATATATCTTTCAATACATCGTCCGCCTGGAGATATCTTCTGGTGGTTTCCTTTGTCTGCTCAAGTCGTTGATAATTTCGCCTAGCACCATATGTGATCATCAATTCGCAAGCTTCATATGCATGGTCCAGAAGTTTGCGCGCTCTCCTGGACGAGTTGTTAAGGAATTTGCTCATGTCCCATGCTTCCTGTGTCATGGCCTGTTTAGGTGCATCAATTTGAAGTTGGAAGAGAAAGTCTCCCCATACAGAGCGATTATGTCCGGGGTTGTCTTTCCCTAAATTTTCGGCTAAATACTGATCTTGATAGTTCCCCTCAGCGTCATCTGTTGGGATCTCAGTCACTTTGGCGAGCTTGTCGTTAGGGTCCGCGCCTTGATCAAGGAGGAATTGGAGCATAGATAATCCAATTCCTTCTGTCACAAAGAATCCAAACGTATCATCTTTGTCCAAAGAAATTTCAGCCCTCAAGGATTGACGTAGGAGTACGGCTTGTGTTCGAAAACTCCCTAATTTGCGCCGGTCCTGGTCCACTAATTGCCTCATTTGGTCTTTTATATACAGCTTGAGATCGCATCGGACTGCTATATCCAGGAAGTTAGCGCAATTTGACCCTTTAGCGAGCTCGGACCAAGTAGTTCGAGCGATACTGCTTTCGATGTCGTTCAGCACACGCGATTCAAGCTTTCCTGACTGCCTTTCTGTTTCTTTTGCATAGTAAATTGTTCCCGCTAGTAGGTCTTCCCTCTCCCGAATGGATTCAATGTTGTCGGTTGCAGCAACCGGGTGCGCCCGGAACATCGCCCAGTACGCTCTACAAAGTGACGAATTTGCATTAAATTGGGTACCTGATCGGTTTGTGAGCAAGGCATCCATTTGACCGGTGCGCAAGAAGTCCATCACTGTTCTGTGTAAAAATTCTACTTTTGCCGCTGAGAATACAGGCTCGCCTCTGTCGACGGACACGTACAGGAGATCCTTGCAGCTTGCATTTAGTTGTCGTTGTTGCCGATCTATAATTGTTTCGAGCTGGGGCTTCGATGAAAGTGGAATGATGCGCTTATCGTTTGTTGATACATGACCTGACTGTTCTTGGCTTATAAAATGAAATGCAATTAGAGGAAGAGGCTGTGTTGACGCAAGCATAACTTTGAAAGCTTGGGCAGTCTGGCGTCGGTAAATCGGCTCGATAGTGTCCAGAATGAGTTCGAAGTATTTTTCGAGCTCTTCAGGTAGTTCGTTTAGTCGTCTTTGTAAGTCGCTCATTTGGTCGCTATTGACCAGACCTCTTAGCAGCGATCTAACAACGAGATACACCCATAGAAAAACGCCATGTGCTTTTTCTTGAATTGCCTTCGCCAATGCACTAGCACCTCTCCAATCTCCTTCCGCGAGCTTCAGAAATCGTGCGTCTTCCTCTAGGTTGTCCTTGACGTAGAGCTTGATATCATTCTTCGTCAGTTCTTGTACGCGCAGTTTCCACTTTGAGCTTCCAAACGCGTCAATGAAATCTTGCCAGGGTCGACTAGAGAGACAAAGCCTGAGGTAAGGTGACTTTGAAAGCTGATGAAATAGCTTTGCAAGTTCTTCATGATCTCCATCGTACTCATCTAAGCCATCAACAAAAAGACATATCTTAACTTTTTCTCCGAGCTGAGTAACAGAGGCTAATCTCTTGAAAGCCTCCAGAAGCTCTAACCGACTCCATGTCTCTAGGCTAGCAAGAGAATTCTCTCCCCAGCGCTTTGGCACAATTCGCGGAATCATTTCCGGGCACTGGGAGAGGATTTGTAAAAGCAATGTCCGAAAGAGACCGACTTGTGATTTCTGCAAAGATGTTCCTGCACTCCAGAAGTAATGTGTAGCTAGAATCAGTCTTTGTCCCGGAGAGCCTTCTCGTAAATGCTGAAAGGTTTTCTCGTGATTTTGAATAAATTTCATAAGTGTCGACTTCCCAGAGCCAGCTTTTCCTGTTATCCAATAGATACCGTCTGTCACATTGGACGAAGTGAGCCAGGGTACAAAATTCACGCCGCTGTTTGGTTGAAAAATCCATTCGAATGTTTTCTTGTGCGCATCTCGAATATCTGAATGCCGTTCCTTGATCTGATTGAAATGAAGGCTCTTTAATATCCTGACTGTAGTCTTGCTTTCGAAGGCTCTCTGTATAAAGCCCTGTAATTGATTTGCAAACCGAGTAAATTCTTCTAATTTGCCTTGTTGCCAACTCCTTTCGTTAAGCATACGCTTAATATTTTCGGAGAGAGTATCAAACCGTAGTCTGTTTTCATCTTGAAACGTTCTATTCAATGCCGCCAGATCCTTGACAGAAACTGTCAGCTCGTCTTCATTCTGACTGAGGAACTGTTAGCGGACTAGAAGCAAATGAAACTGATCTGAACAGAACCTAATTATGATAGTGAGATGGGAGCATATAGCATCTCGCATCTTCTCTAATCTCCGTTCAATGTCCTTGATTTTCCCCCTCTTACGCATCATCTTCAAAGATTTTGAAGAAGCCTGCAACAGATGATTTTTCTGTTTATTGGGTTTGAGCCCTTCAAGCAGCATCGTTAAGTCCGCCGAGAGTACGAAGCATGCTTCGACCATCGCTTTGAGCTTGTCGTCTAGATCCATGTTTCGCCCATGCTGTAATTTCTTTAGTGACTCCTCGAGAGCAATTGTCTTCTTCTCGATTTCAGAATTCTCAGCTAGCGAGCCGGATTTATAAAGTTCGTGGGTGAAAGAGACAAACCCGTTGGCGGCATCGATAAATTGCACGACGTTGCTGGCCAAGCCAACGATCGCAAGAGCTTCTGCCATTTTCACCCTACTATTTCGCCTTTATCGTAATAAATCATGAAATATCCGCAACATTAACAACTAGGTGCTTCCAAGCAAATTAGGCTGCAATAGTACAAGGTTATAATAGTGCCTATTTTGGACATTCAACCTCTCAATAGTCCTAACCTCAGGTGGTTATATCAAAAAGAATATGAATTTTATGCTTTATTAAGTATTGCAATCAATCTCTTCGAGATTGAGGTCGGCTGGAGTCATCCAAGTCCAGGGCGCACAGCCGAAATTAGCCAAGACTAGTGGTCTGAGCGTGAGCTAGTGGCTGAGCATGAGGCGCATCCGGGTACCAATCAAAGTCGAAGTGACGCCTGATTTAAGCGAGGGACGCACTAAATTCAAAGGGAGGTCCACAAATAGAGATTATTACGTCGCATTCCCATGCTCTCGTGCGAATGCGTGGGAACTGTTGTCCAGCCTAAGATGTCGGCCAATGACTAGTCAGCTCATCCGGTTCTAGAGTACCTGTCGATGAGCCAGATTTGATAGAAAGCAAACTTAAGTTGGGATTGCGTTCCAAATATGCGGTTAGCGTATAATCTGACAGTCCAGATATGTTACACGCTGGCTTCTTACCTAAGAAAACGGCCGTGCGTATGGGATTATTCAGTGTGATCTGTAGTAAGAGAAGACAAGATGGTACCCTGTAACGATCTGAGGGTTCGGTATTGAGGTGGTTATCAATCTTGGAACTGGATTTAGATTGCTAAGTTGACTACAAAGAACTAGAATAACTCCATAGGAAATCCTCCTTAAATACATTCTGTACCTTGCCCTCTTGGCCAATCAGGCCTGGCTGAAGTTGCTCCCGTTCCTAGTCCTGCTCCCGGGAGCACCATCCTTGGCGGGATCACTTCTCCCTGGACGCCTATCCTTGGCGGGATCACTGTGCAGATCACGTGACTGCTGAGTCATCTGCCCCACCATGCCTTCGGTACTCCCATCTCGAATGGTTTCCGGCCTAGCGATACTTCCTCTACCTATAAACGCCCCTGGCGTCCCTTTCCTAGGTGATCGCTGTGTTGTTACCGTTTGACGGATAACAAGATATCAATAGCACTTTTAAAACCTATAATACCCTCCCTAAATCAATTCAGGGCGCATATTTCCCATCAGATGAGCTCAATACCTTTCCAACAGGGGCGGACAGATCTCTAGTATCCTACTCTTATGAGACAGGTTCCATAAGTTCTGTGAAAAAGATACGAAGAACAGAAACACCTTATGCAGCGTCTCGTATTGATACGGTATCGTTTCGGGGGTTTTGTGATATCATAACTATATATTGAGACTACATGGAGGGCACAGTATTTCATTGTATCTTATATAATGCACACATTAAATTAATAGACTCGAGCTTAGAGATACTCAAATATTACTCTCCAAAAATTGGCTACACGGCCAATGGGGGTAATACAATAAATTTGCCGAGCAGACAGACTAAGTCCAAATTCTTTGGAGATGCCGGTTCCTTTTTTTGGAAAACGAATTATGGGTATCTCATAAATTAAAACACACGCATAAGAATAAAACAGGGAAACGAGTGAGCTACATTCCATGGACCTACCCCGATAGTCTTGACTATTTCGCCGCTGGCGATTCTATACCTTCGCTTAAAGGTGGCGTAAAAATAGTAGGAAGCGGAAGACTCGAATTAGCTAAAAAACCCTTCTTCGAGAGAAACGCAATAGTATATCACCCGCCCTCTGTCATCCAAATAGCATTGCTCTATTGAAGCTTTTCCATCACGTCCACGAATTGCCCAACCATTATCAGGTCCGTAGCATTGCCGCGAAAACTTGTAGACTTACAAACAATGTAAGCAACTGGGGCCATGTCACATGATGGGTTCTCGCTATATAAGAGCGTTAAACATGTCTTCTACACATACACTTCTACACGGACATACTCATACATACAATACAATTCAATTCTCCACATCTAATACTTCCTTACAAACTATATGTAGTAAACTCAATTCACTAGCACGCAGTTTAGTGCGCATAGTATTGCATCGCCAATTAGAGCTTTTAAATGTACACTAGCTTTCCACGTATCGTAGCCACGACGTGGGTATCGAAAGAAGTTAGATTAGCACTATTTTGAATCATAGCCTATAAGGAAGTATCACCGCTTTCCGTTATATCATGACTTATATACGCGGATTCAAAGCAATTGGCGCCCCATGATTTGCCAAGCCTCTCGCTTACTTTGACCACTTTAGTAGTTACGGATCTCTCGGATGAGGTTGGCTGTGCTAGACCGCATGCAGATTCGCCATAGGTAAGGCTGACGGGAGGCAGGGCACTGCCACGGCTCACCGGTACGCCGGCCAAGAGGCATCTTGGTGAGCTTCGACCTGGCCCTACCTCTTAATCTACTTTCCATCACACCCCAACTTGTTTGTTCAGCGCAGGATGCCTGTAACTTTCGGTTCCGTTGGTGATATAATCTCCGTCTGTCTCCTGGTCAAAGACCTAGTGGATACTCTTGACAAGGCGCGTGGATCCCAGGCCGAGTATCAGTCGCTGATAAGAGAGCTGTGGATTTTGGACCGAAGCCTCCTAGAAGTTGATCTGCTTACGAGAATACATGGCGGGGGAGCAACGCCGGAGCTAGAGGCTCTGTGCGAGACGGCTAGACGTGCGGTTGACCGCTGCAGAGAACTTCTAAGCGAATTTTCGACGCGAGTCCAGAAGTATCAGAAGAGCCTCGGAGAGAACCAGATGCCGGGGTTTGTCAAAGCCACGGCTATGAAGGTGCGATGGCGCATTGGGGAAAAGGACACTGTCAATAAATTTCGCGTTGAAATTGCAGGAACTAGTGCTAGTTTACAGATGTTGCTGGCCACCGCAAGCGTGTATGTCCCGTTCAAGTCTCTTCCCCCGGCAAGCAAAATATCGCATAAGCTAACCCGATGATAGGAAGCTGATGGGTATAAACGGAAAGGAAATGAAAGATCACATGGCCACTATCAAACAGCAAAATGAATCAACCCTTGATAAGCAGGACACGACGTTGATTACTATCAACGATCGCCTGGAAGAAACGAATCGCCTGATCACTTCCGGGAATTCCGTCACGGCCAAGATTGCTGATGCTCTTCGATTCGACTGGCTCCAAAAGCTGGGTATTGAGCTGAAGCAATATATGCGTCGTATTATAGCTATGAATATCGCTACGTATCACGCAGTGATTAGCATTCAGTCAGCTCTTCCCAATCATCTCGAAAGAGGTTTGATTGAAGAACCGTTTGTTCTAGAAGATGCAATTGGTCGGATCGCCCCTGTACACCTGCAGTTTGTCACATCTTGGGACGCATTCAATGCTGTGCTCCAGATTCGGTTTCGCAATATGCAAGGATTCAAGAGAGTGATGGAAAAGCAATATAGCCTACAGGAAAAGGTCACAAAAAGAGACATCGACCAAAACCGGCCTTGGCAGAGGGCATTCCTTCCTGGCCAGCGTATCGAAATGAGTTTCCTCTTCGACATTCCGGATGACAATCGAGATAGTAGCGAGAGCAATGCCACATGCCCTGGATGTCAAACGCCATCCAAAAGTCTTCCTGATGTAGAGATTCAATGCGACATCTGTAAGATTTGGTTTCAGCGAATTATTGTCGTACATGATGAAGAGCCCCTAGTTCCGATTCCAGTTCCCTCGCCATGGCGCTCCAAATCCGAGTTTGGAAAACCTGGCTTCACTGGCATGGTTTCTGGTCCGGTCAGACCTGGGAAAAAACGCGTGGCACCAACTGATCTGGATGGTGAGGACGAGCTTCGAGAGTTCAAGCGAGTCCGCCTAATCGAAAAGAAAATGAAACGCAAGAAACTGTATGCTTTTGAGCAAAACCAGCCATACAAAAGCTTTTCCGATATCTCGAAATCGTCAACACAAAAGTCCAGCACAAAGCCTCAGCAACACGAACAGGATTTGCTTCCTGCAGTGCGTAGTAAAGACTTCTACAAAAATGCGAATAGTTCTAGCCTCCTTACCTTGGATCGACCTTCAAGCGCTGAAGAAATTGTTGAAGAGCAGTTAGCAAGAGCAAGGAAATCTGGCTTGCTGTCGAAAGCGGTACCTGATACAAACCTGGCCCAGAAATACGACCAAAATAATGTCGATACTAATGACTTGAGGAGGCCAAGCGATATGTTTTGGGACCCCAGGTGGTTCCCTGAACTATCTCGGAAGAGAGAAGCATTTGATGGAGAATACTGGTTGAAACAGGCACTCACTTGGAAATCTAATTGGCGCAAATTACATTTGCTCGAGTTCTACAGAGATATCTTGCCCAAAGAGGTCGTCGCGATCGGCAATGACGAAGACGACGGCGCTACCAGGCCCCCACCACAGCCGCAGCTACAGTCGAACGGACCCGCGCCAAATAGCTTGAGACAGGCAAACAGGAAGCGCAAGACTACCCATTATGACTCCCTACAAGTCTCGCCTACAGCCACAGAAACTGAGATTAAGAAAGCCTACCGTAAGCTTGCCATGAAGCTGCACCCTGATAAGTACCCTGGCGATGAAAGTGCCCACGAGGAATTTCGGACAATAGGTGAGGCTTACCGGGTACTAAGTGATGAAACGCTGCGCAAACAATATGACCAGCATAACAAAGATTATATAGCCTTGCGTGATAAATTCCCCCGTATGTAGATCCCGCGCTCCATAACCATAGTTAGTCCTAATCTAGGCTATTCCCAAAAACCGCATTCAGGGTCTTTTAGCCCTCTCCCTAGGCTGGCTATGCAGCATATCCTATATCGAAGCCGAACTGGGGACGACTCCAACCATCTTCTCATCCCCAACACCCACCCAGATCCTTTAGCGCCATGCCGCATTACCTAGTTGACGCTAAAACGGCCAGCCATCAACGCTATTCAGAGAAGCTACCTTTTCAGGCAGTTCACCAGCCCCAAGTCGTATGAGGATGGGGCCATCTGCTAAACTACGAATTCCTAGCGCGAGTGCGAGGGTGTAGCAGTCTACTGTAGCCGCAAGCTCTAGTCATTGTGCCTAGCTAGCGCTAAAAGGTCCTACCATCGATGCTTCACCCGAAACCTACCTGTTGCGGCAGTGCGACCGCTTCATAGGGACTCGTTTGTGTGGCGACATACAGTGCGCGGATGTTGGTGCAGCGGGTTCGTGTGGTGGTGACTGGCTCTGGCGAATTCGCTTCAGCGGTGAGATGCAGGGTGGCTGATGGCGGGGATGTATTTGATTGAGTGCTGGGGTGGTGGCTGTTGGAATATTGCGCTACGGGGTCCGCGAATAAGGTACTCATGTAATGTAGGCTGCTTTGCGGGGTACGCCCATATTGCCCTAAATGGATGAGGCGCTCGTTGAGGAGATTAAGAGGATGCGGTTCTGTGGTGTGGTCAGCCCTGACGAGCTCGCTTCTGCAGAACACCCATTCGAGCGCCCATCGGTGTTTTACCCTTCGGGCCAAAAACTTCGCTGGACGATAGGAATGAAACCACTCAGCTCACGCTCTTGGGCAGTCAAGCTCTTCTGCGAATCCCCCTTGCTCAGTAAGGCTATGAACAGAAGCACTGTGTATACCGCGCTGGCCGCAGGCCTGATGGCGGCCCTTGATCAGGCATCGCTCGGAATGGAAATGCCATGCGACTAGGCGTACAACCGGCGCGACTGGAAGCTGGGCAGTACAGAAATGACCACGGTAGTCGAAGTTGACGTTGGCATTATTTCTCGATTGGGGATCCAGTGGGAATTCTGACATTCCCTTGATTTGTTGAACGCACGGGGTCATAAATTCGATGCCCTTCACTTCAAGCTGTGGCAATTATCCACTTGTTAGCGCGTCCAGGTTGGTTTTATGATGGATTGTACGTAAAGGTAAAATGCATCGGCGCTTGCTTTTGCGACTTGATTTCGGTGATGTTTGAAAAGGTTGTGCGTAATGCATGCAGAGCGCTAGTCTAGCTAAGGTGATTAGAGTTTGGGTCAGAGAAGAGTAAGAATTTCTGTGTTGCATGACCTGGCGCTGACTCCGGCTTCGGTACGATGAGAGTGTAGCGAGCTCGTTGACATTGTACCCCGCCAAATTATGACGTCCGCCAATAATTGTTCGATGCAACTTCTGGCTGGCACCTTTGCATCAGGTCAACGATTCAACCGCGACGGCGATGCTGAGAGTCCGAACGTAAATGCGGCCTGAATCTCGTCCGAAAACGCACCCGATGGAACAGTGTTGGCTTCCCGTGCTGGGTTTGTGAATAGAACGTACTAAAGTCCAATACGACGACCTAAGCTTATCGCTTGGTATGTATGGTGCTCCGCGCTGACGAAGAATAGAAAATTGCCGCGCGAATACAGTTGTTCAGCCTATAATAAAATAGGCATACTGTATCACAGCCCGTCTCCCCGCCTCGGCCTGTCAGGGCTCATCTTACGCTCGATAAGACATGCAATATCCCACGTACGGCGCCTTATTATACACATTCGCATGCCATAGCAATGATTCCGGCTCCTTCCATGGTGTCCATGACACGCGCATCATAGCTAGTGAGCCATGCGTGAAGCTACTTAGCGTTGCCGAGGGCTACACATGAAGTGGCGTGCGATGAGCGCGATCGGAATATGGGAACGTTTTGATGCAGCGTCTCTTGATACTTCCACCACATAACTCTCCGGTAATACTTCTGATTGGATGCCTGGCTTCTGTTCTCCATCTTTACAATCTGGTACACCAATTCCGGACTGGTGCCTGCACGTTCCCTAGTCTTGTTGGAAGAAACAACCCATCCGGCTCCGCCTTGTCAGCACCTACGCAACCAATTCAGTCTCTGGGTTAATAGAGTTTGAAAGCTTGATAGCTTTTTAGGATGACGCAGTCTTCCAGCACGAGGTGCACTGCCAAGCAGATTGAATTTCTGCATCACCATTGTTGCATAAGGAACACCTAATTTGCATCCTACCTGACAGCTACCCAAGTCTTGTCCGTGTACTTGCGAATAAATACCTTCGGGAAACGGTCGACGGCATAACCCCAGTCTATGAGTTTGTATTACATATACCCCTAGTCTACTTGGGATTGTTTCTCAAGCATATCTCGCCTACAATCTGCGCCGTTTTCAGTTCACTATTCCAAATAACTAGTATATCCAAGGACTTAGATACTTTTCGACGAGTACTATACGCCGGCCTTTGCCACACATATCTCTCTGGAGTAGCAGGAGCAATAGTACTTGTCCGACCAATCGAGAATCCGCATTTTGCGCCGATTGTCTTGAGATGTCGAATTGTGGTGTATAGATGTGGGGCATAAATTTGTGATGTTTGGCTTTATAAAAGACCTTATAATGGCATCCATGTTGAGGTTCATCCAAATCGGGCACCTTGTCAAACGGCTAGAGAAAATTCAACGTAAGTAGGAATAAATCTATTAGAGCTATTGCTTTACCCATAAGCATGTGATCGAACTCTTTCTCCGTTAGCTGATCGGTACTTGTAGTCGACATTTTGCAATGTCGAGTCTTGGTATGATATTCGATAGATTCCATAACAGCGCTGCCCACACTTGTTTAGCCGTGATAGCTGAGAGAGATGACGCTGGCAGCCACCAAGGCAAGACTAGCACCGATAAAAAGAAGCGTTAGGAGAAAGACAGTGTCGTAAAACTCTCGGTGAGGCTGTTTGTTATAACTTCCCAATCGGGTATTAGCATAAGCTCGGCTATATGGTTTCCGAACACATAGGGTTTCCGAACACCCCGCCATAGCGCACCCCCTGCACAAAAGACGGCATTACTCAACAACGTGTATTATAATTGCCATTGTGTACACATAGATTCGAGAGTTCGAGCAGCAGCAGCCATAGCAGCCGTCTCTAAGGCGTTCGCTATAGTAGCTCTCTGCTGCTGAGCCTGTAGGGCCTCAGCTGCGCGTATAGCCTCTATTATACTCTCAGCTTCTGTAAAGCGTTAATTCGGGTCTACCTAAACGCGCTTTCGACAGCGCTTAGAGTAAGTAGTCTATAGTTGATGTTTAAGGCGTCTTTTCTCTACTTCTAGGCCTGTAGCTCTAGTATTTATAGCTGCAAGTATCTTGCCTGCTTTCTATAGTAGAAGCCTTATCCTATACCCTATATCCTCGAGCTTCTAAATATCCTGCTGTATAAGGTAGAGGTCGCGAGGGTCCTAGGGGGTACTAAGGAACCTCTCTATAGGTGCCTATAGCTGTTCCTAACGTATAGGCGTTGTAGGCCTCTAAGAAACTTGTGATGAGCTGAGTACCTAATTAATATTAAATAGACTAAGGCTAGTAGCCTTCTAGCTAGCTTGAATTACTCGTGGTATAAGGCCTTCCTCTCTAGCTTAATAGTAGTATATAATAAAGCGTTCTTTCTTAACAGCTACTACGTCGTTAAGCGATGCGAGGTCCTGGATTTAATATTAGTAGCTAGACTTAATAATAGAGAAAGGAGCGAGATCTAGAGGCTGTAGAATATATAAGGAATATGTAGGTAGGAATAGAAGATAGATTCTATGTTGCTTGTAGAGCTAGAGGAACTTAATATCGATATAGCTGCTATAGCCGTCTAGAATTAGCATACGCTACTGGCTATTAGATATAGTAGTCTCAGGGATAAAGATTCGCTGTAGCCACTTAATACCTATCTTATTCGACGTCTATCTATTCTTAGAGGTTGTATAGAGCTAGCTAGGGATAGAGGTAGGGAACTAGGTCGTCTATAGGCTCTAACCCTTAAAGATGACGGCGCAGCATAGCTTCCTACCAGTAGTAGATATATATTCGAGTACTGAGGCCTACTCGCGATTCTCTAGCGACTTAATGTAAGCCTTTTTCTTCCTATTAGATACGAGTACTCTAGTATTCGTATATACTCCTAATACAATACCTATCTTATCTATATTATAGGTATTCTCTATCTATATACCTAGGCGATGCTGGATTTAATTATACTGCTCGAGGAACGCATATAGCTGCTTAGTAGTAGATACCTTAGCTCTCTAAGCCTCTAGCTTCCTGCCGATTATAGATACGATGCGTGGCTGTCGCTTGATAAAGTATAAGAGCCAGAGCTTGCTAATAGGCTGAGTATCGCTATTTATACGCAGGATTTAATTCGCTATTTCTCGCGCGCGAGCGTACGGAGGAGGATAGCCTCGAGCATCCTCTTTAAGGATCTACTTAATAAGGAAATCCTCTTGTAGAGGGGTTAGGTGCTGCTAGTGTTGATGGCTGAGCGCGCTGTTCGTTGCGCTACGTAGTCGGCCATAGAGAGTAGATAGAGGGATGCCGTACGCCTTAGCTGCAGCGCGCTGACTAGAATAAATACCTGCATCTAAATCGCTGATAGCTAATTGTATAGTATGCTCACGGGGATCCATATTGAAAAGCGTTGCT
>Ga0247757_10001261_pt1 | contig 17617 bp, 17 predicted proteins | sample UWRJL126311R4_FD_180929 | JGI IMG/M metagenome (GOLD analysis project Ga0247757, IMG submission 180929) | Plant litter microbial communities from Arlington Agricultural Research Station in Wisconsin, United States - UWRJ-L126-311R-4 | ecosystem: Environmental > Terrestrial > Plant litter >... | reverse complement strand
GGGCGCGGCGCCTTCATTGGCGGCGTGCATCGCATCGCTTCCATCATGGACGGCCAGGCGGTGCTCACCGCCGGCGCGTTCTCCAGCGACCCCGCGCGCTCCAAGGCGTCCGGCGAGGACTTCTTCCTCGATCCGTCCCGCGTCTACGGCAGCTATCAGGAGATGGCGAAGGCCGAGGCAAAGAAGCCGGCCGGCGAGCGGCTCGACTTCATCGTCATCGTCACGCCGAACCACCAGCACTTCCCGCCGGCGAAGCTTTTCCTCGAGTCGGGCTTCAACGTCGTGTGCGACAAGCCGGTGACCTTCAACCTCGCCGAGGCGAAGAAGCTCCGCGCCGTCGTGAAGAAGTCGGGCAAGGTTTTCGCGCTCACACACAACTACACCGGCAACGCCATGGTGAAGCAGGCGCGCGAGCTGGTGCGGTCCGGCTTCCTCGGCGAGATCCGCAAGGTGGTGTCCGAGTATCCGCAGGGCTGGCTCTCCACGCATCTCGAAGCCAGCGGCCAGAAGCAGGCCTCGTGGCGCACCGACCCGAAGCGCAGCGGCGCGGCGGGCTGCATCGGCGACATCGGCACGCACGCCGAGAACCTCGCCCGCTACATCACCGGCCTGCACATCGATTCGCTGTGCGCCGACCTGACGACCTTCGTCAAGGGTCGCGCGCTCGATGATGACGGCAACATCCTCGTGCGCTTCAAAGGCGGCGCGAAGGGCATCATCCACGCCTCGCAGATTTCCGTGGGTGAGGAGAACAACCTCAACATCCGCGTCTACGGCACCAAGGCCGGCCTCGAGTGGCACCAGGAGCACCCGAACCAGCTCATCGTGAAGTATCCCGACAAGCCCAGCGAAGTCTGGGGCCGGGGCAACGGCTACGTCGGCAAGGCCGCGGCCGGGGTCACGCGCATCCCCGCCGGGCATCCCGAGGGTTACCTCGAGGCGTTCGGCAATCTCTACCGCGAGGCCTTCCGCGCCATCCGGGCAGAGGTCGCCGGCGAGCCCATTCCGCAGGATCTCGATTTCCCCACCATCGACGACGGCGTCGAGGGCATGGCGTTCATCGAGACCGCCGTGAAGAGCTCGAAGGCGGGCGCGAAGTGGGTGAAGTTTCCGAAGGCCTGAGGGCGCTCTGCCTTGATTGCTTGGAGGGGCGGAGCTTGCTCCGCCGTTTGCGTTTTATCCCAAGGGCGGACCAAGGTCCGCCCCTACATTCTGACGCTCACCGCTTCTTCTTCCCGCCGTTCTGCTCGATGTTCAGGTAGGTCTTGGCCTGCATCTGGGCTTCGTAGAATTCGACCAGGCGGACGCCCTCGCGGGGCTTGATCAGGTCCTTCTTCGTGGCGTGGTCGATCTGCTGTTTGATCTTCCGGCAGAGCTCCTCCCACTGGTATTGCACGCCTTCGATGACCTCCGACACGCGGGAACCGGCGAGGGCCTCCTCGATGTAGTAGCCGTTGGGTTCGTCATCCTCGAGGAAGACGTGCACCTCGTTCACGCGGCCGAACAGGTTGTGCAGGTCGCCCATGATGTCCTGATAGGCGCCCGTGAGATAGATGCCGAGGTAGTAGGGCTGACCGGACTTGAGCGGGTGCAGGGTGATGTAGTCTTTCACGTCCTGCAGGTCGATGAAGCTGCTGACCTTCCCGTCGGAGTCGCAGGTGATGTCGACGAGCACGGCGTTGACGCTCGGCTTTTCCGTCAGGCGGTGGAGCGGTGAAATAGGGAAGAGTTGCTTGAGCGCCCAGCTGTCGAGGAGCGACTGGAAAACCGAGAAGTTGCAGACGTACTGGTCGGCGAGGAGCTTCTTGAGGTCGTGGAGTTCCTCCGGCTGGTAGCCGGCCTTGGTGCTCTCCTTGTCGATCTGTTCGCACACCTGCCAGAAAATCTGCTCGGCGGCGGCGCGGTTCTCGAGGTCGAGGTAGCCGAGGTTGAAGAGCGAGAAGGCCTCCTCCTTCTTCTGCAGCGCATCGTGGTAGCGCTCGAGGCGGCCGAGCTTGGGCTTGTTCTTCAGCAGGGCGGCGAGGTCGTCGACGATCTTGTGGCGCGACTTCGGCAGGTGCTGCTTGCCGAGGGATTCGCGCTTGTTGATGCGCTCGAAGACCTCGACGACCAGCATGGAGTGGGGGGCGGCCACGGCGCGGCCGGACTCGGTCACGATGTCGGGCACCTTCACGCCGGAGGCGTCGCAGATCTCGCGGATGTTCGACACCACGTCGCGGGCGTACTCGCCGAGGGTGTAGTTCATCGACGACTCGAAGTTCGTGCGCGAGCCGTCGTAGTCGATGCCGAGGCCGCCACCGACGTCGAGGTAGCCCATCGGGAACCCCATCTTGTCGAGCTGGCAGTAGAAGCGGGCGGCTTCCACGACCGCGGCCTTGATCGTGATGATGTTCGGCACCTGGGAGCCGATGTGAAAGTGGACCAGCTTCAGGCACGCCGTCATCTTCGCGGCGCGGAGTTTTTCGACGGCGAAGAGAATTTCCGCGGTGTTCAGGCCGAACTTGGCGTTGTCGCCCGTGGAGGAGGACCACTTGCCCTCGCCGCGGGTCTGGAGCTTCACGCGAAAGCCGATCATCGGCTTCACGCCGGTCTCCTGGGAGATGGCGATGATGCTGTCGACCTCGGACAGCTGCTCGATGACGATGATGATCTTCTTGCCCAGCTTGCGGCCGAGGAGGGCCAGCCGCATGTAGTCGTGGTCCTTGTAGCCGTTGCAGATGATCAGGCGCTGGGTGCCCTCGTGCATGGCCAGGGCGATCATCAGCTCGGGTTTGGAGCCGGCCTCGAGGCCGTGGTTGAAGTCCTTGCCGGCCGAGATGACCTCGTCGACGACTTCGCGGAGCTGGTTAACCTTGATGGGGAAGACCCCCCGGTATTCGCCTTTGTAGCCCTCGTCCTTGATGGCCTTTTGGAAAGTTTGGTTCAGCTGCGTGACCCGGTGGCGCAAGGTGTCCTGCATGCGGATCACCAACGGAGCCTTGAGGCCCATGCTGTTGGCTTCCTCGACCACGTCCATCAGCCGGATGGTGCGGCCGTCGGAAAGCGGCTGGACCTGCACGAAACCCTCGGCATCCACGGAGAAGTGGTTGGCCCCCCAACGCTTGAAACCATAGAATTCCTCGGACTGGGCCGCCGACCAGTTGGATGCGGATTTCGTCTTCAATTTTACAGGCGGGGCAACTGTCGGGGTTAGGCTTGCTATTTAAAATCGAGGTATGCTTAGTCGCCCTTTTCCATTTTTCAAAACACCTGCAGACGCAATGACTAAAATCTCCGTGTTCCTCGCCCAAGCCGCTTCCGGCGCTCCCGCCCAGGCTCCTGGCGCGCTCCAATGGCTCTTTCCGGTCCTCATGATTGGGGCGTTCTACTTCCTCCTGATCGCCCCGCAGCGCAAGAAGCAGAAGGAACACGAGAAGATGATGAGCAGCCTGAAGTCCGGCGACGAAATCATCACCACCGGTGGCATCTACGGTGTCATCACCAGCGTGAAGGACGACCGTTTCGTAGTCCGGATCGGCGACAACAACGCCAAAGTCGAGATCGGCAAGGGCTTCGTCAGCGCGCTCGTCAAGAAGACCGACGCCGCCTGAGCGCCGCCGGCGTTCGCACCCCCGCCGGTGTCGCGGGCTACCCCTTTAACAACCAATACCCATGCTTCGTCAAAATCTATGGAAAGTGATCCTGTCCGCGGTCGTCCTTTTGTGGGCCGTGGTCAGCCTCCTGCCGCTCAAGGACCAGCCCTTCGGTGACTACGTCAAGGCGGAGGCCTCCGCCAAGAGCGCCCAGTTCGCCACCGTGATGACCAAGGTGTCGGACCGCATCAAGTCCGGCAAGGCGTCCAGCGTGTACGTTGCGCTCAAGCAGATCGGCAAGGAAGAGAAGCTCGATCTCTCGCAGTTCTTCCCGCAGGTCCGCCTCGAGGAGTCGCTCAAGAACGTCGAGAAGCGCAACAGCATCCTCCTCGACGAGCTCCTGCGCCGCTCCAAGGGCCGCCTCCAGCTCGGCCTCGACCTGAAGGGCGGCGTCGCCTTCACCCTCGAGATGGATCCCGCCGCCGCGGGTGGCAGCGACCAGGCCCGCCAGGAGAAGCTCAAGAAGGCCATCGAGATCATCGAGACCCGCATCAACAGCCTCGGCGTCACCGAGCCCATCGTCCGCCCCGTCGGCGCGACCCGCATCGAGGTCCAGCTGCCCGGCGCCTCGACCCGCGAAAACCCCGAGATCACCTCCGCGCTGCAGAAGCCGGCCCGCCTCGATTTCAAGCTGGTCCACCCGTACGCCCGTCCGCCGCAGGACGCGCCCCCGGGCTACGAGGTCATGACCCTCGAGCAGGAAGGGCGCAACGGCGAGACGCAGGTCACCGAGCTCTACGTGAAGCAGATCCCCGAGATGGGCGGCAATTCGGTCGCCGAGTCCATGGCCACGATGGACGAGTTCGGCCGCTTCAAGATCCACCTGACCTTCACCAAGGAAGGCAGCCAGCGCTTTGCCGACGTCACGCGCGAGATCGCCGAGCTCACCACCGAGCTCAAGCGCCGCTCGGGCAATCCCGACGCGCGCGCCCAGCTCGCCATCGTGCTCGACGGCAAGCTCTACTCCGCGCCGGGCGTGGAACGGGAAATCATCGGCGGCTCCGCCGAAATCTCCGGCCAGTTCTCACAGCGCGAGGCCATGAGCCTCGCCAGCGCGCTCAACAACCCCCTCGACACGCCCCTGCAGGTCAAGGAGCAGTACGAGGTCGGTGCCTCGCTCGCGGATGACGCGGTCGCCAGCGGCTGGAAGGCCGCCCTCATCGGCACCGCCGCCGTCTGCGCGTTCATGGTCACCTTCTACACGACCGGTGGCATCGTGGCGGTCATCTCGCTCGCCGTGAACATCGTCATCATCCTCGGTACGATGGCCAGCATCGGCGCCACGATGACGCTCCCCGGCCTCGCCGGCATCGTGCTCACCATCGGCATGGCGGTGGACGCGAACATCCTGATCTTCGAGCGCATGCGCGAGGAACTGGCCGAGGGCAAGAACCTCGTCAGCTCCAACCGCGGCGGCTTCCTCAAGGCGCTGACCACCATCCTCGACGCCCACTTCGTCCAGCTGATCATCTGCGGCATCATGATCTGGCTCGGCACCGGCCCGATCAAGGGCTTCGGCGTCACGCTGCTGATCGGCGTCGTTTCCACGCTCTTCTCCGTGCTGATCACCGGTCACTTGCTCATGGAGCTCCTGATCGAGTCCAGCGCGCTCAAGAAGCTCGTGATGTTCCGCATGCTGAAGGACCTGAGCGTCGACTTCGTGAAGTGGGGCAAACCCGCGGCGATCGGCTCGATTGCCCTGGTCGTCGTGAGCTTCGGTTACGTGGTCTACAAGGGCGACGCCATCTACGGCATCGACTTCGCCGGCGGCGACCAGGTCACCGCCAGCTTTACCCAGAAGATCGACGCCGCGCAGATCCGGGCGCTGGCCAAGACCCTGAACACCGGCGAAATCGTCCCGACCTACGTCAACGATCTCGGCACCGGCAAGGAGCAGCTGAAGATCGAGACCGCCTACGGCAAGTCCTCCGCCTTCTTCGAGGCGCTGCAGAAAGCCTATCCCAACGCCGGCCTGACGAAGCTCGGCGAGACCAAGATCGGTGCCACCATCGGCAGCGAGATCAAGTGGAACGCCATCAAGGCCATTGGCGCCTCGATGATCGTGATCCTGATCTACATCGCCTTCCGTTTCGAGTTCGGCTTCGGCATCGGCGCCATGGCCGCCACGCTGCACGACATCCTGATGAACATCGGCATCTTCGTGCTCTTCGGCCACCAGTTCTCCGCGCCCATGGTCGCGGCGATCCTTTGCGTTGCCGGCTACTCCATCAACGAAACGGTCGTCGTGTTCGATCGTATCCGCGAGGAGTTGAAGCTCAACCCGAGCGGCGCCCTGAAGGACGTCATCAACAACGCGATCCGGAAGGTGTTCGCCCGTACGATCATGACGGCAACCACGACATTCCTCGCGGCGCTGTCGCTCTGGGTGTTCGCCGGCGGCGGAGCGCTGCACGACATCGCCTTCACCTTCCTGGTTGGTATCGTCACCTCGACCTTCTCCGCCATCTTCATTGCCGCCCAGATCTTCTACTGGTGGCACAAGGGTGACCGGAAGCACGTCGAGGCGCACCAGGACATCGCGCCCAAATACGAGTGGGCCGGCTCTTCCCGCGCATCTGAGTAAACGGCGGCTCTTCGCCACCGATGCGCTGGAACTACACGCCGGTCCACGCCGAAAGCGTGGCCGCCCTCGCGCGCAGCCTGGGTACGACGCCGGTCGTGGCCGAACTGCTCGTGCGGGCCGGGGTGGCGGAAGGCGGCGCCGGCCGCTTCCTGCAGCCCGCGCTCGCCGGCCTGGCCGATCCCTTCCTGCTCGGGAACCTCGAGCCGGCGGTTAATCGCATCCTGCAGGCCATCCGCCAGCAGGAGAAGATCATGATCCTGGGCGACTACGACGTGGACGGCGTCTGCAGCACCGCGATCCTGGTCTGCCTGCTGCGCCGCCTTGGCTCCCAGCCGGCCTACATCGTGCCGCGCCGGGCCGAGGAAGGCTACGGCCTCACCGGCACGTCGATCGAGCGGGCGTTGGAGCAGGGGAAGCCCGACCTGTTCATCGCCCTCGATTGCGGCACCAATTCCGGCGAGGAAGTGGCCACGCTGCGCGCGCGCGGCGTCGAGGTCATCATCGTCGACCACCACCGCTCGACGGAACCGCCCGCGTCCGATGCCATCCTGATCAACCCCCATGTGCACCCGACGGCCGGCGATGACGCCTGGCGCTTCCTTTGCACCGTGGGCCTAGTCTTCAAGCTCAGCCACGGCATCCTCAAGAAGCTGCGCGCCGAGAATCATCCCGTCGCGCTGTCGATCGTGCTCAAGGAGTACCTCGACCTCGTGGCCATGGGCACCATCGCCGACCTGGTGCCGCTGCACGGCGAGAATCGCATTTTTGCCCGGCATGGCCTCCGCGTCATGGCGGAGACCAAGCGACCGGGCTTGCAGGCGCTGATGCGCGTTTCCGGGCTCAAGCCCGAGCAGGGGCTGATGCCGACGGATATTTCCTTCCGCCTCGGGCCACGCATCAATGCCAGCGGACGCCTCGCCGACGCGGCCCTGTCGGTGGACCTGCTGTTGAGCAGCGACCCGGTGTTCGTGGAGCAGGCGGCGCGCAAGCTCGACGACCTCAACCGGGAGCGGCAGGACATCGAGCGGCTGATCACGGAGCGCGCCGAGCGCTACGTGGAGGATCATTTCACCACCTCCCGCGGCCTCGTGCTGTTCGACGAGGCCTGGCACCCGGGCGTGGTGGGGATCGTGGCGGGTCGCATTTCGCGCAAGTACAACCGCCCGGCCATCGTGCTGGGCAACGAGGGCGCGCTGGCCAAGGGCTCCGGTCGCGGCATCAACGGCTTCAATCTCGTCGAAATCCTCGGGGCCTGCTCGGGTTGCCTCAACAGCTGGGGCGGCCACCCGATGGCCGTGGGCGTAGCCTTGGAGAAAACGCGGCTGGATGAATTCCGGGCGCAGTTCGATGCGGTGATCCGCAGCCGGCAGGGCGAGGCGGACCTGACCGCCGGCCTCGAACTTTCCGGCTGGCTCGAGGCGACGGAAGTGTCGGACCAGCTGATGACCGAGCTCGACCAGTTGCACCCCTTCGGGATGGGCAATCCCGAGCCGATCTTCGGTGTGCGGGGCGTGCGGTTGCGCCACCGTCCGGACGTCTTCAAGGAGCTGCATTTCCGCTTTGCGGGCGAGGACGACTTCGGCCGGCGCATCAGTGGCGTGGCCTGGAAGATGGCGGACCGGTTGCCGCCGGTCGGCGTGCCGCTCGAACTGGCGGTGCAGCTGAACTGGAACCACTACAACGGCCGCCGCACCCTCCAGATGGAGCTGCTTGATTGGCGGCTGGCTGGCGCCTAGAAATTCGCCGCCCCGCCATGTTTGAGACGATCCTGAAGGCATTTGCCGACTCGCCGCTGTCGCTGTGGGGGCCGTTCATCATCCTGATCCTGTGCGGGCTCGGCCTGCCGATCCCGGAGGACATCGTGCTCATCGCGGCGGGGGCGCTGGCGGAGAACGACGGCCGGAATTGGATGCAAATCAGCGCCATCATGTATGCGGGCGTCATGCTCGGCGATTCCACGATCTTTTTTGCCGGCCGGTATTTCGGGGCCAAGCTGCGGACGTCGCGTTGGTTCCGGCGCAATTTCTCCGAGAAGAAGCAGGCGAAGGTGGAGGCCCTGTTCGAACGCTATCACTCCATGGTGCTGTTTGTCGGCCGCTTCCTGCCCGGCCTGCGGGCGCCGATCTTCTTCACGGCCGGTTCGACCCGGGTGAAGTACTGGAAGTTCTTCTTTTTCGACGGCATGGCCGCGCTCATCAGCGTGCCGTTCTTCGTGTGGCTGGGTCACTGGCTGTGGGCGAAGTTCAGCGAGGACCTGACCCAGCTCGAACACGCCCTGGCCCGGACGCATTCCTACAGTTTGGTGGTGGCCTTGGTGATCCTGCTGGTGGTCGTGCTGGCCGTCATCCGCGTCGTTCGCAAATCGCGGACGAATTGGGACGATTGACGAGCCCCCAAACAAAAACGCCCTTCTCGTTGGAGAAAGGCGTTTTGTAAGATGGTGCGGGCATAGGGAGTCGAACCCCAAACCTTCAGATTCGTAGTCTTCTCGCCATAGTAGGAACAACGCGGAATGACGCTACGAAACAGGGTCATTCTCCGAGTGAAGACACCTCATTCGCCAATTTACCTGATTAGGTTCTTGACGGAATCTTGATAAGGGAAATGGTCGGCGGCCGAACAAGACGACGACGATGCCCCAGGAAAATTCTGTCGAAAAAGTCGGTGACCTAGTGGTCCGATTCAAGACCTCGAAGCTCGGCGTGGCGGTTTATCGCCAGCGCTACACGGAGGGCCACGGCGCCCACAAAGTGGACCGCTACAGCCGGCCCTTCTACTTCGGCAAGACCGCGAACGGCGTCCTCACCCGCTTCCCGCTCGGCGTCGACATGCGCAAAGCCGAGAAGCTGGCCGAGGAAATCGCTGCCTTCCTGACGCTCCCGACGAACTCCATGGCCATGGCGGTCGCGAAGTACAACCCGCGCATCGCCAACCGCGCGACGGTCTCGACCTTCGCGGAAGTGCTCGAGGTGTACGAGAAGAACCTGGGCATCATCGGCCGCAAGGGTAAGGCGGTCGGCAAGCCAACCTTCTCCGGCTATCGGTCGTTCCTGCTCATCATGCTCCGCAAGGTGGAGGCCTACCGGAAGGACAAGACCTTCGAGTCGTTCAGCGGCCAGCACGACGTGGACTTTACGCCTTGGCTCAAGCTGCCGCTCTCGGTCCTGACGACGAAGTTCGCGATGGACCTAAAGCTGGCGAGCCTGCCGGTGGCCGCGGACGATGATGACGAGCCGGACGAGGAGGAGATCCTGACGGCCAAAATCACCGCCGACACCACGCTGCGCAACACACGCGCGCTGTTCTCCAAGCGCGCGATCGCCATCTTCCGCCAGGAGAGCCTGAACATCCCGGACCTGAGCGGCTTCATGTCCGAGCCCGACTTTGGCGCGAAGAAGTATTTCCAATTGCTCCCGCCCGAAGTCATCGTGTCGATGGTCCGCGCGTCCCTCGAGCTACGCGAAACGGATCCGAACGCCTACCGGGCCTACCTGCTCTGCATGCACTGTGGTTTTCGCCGGAAGGAGGCCTTGGCGTTCCACACGTCCTGGCTGCGCGACGAGGACGAACCGCGCGTGCACGTCACCGCGAACGGCGTCTTCAATCCGAAGCACGGCCACGGCCGCAAGGTCGTGCTCGAGCGCTGGGTGTTCGACCTGCTGAACGAACTCGGCGAGATTCGTGAACCGGCCGCCCTCGATCGCCTGAACGACTGGGCAAAGGCGCTCATCCCGAAGGAGCACGCCGTCGACAAGCCTCTCCACGAGCTGCGCAAGTGCTGGGTGAGCTACAAGGCCAAGACCGACGGCATCCACGCCGCATCGAAGCAGGCCGGCCACAAGGACGTCCGGGTGACGGACACGTCATACGCGGACAACCTGATGGCCGAACGCCTCATCCCGCTGTGGCGGGAGCCGACGGACGCCGCGCTCCTCAAATTCCACGTCGCCTAACGGGCTTGCCCGAGACACCTAAATAGGTTTCTAAGCTTCATGCCCCAATTGAACTCCGCGAAGGTATACTTCGGAACGCTGTGCGAGGCGAAGATCATCGACTCCGGCCGAACCGTGAAGGAGGTCGCGGCCAAGCTCCCCAATACGCCGGCCTCGCAGTTCTACAAATGGAAGCGTGGCCTCTGGGCAGAGATCCCGCCGGAGAAGCTGACCCAGGTCGTGGAGTTGATTGCCGATGACCCGCGGGAGCAGGCGGACCTGATCATCGCTTACCTGCGGGACATGACCCCGATCAAATTCCGGCCGACGATCGTTTGTGGCCAGAAAGGGGAGATGCCTCCCGACACCGAGCAGGCTTGGAACGATCCGATGCGCCGGCGCCTGGACGTGATGTCCGAGGCCTACGACAAGAACTCAGACTTCGCCGCCATGGTCGACCAACTGATCCACTGGGCGAAGCGACTAACGGCTGACGGCGCCAAGGTTCTTAAGCCTGGCGATCAGCGTTGACGGGGTTTCAACGAAGAAGCCTTGGCGCTCGAAATCGGGCGCATAGAGTTCCGAGACCTTGTTGTGGTAGGGGACCACGATCACCACTTCCTTGGCCGGTAGATTGTCGCGCAGCAGCACGCATTGGCCGAGTAGCCGGTCCCAGTCTTTGTTCAGGTTCACCTTACATTCGATGACGATTTTGGTCTTCGTCTTCGTCACAAAATCGCAGGCGATCTTCTCAGACTGGAACGGGTGTATATAAGGAACCCGTGCGACTTGGAGGATGTGGGCTATGTCGGACTCGAAGGCGATCGCCTGAGCTTTAATCTCGAGGTAGCGCGCGGCGGCATCTGATGAGGGCGTTACCTCATCATGGTCGATTTCCTCCTCTTCAGGGACAAACGGCACAGGGGGGTTCTCCTCAGAACTTGGCTGCGACTGCTCGGCGGCTTCGCTTGCTTCGATGCCGAGGTAGGCATCCAGGAGCAGGTTTCTTTCGCTGGCTGTGGTCGCTAGACGATTCAACAGCTTTGAAAACGTTTTTTGCCTCGGGCGATTCACGCCATTGATGATCAGGGAAAGTGCGGTGGCCGAGATGCCTACCTGCGTGGCGAGGTCGACCTGCGTGAGGTCGTGTTTTCCGATCAATCGTCGGAGGGCTTCGCCTAGACGGTTCAGGGCCATTTGGAGAGGTGACTCAAGAGTGCAGAGCATAGAATTCGTCAGGGTTAAGTTTTGTTCAAGGGTTCAGACCTGTGTTGAAGAAGGTTGTGGAAAGTTAAAGAAAGTTAAAGAATAAAGTGCAAAATAGCTTGATTGATTAAGGAAAGTTAAAGAATCAGTCTTTAACGACGGTAGGTAAGTAACCCATTCACGACGACGATGAGAAAACCCCGCACCACCCGCGCGACGAACGCGGCGAAGACCCCTTCGGCCGCAATTTTGGACGAGCCCAGACTGACCCCGAAAGAGGCAGCCAAGCGGCTCAAGGTCTGCACCAAGACCCTGCTGACAAGGATCGCCAACAACGAGATTTCCCCGGTGTTCCGTCACGCGAAAAGCGGGCCGGGCTCGATCGAGATTCCACTCTCTTCCATCAAGTCATACGAGCTTCAGCGGCTCAAAGGCGGTGTGAAGTGAACGGCGAGAAGAAGCCGGTGCTCCTGGCCGAAGAGGTCCGGTCGCGGCAGGTCACGTTCGACCAGACCTTCAACTTCATGGTCGCGGCCGCGTCCCTCCAGTCCCGGTCCTCGAACCCCGAGGAGGCATTGGTCGGCGAACGCCTCTACTGCTTCCTGTGCGAGAAACGCGAGGACGCGAAAAAGCGCGTGATGCGCCCATAACCATGGCCGTCACCCAATCAGAACTCGCGCTCCAGACCGCGACGCGGGCCGGCCACATCGCCGCCCAGGCTTGCGCGGACGCGGCCGAGCGCCACAGCCCCGGCTGGGTGGCCCAAGCCTACGCGGCCTTCCTCGCCTTCGCGAAGATCGACCCGGCCCGGAAGTTCACCACCGAGGACGTCCGCAACGCCGCGAAGGACACGGTACCGCCGGCGCCGGATGACCGGGCGTGGGGTGCGATCGCCCAGCGGGCGAAGCGTGCCGGCATCGTAAAGGCGGTGGGCACCCGCTGCGTCAGTTCCAGCAACGGCAGCCCCAAGACCCTTTGGCTACTCAACCCTGACTCCCCATGAAAATTATCGGTCTCGAACTTCAAAACACTCTCCGGCTCAAAGCCGTCAACATCCACCCGAACGGCAAGTCGGTCACCCTCGGCGGTCGCAACGGCCAGGGCAAGACCTCGCTCCTCCAGACGATCGCGATGACGCTTGGCGGTGCGGACGCGACGCCGCCGAAGCCCTGCCGTCGCGGCACGGACAAGGGCTATGCCATCATCCGGACGGACGACGGCCTGACGATCCGGCTGCCGGTGACCAAGGACGGCCGCGGCGCCCTCACGATCACGACGAAGGACAACGCCAAGTACGGCTCGCCGCAGGAAATGCTCAAGAAGCTGACCGGCGGCGGGGTGGCGTTCGACCCGCTGGAGTTCTGCAATCTGCCGGCGGACAAGCAGCGCGCCGCCCTGATGAAGCTCCTGAAGCTGGACTTCGTGGCCGTGGATGCGAAGCGGAAGTCGCTTTACGAGGAGCGCACCCAGGTCAATCGGACGGTCGATCAGACGGATTTCAAGGTGAAGGGGATGGAGTTCTATCCGAACGCCCCGGCGGAGCCGGTTAACACCGCGGACTTGGTGGCCGAACTGGACAAGGCCAACCAGTACAACAAGGAGAAGGACGCGCTCGAGGAAGCTGCCGACACCGCGCGCGTTAAGGCGGACGACGCCGCGAACACCACGGCCAACCAGCGGTTGAAGATCGCCGACCTCGAGGCCAAACTCGCCGCAGCCCGGAAGGAGCTCGAACAGTTCGAGGTCGCGGAGAAAACAGCCCGCACCGCCAGCGAAGCCGCGGACAAGAAGTCCGACGACTTCAAGTTGATCGACACCGCCCCTATTTCCGCGAAGCTGGCCGACTCGGGCGAGACCAACCGGCAGGTGCAGGCCAACGTCCTCCGCCAGGATGGACTGACCGCGCTCGAAGGCCACCGGCAGAAGTCCGCCAACCTCACCGCCCAGATCGACAAGATCGACGCCGACAAGGCTGCGGCGCTGGCGGCGGCTCCGCTCCCGGCCCCCGGCCTGGGCTTCGACGATACCGGCGTGACCTTCAACGGCGTCCCGCTCGAGCAATCCAACTTCAACGAGCGGCTGCGCGTCAGCATGGCCATGAGCGCCGCCATGAACCCGACCCTGCGTGTCGTCGTCATCCGCGACGCGCAACTGCTGGACGACGAAAACTACGCTTATCTCTGGACCCTCATCGACGAGTACAAGGTGCAAGCGTTCGTCGAACGGATCGGGAAGGGTGCCGAGTGCTCCGTCATTATCGAAGACGGCGAGGTCGCCGAGGTCCGCGACCCGGAGATGCAGGCGCCCACGCCGGAACCGGTCGCCGAGAACGTTCTTTCCCACGACGCCCACGAGACCGCCGGCGCCGGCAGCAGCAAAGGCAACCCGGACGCTTTCTCCCTCTGAGCGATGCCCGCAGGCCTCAAACCCAACGAGCGCAACCGCGCCCTTCGCGCGCTGGACGACGCCAAGGCGATCCTCCAGCGGACGTCAGCCGACGTCGACGCCGAGGCGTTGAAGGTCATCGAGCAGGCCGGTGAGCGCATCCAGCAGGCGAACGCCGCCTTCGTGCTGGCGCTCCTGAAAGACGACTACTGCCCGGCCAAACTCTTTGCTCCGTGGGCCAGCGTCCGCCGGGTCCGCGACTGGGGTGCCGACGGAAAGATCAGGGTCATCATCCGGCACAAGCGCGCCTGCGTCCGTCCCTCCGACTTCTTCGCCTACTGGGCGACTCTCCCATGATCACTTTCCTGCCTGACATTTCGTCAGAGCCTCACCGCTTCTACCCTGGCGGGTCGCGGCATGTGTGGCTTCCGGTGCGCTGAGCGCGCTGGGGCAGGTTTTTTTGCCCGCACGAAAACCCCCACAGGTTACAAACCCATGACGACAAAAGCCACCGCCGCTCCCCACGAGCGCAAAAACACGCAGCAGGGTGACCTGCTTTCCGACGCCGCCCAGCCGGGTGGCGCCCCCTCCCAACTCGCCACCAGGGCCCCCGGCGGTCAACTCGCGGCCCTCCTGCCCAAGCTCGAGGAACTCGACCAGTTCGCCGAGAAAAACAACCTCTCCCTCCTGACCGAGGGCAAGGGCGCGTTCTCGGCTGCCATCTCCGTCGCGGACGCCATCGGCCAGCTCAAGGCGATGCTGACCGAGGAAATCATGAAGCCGATCATGGAGCTGCGCGGCAGCGCACTCGGCTTCAAGACCGACAAGGACAAGGATCCGGAGTCCGAGCGGTATACCGTGGCCGTCGTCCGCGAGTGCTTCATCGAGGCCACGCTCAAGGGCTTCAAGATGGTCGGCAACCAGTCGAACATCATCGCCGGCCGCTTCTACGCGACCAAGGAGGGCTTCGAGGATTTCTTCCTCCGCCAGGCCAAGGCGGAAAAGTTCACCGATTTCCGGGACAGCTACTCCGTGCCCAAGATCACCAGCGAGAACGAGGCGATCGTCACGGTCAGCGCCACGTGGAAGTGGCGGGCCCGGCCCGACCAACCCCTGCTCGCGGACAAGATCGACAGCACGCCGATTTCCATCCGCGTGAACAAGGGCCAGGGCGCGGACGCCATCCTCGGCAAGGCCAAGCGCAAGCTCCTCGCCCGCATCTACAGCCGCGTCACCGGCACGGTCATCACCGAGGGCGACGCCTCCGAGCCCGGTACCGTCATTGACGTCCAGGCGCGCACGGTCGCTGCCGGTGGTGCCGCTGGCTCCTCCGGTGCCAATCCGTCCGTCGAGATGGCCAGCGAGGAGCACCAGAAGAAGCTGACCGAGAAAATCGGCCAGCACGCCGAAAAGGCGAACGCGTGGCTCAAGGCCAACAACGCCATCCCCGCGGACGGCACGTACCTCAACGTCAACGCCAAGACGGCCGAGAAGATCCTGGGGAACGTCCCGGGCTTCCTCGAAGTGATCGGCGTCCCCGCGAAGTGAAATCCGCACTCCGCGAAAACCGCATCTCCCGCAGCACGCGGGCGAAGGCCTCGAAGATCATCACCGATCTTCGGGGCTCTTCCCGGGCCCGCCAGCTCGAGGGTGCCAACGGCAATCGAATCTTCGCCGTGTGGGTGGACCACATGATGACCCGCTCACGGCGCTAACCCAAACCCACCATGGCCAAAATCGAAGTCAGTCAGGCGGCAGAGATCATCAAAAAGCACAAGATCGAGCCGTCCATCCTCCGCGAAATCGTGGAGGAAATGAACGAAGTCACCGCCCCCGCGGCCGACGAAGACATCAAACCGCCCGCGCCCAAGAAGCAGTTCGTCATCGTCCTGTCCGATCCGACCGGCGTGCTGCCGAAGAAGGACCTGATCGGCTGGGTCGTCCAGATCCCTGAGAACGCCAGCCCGTTCAGCACCATGGACCGGGTGTTCAAGGGCGCGTACGACTTCAACGCCTCCAAGAAGGGCCGCATGCTGCCGGTGAAGAGCGTCGGCGAATCCCTCGAGTCGGTCACCGCGAAATACTTCAAGGAGTCGGAGCTCTGGGTGAAGACCAAGATGCCCGTCGCCGTCGTCGTCACCGACAACGTGCTGCCGAAGGACGAGTTCAAGACGGAGAAGGTCGACCGCCGCCGGAAGCTGGACGAGGTGCCCGAAACCAGCGAGCGCGTCACGATCCGCCAGAACGGCGAGACCAAGTTCGATTCCGCGGCGCCGGCGGGCACCGACCCGAGCCCGGAGAAGGATCCGGAGCTTCCGGCTGCCTTCGACGTCCTGAAATCGACGAGGCGCGCATCCACGTCGGTCCTCCAGCGTCGGTTGCGCATCGGCTACAACCGCGCCGCGCGACTCATGGAGGGCTTTGAAAAGCTCGGCATCGTCGGCCCGGAGAACGGCGCGTCGCCGCGCGAAATCCTCGTCGACCTCGACACCTACAAGCTGCCCGACCAGGCGGCGCCCACCACCTAACACTTGGTTCTCGTCGTGCGGTTTGTCGCGTCCGTACAGGCCGGCAAAGGACACCGCCATAGCAGGTAGGCATTGAACTGCGACTTGAACCACCCTTTCACCATGTCCCATCCCCCCACACCTCCCGCGGTCCCGCCCGGCGGTACTGATCGCGAAATCCCCAAGCAGGTCCGCTATTTCACCGCGGGCTTTGTGTTCAGAAAGATCACCCTCAAGGAGGCTTGGCAGATTGCCTGCGGTCGCCACTTGGCGATCGAGGTCCATATCGCCACCGAGCATCGGCCCGGTGCGATGAAGCCCCTCATCGAGGTCCACACCACGAAGGCCACGACCGGCCAGGCTGCGATGGAGGAGCGTGCGCTGAAGGCGAGGGTCACGAAGCTGTCAGGACAGCGCGAGCAGCACCAACGCGACCAAGCGGCGCGCAAGCTGTCCGCCAACCCGGCTGCCACACCTCCCACCACTCCCCCGAAGGCGCAGTAGCCAGACGTCGTGACCCCCGAAGACGACAAACTAGACCGCGACCTGATGGCACGCGCCAAGGCTGGAGAAATCCGCGCCTTCCGCGATCTGATGGACCGCCACCAGACCTGTCTGACAGGCCAAGTGAAGGGCATGGGCAACAGCCACGCCGACGCCGAGGAGATCGTGCAGGAGACCTTTCGCCGCGCGTATAAGGCCATGGCCAGCTTCCGGGGCGACTGCAAGGTGGGGGCGTGGTTCTATCGCATCGCCCGCAATCTGTCGTACAACCACTACTGGTACTGGCACCGCCGGCGCCGGGGCGACCACGTGTCGATCGACGCGCCGCTGGCCGACCTACTCCCTGACGGCCAGGTGTCGGTGGGGCGGATTGCGGAACTGAGCGAGCTCGCCAGCGCCATCACGACCAGCATGGAACAACTCGAGTGGAGCCACCGGGAAGTCCTGGTCATGCGCGGGGTGGAAAACCTGAGCTACGAGGAGATTTCCGAGCAGCTTGGCGTCAACGTCGGCACCGTGAAGAGCCGCATCGCCCGCGCCCGGGAGAAGCTGCGCGCGATCCTCGAGAAGTCCTTTCCCGGCTTAGCCCTCGCAACCTTTGGACCTGAACGCACCACCGCATGAGCACACACACCATCTTCGTCGGACTCGACGGCACACTCTCCCATCAGAGCGAGGACGCATCAGCCGAAGATAAAATCGGAGATCCCGTGAAGCCGATGCTGGAGCGGGTTCGCAAGTGGATCGCCGACGGCAAGTCGGTCATGGTCTTCACGGCGCGCGCGGAGACAGCCGGCGGCATGCTCGCGGTTCGCTTCTGGCTGGACGCGCATGACCTGCAGACGGTTGGCGTGACCGACAAGATCA
>Ga0247757_10001260_pt1 | contig 17623 bp, 10 predicted proteins | sample UWRJL126311R4_FD_180929 | JGI IMG/M metagenome (GOLD analysis project Ga0247757, IMG submission 180929) | Plant litter microbial communities from Arlington Agricultural Research Station in Wisconsin, United States - UWRJ-L126-311R-4 | ecosystem: Environmental > Terrestrial > Plant litter >... | reverse complement strand
ATACGTGCAAAAATATCAAAAAAAAAAAAAAAAAAAACTTCGTGCACCAGATATTTCCAGTGGCGATATCACAAAATAGGTCAATTCCAAATATTCCGACAGTATTAGCCGACAACTGAGACAGAAATTTCAATGGTACGAGTGTCTATGCGTCATAGGATTCTTCTGAAGCCTTGGTGGAAACAGATGCTAAGCTTTTTATATCGCCTTTGTATTAAGCATACTTGTGCGTATGGTATCATTTGGCTATTTTCTAGTACTTGGTTAAATCTTATGGACTGATAGATGTTACGCCACCACTAATGTCGAACCCAAGCAGCTTTAGACCAGGAATCAAACCAACCTTGCGAGAAGCTTCCTGGGCCCTAGTATTGACCAACTATCTTGCTGAAGTGCACTGAAGCACACAATTTCCTACGAAAACTTCACCTTGTACCCCTCCGTATTTTTCATCACAAGTGATGCCTCTGGCTTCCACGCTCTAGTGCAATCTTCTACACGCTCGAACCTCTTCACCAACGTCGCCAGCACATACGCCGCTTCGGTTAATGCCTTCTCCTTACCTAAGCATGCCCTAGGTCCCACGCCGAATGAAAAGAAATGTTGAGAAGATGGCTTGATAGTGTTCCATCGCTCTGGATTAAATTCGCGTGCATCTGGGCCGTAGACATCCTTGTTAAGGTGTACGCACCAGAGACTAGCAATGACAAACGTGCCCGCAGGAATTGGGAGCGGTTGTGAGCCATCAGGCCCACCGCCGCGCGGAAGGACGGTCGCGGTAGCGGAGTAGCGGCCGACGGAGGGGAAGACGGGACGGAAGCGCAGAGTTTCGTGCAATACATTTTGGATGAGGGTATTTGAGCGGAGGCCGTCCCAGGTGAAGAGTTCTGAACTATGTGAAGTGACTTCGTCTCGGAGCTGCGTCCACCATTTGTGGTGAGGAGGCTGTGAAAGGAGTTGGACTGCATTGCAGACGAGGGTTGCGGTCGTGTCCTGACTGGCGAGTAGGGTTTGGAGGAGCTGGCCACGGGCGTCTGACCGGTCTCGTGCTTGAGGACCGACGATTTCGGCCATGGTTTTCGATTTGCGTGTAGAGTCTGCTGACGTGCATTCTTCCGACTTGTCGATGGCGAAGTCGACGAAGCTGTGCAGCTTGCTGCACACTTCACGATATCGCGCCTTGGGGAGCAGCCAAATGACGTGTTCTAGCAATAGCCGGAGACCCATGCCCAGAATGCCCTCCTTCCAGAGCTCGTTGAATGTTGTCGTTGAAATGGGTCTTCCGTCCTTCTCTTCCCTTGAATCGAGGCCCAAAATGAACTGCATGGATGAATGCATGAGCTGCCGCCAATTAGCAAGATTTACACTTAGCCACTTAAAACTCGAAACTCACAGCATCATACAGCAGCAGCCCCAAATCTGCCGACCCACCGTCTCCTTCAATCTTTTTTACAATCACGTCCGCCACATCCTCCATGGCCTTCAAATCCTCCAAATTGGTTCTACTAAACGCAGGCTTTAGCATCTTTCTCGCACGCGCCCATTCTGGTCCATCATTGACGATAAAGCCATCTCCCAACATGGGCGTCATCCCCGTCTTTCGGAACTCGACGCTCCAGTCTTTGGCCATCATGACCGCAAGTACGTTCTCAGGATCGCCGGTCACGATAGCGCCCATGGGATTGAACAGCCTAGGAAGCCGATACGTAAGACCCAACTTGTCCTCATAGCGCCAGTAGTTGTCCGCCTTCAGAGCCGTGCCCAAGATCCAGTCGAGATTCATGATTAGGTCCCAGCTCCAGAACTTGGGCGGTAAGTTGCGCACGCGAATGCGCCGCTGGACTAGTTTGTAGAGGACATGGCCGGCGAGGAGAGAACCGACGATTCTGTAAATAAGCTGGGTAGTAAACTCCATTGTGAGGTATTTCTTCGGGTTAAGGAACGCTGGAGGTTTGCACTTGAGGCCAGCATGAGCACTCCCTATAAGCGGGGGGCATGGGTAGCGCCGTAGGATGCGCTAAAGGCGAATTGGATTGGGGGTTCTCTAAAGGGAAAGAAGCTCGTTGGCTGGCAACATTAAATTTGGGGGTCAGAAATCATACTAGGCGGCCAACAAAGACCGTTGGACGCGTACCTAATGAGAAGAGATGTACGCAGCCACAAACGCAGCTCGAGCTGATATGGTAACGCCATTTACCCAGTAGAAGATATGAGAGCGTCAGCCCTAATGACGTGTCAAGCTAGTCTGCACAGGATCATCAGCCGTTTGGTGATAGCTAATACATTAAGTTTAAGTCGATTTAACGTTGCTGATGGCAACTGAATTCGCTTTGTATACGCGCCGGGTGGCGAGAAGAGATTACCATATGTACACCATAACCAAAATGCTCAGTTTAGTTCAAACGTAGCGTTGCACCTACGAAAATGCATCACAATTCTTTCCCGTGGTCCCTGACATGACTTTCGGCTTTTCTCAGTTCTTTCTGCCCAGTGACTGGTCGTCCCTCTACCGCCTGGGGTCCGCCAATTGCCTTGAAGCCATTGTAGAAAAGCCACTCCGTAGCGTGTTCGAGGGGTTCGTCGAAGATGAACGGAAGGAAAGGAACAGCTGCAAGACCAAGCTGTGACTCACATTAGCTTCCCAGCCTTGAAGGGTGATGAAATACTTACGCCAATCGGGCCCCACGTTCTCACGGTCTTATTCTTCACATTCTTCATTGCCCGACCCGAGTATCGCACAATGCTGTGAATTGTGAGAGCCGGCAACCCCATACTCGCCACTCCCTGGAATATCGCCCTCTGCGCCATGACTGCCCTGTAATCCTCGAGGGCGGGCACGCGACCTGGCACAACGGCACCTCCAGCCAATGCTGTGCCCTCACCGTCACCAGTCTTGACGCCCGAGGTATCCGTAATGGCGTTTTTTAGGTTCTTGAACTTGTCCTTGATACTGCCTTCTCCCTCATGGACCTCAAGCTCTGGATGCAACGTTCGCTGATTCCTCAGATACGCTTTGTATCCCTCGTGCGCCACGTCTCCTGCAATGTACGCCCACGAGATACCATACGCGCTGCGTATGATATACGGATGAGCAACGGGACGAAACGACTCGCCAATGTCAGACGTATATGCGACGTATCGATGCGCCGACATCATGATTGTGCGTATACGGGAAGCGTAGGCAGCATAACGGATATTGGTGTCGGTCGTGTCTTCGCTCCGACCGTCGGAGATGAGCTCCCACATCTTCTCATCGCTATCGAGAGTCTGCTGCAGCTCCTTGGGTAGCTTCTTACGCGGCGGGGGGATCGAGAAGTCGGGTCGTGTGCTATCCCGCTCGCGGTGGACGCCATCCACCTCATCAATCTTCTTGTCATCTTTCGCCATAATTCGATTCCACCTCTTCTACGCCAATATCTAAATCTTTTCACTGTACAATAAGAAAGAATGAAAAGAGAAAGCTGGAGCTTGGAAGTTGCCTGAGCTTCCCCGGCCCCTTCGGCAATGCCAATAACTGGATTCACGTCACAGAACGTGGCGCATGAGATATGTGGCTGGTAAGTCGCTTACTCATCCCTTCTTCCGCCTCCGAAAAGCTTCCCCGAACCAGACCGTTCAGACGCCCACGCCCTCACCCATCCATTGAGCCTTCATCCGCCCTTCTATCGGCCCATTCCACACTCAATACCGCCATCATGGTTGCTATGTACACTATTGCCGGCCGCCAGGTCGGATCACACGTCGTACGTTACCTCCCGGCGCTCCTTGCGCAAATCTCCCTCATAGCTCCGGACAGCTGCTTGCACACGGGCAACGCCATTGTGAGGGCTGCCGGATAGATGCCAGAGGATTTGCGGAAGGATAGCGCAAACTTTAGGTGATGGAATGCAGCTGACGTGCCTACTTACAGCTTGCAATTGCGACGCTCGTTACAACCATTGGCGGCGCCTACGCCGGGTTGAATATGGGTGGCAGCAAGAAGACCGACCCTACCATCCCGCCGATCAACGCAAAGAGCAAGGAGGAGGAGAGTTTCATAAAGTACGGAATTCTGGCCCCGTTGTTTTAATGGCCAACGCGCGTTTTCTCTGATATAAGCTAACGGCAACGTAGAGACTTCGTTAAGAAAGCAGAGGGCGAGAAGAAGCATTGAGCAGGAAGGCACTTGGGTTGAGGAGGGTGAGTGCGGATTTGGAAACTGCCGAGGAATTCGCAACTTCGGCGGATATTGGATGTGTGCATATAACCCTGATAGACGGAAGTGTGGTAGGCATGTAAAGCAGTGCCCATTGTATCAACAAGCTTCGAATGATATCTCTACGCCTCCAGTTCATCCTTTGCATGCCACGCTGCCCGCTCCATCTCAATTAGGTAAAGGCACAGTACATGGTATTTACAATGACCGCTAAACGCCCCAACACCGGGTATCTGTCCGTCATAACACGTAGAACGTAGCCTAAAGGCTATCATATCCCATTACAACTTTAACTTTGACCCTAAAAATTACTCGTCATCTAGCACGATCCTCTTTGACATCGAGTCCAGTACTTTGAAGTAAAATTTTGGTGCTTGGACACGAGGAAAGCAGATCTCCTCTGTAAGGTAGTCTGGCAGCAGCTCGAGAAGCTCCTTGTCTCGCTCTTCATCTAGTAATGGGTTGTAGATCAGTTCTGTTTCGGCATATGATTCTCCGCCCGCAGCAACGGTAAGATGGAAGTGAAGAGCTAAGTAGCTTAGTATTAAACGTCGAGTTGAGGATAATGACGACTTACTTCCATTACGGCCAGTCTGCAAACAGTCAAAGACATCTTCATCGTCGTCGTTCTTCTTAACCCCAAGCACTACCAGGTCGGTCAGATCACTATAGAGGTCAACCTTTTGCTTTTGAAATTGGGCCTCCTTGGCAGCTTCTATGGAGCCTGGCAAAACAACACCCATCGTCCGGGGTTTTACTGCACTTCCCGGGACTTTCTTGTTCTCCGCTGGTGCAGATGATCGTGCAGCAGCAAGCTTCGTTGAGAGTGTTTTATTCTCATTCTGTGCCGCAGCCAGAGCGTCTGCAACCTTTTGTTTCTCAGTGGCCAGGCGAAGGTTCTCCTTTTCCATCTTAGCTACTTCCTTCTTCAACGTATTTATCTCAGACGATCGTAATTGCATATCCGCGAGTTGCTGTTTGAGTGCCTTAATAACAGCGTCCTGATCTACAAAAATGTTAGATGTAGCTCAGAAGGCGGCACATGCGACCTACCCCTTGCTGTCTGCTCAGTTTTCTTCTTAAGTTGATCGAAGTTAGAATCCTTGCTCGAGGTTGCAGTCCCTTTTAGTGTCTCATACTTGGCGGTCATCGACTCGAGTTTTTTCGTGAGCTCTCCAACTTTTCGCCTCAGCACTGGATCGCGCTCAGTGTCAGATATGCTTCCTGCTCGTCGCGGTCCAGCTGAAGTTTGGCGGGGCGCTCTGATTTGCTGCTGCTGTTGCTGCGCACGGCGCCCTGTTGGCTTTCGCGGAAGTGGTGTGCTCTGTGGCATGTCGTCCAGTTCTATAGAGTCCTCAATATCCATATGATCTGACTCAGGCTCCAGCTCTGGCTGTGTCTCTGGAATGACTATAGCTTCCGGCTCGGGCTCAGGTTCAGGCTCAGGCTCAGGCTTGATCGCCGCTTTACGTCCTCTTGGCTTAGATACCGGCTTCGACACAATCTCTTTTACGACCATCGGCTCCTTCTTGGCCACTTTGCGCGTCTTTTTGGTAGGCGCCTGTTCATCTACAACCTCCGTGTCCTGGTCCGCCTTTGCCTTTGCAGGCGGTCTGCCCCGTTTCGCTGGCTTAGGAACCACAGGTTCTTCTTCTCCCTCAAATTTATCCACCTCTTCTGTATCGCTAATATCGGCAGGCCGCTGCTCGAGTACTTTGCGGCCACGTCTTGCGACAGCTTTTTTTACGGCACCGGCACCTTGCTTCTGTCCCCCTCCGCTCACACGACGCGCCGCAGTCTTCGCTTTAGGGGCAGTCTTGGTCGCCGTCGCTGCTCGTCCTCGTGGTTTGCGTGTAGGTGCTTTGTTTTCGGCATTAGAGTCGGGGGTCGGAAAGGTGTTTAACTCGTCGAACGACTCATTTTCGGAATCTGAATCGATCGTGAAGGTGAGGTTCACTGCAGCATTACGCGGCGCCATGTTGCGCAAGTATGAAGTGTGGTAGGTAGCAGTGTCGCCGTATGTTGAGGTCTGCGAATGGTGTGCGCAGGATCAGGCAAGCGGGATTGATGTAAACAAACGACCGCGGAAGGACCGTGCGTTCATCCTAAGCCCCACCTGCCCGCGCTTCTAGCTCATCACACGTTCACACATTCACAGTTCGCGGGTCAATTGGCACATACATATGATTCACTTAACCTTCGGCTCTTCTAGAACAATCTGAGCTACTTTTTAGAGTTACAAGATCATGACCTGGTCATTGTCCTAAAAAACAAGTCCATACTTTCTATCCATGTGCTCACAATTTGGTCCGCAGGCCCTGCGCTGATCAACGTTTCGCCATGCTTCCACTTCCTCATCGCCTCGCTTACAAACTCATCCACCGAAAGTGCTTTTGGGTTATTTTCCTTATTATTGTCATCCGGATCAGTCCTTTCTCGGTGCAAATCCGTTGCCACGGTCGGAGGTGCAAGCTCGATAATCGTAACGTCGCTGCTTTCTAACTGCTTCCGGAGGGTCATGCTCCAGAAATGCAGCCATGCCTTCGTCGCATTGTATACAGGGCTGATTATTGAGAATGGGACGAACCCCAGAACTGACGAAACATTGACTATGAGCGCGTTCGGTTTAGATTTGAGGTGCTTCAGCAACTGCAGGCTCAGGTGCATAGGCCCACGGATGTTGATGTCGATTTCCTGGTCTGCCTTATGAAGAAACTCGTCTGGATCATCTTTGCTCACATCAAGTGGTCGCTGCACGCCTGCATTGTTGATCAAACAGTCCATATCCGGATGCTCCTGTGTGATCTTCTCGACAAAGCCCTTGATCGACGGTATATCACCAGTGTCGAGCACATAATACGCTGTGGCACCGATTTCTTGGGCAGCCGATTTCAAGTTTGCTTCGGTTCGGCCTGCAATAATGACTTTTTTCCCGTCTTGAATGAGCTCATGCGCGAGAGCTTTCCCAATTCCACCACCACCTCCAGTCACAAGAGCTTTTTTAAAGTTGTAGTTCTCGATCGGCATTTTCGATTCTCCCAGGGCTAGAATATGGCTCTGGGTCGACTTAAGACCTGTCAGAATTTCACGACTGCGTTCCGAGAGTCCGGTCCATGACGTTGCAATTGCCTCACCTACAATTCCGTAGACATTGCATCACCCTGGTAGTTCCACATTTTGAATAGCAACAGCAGAACACAAAGAATCCTTCGATGATGTGTTGGTTTGGGGCTTTCCATAGTAATAGTTAACCTGGTTGTCTTGTTGCTTTCACTCAAAAAGATGACTTGCATTTACCAATACCCTAATGTTCGCTCTGTTCGCTCGTCCATATACCAGCAAGAAAAACTGAATCTCAATTCTGACGTTACTAATAATTCAATATACCAAGAGCGACGCATCCACGATGATAACATTTGTAGACCAGCAATTTGACACCAATATTTGAACTCGAAATCGTTTTGCTGAAAGAAGCCTTGATTGACCGCTGGGTGATTCCTTTGGCTAAAAACGTCTTTCTGAAAGAAAAAAAGATACCAATCTAAGCTACTCGCATCAAGCTTTCGTAGACAAAGCTTAAATATCTAGAATGGATTGGCTAACTCTCACATGATTGAGACATTCATCCCACATCTGAAGTTGGCCCTTGGCAACCGTCATTTGGACTGGGTTGCATTGTCATACACAATCTAGCCTGTTACGGACTTATCCACAGACCCTAACCACAAAATTTAACATGCGGTGCTTTGATTTTGCGCAGCTACAAGGACACCTTTTTATAGCCCACAGTGCAATCAGGTCAGTCTCCACACTGAATGCTAGGTGTCTGATACCGCTGTGCATGTCTAGCCTATGATTTTTCAGCTCCGAGGAGTAACTATACCTATTTTGCCCTAATGGCCTTGTCCTGGTAAGATCTCACTTTACCCAAAGCGTCTTGCGTTCACCCTCAGGAGTCCAGAGCGCTCTGGGCCTGCAGCCATTCTCATCAGGATGACAATTTGTCGCCGAGTGGACCAAAACATACTTCATTTATACGAGACCACAGGATGGCGTCGAAAATCGTACGAGCGCCACCAGCCACATCAGAGTTAGCAAAGTAAAATCACTCCCTCAGACGCTAATTTATGGGTACCGGTGGCGAGGCAGGCGGGCACATCCTCCCACTTTTGTTGCACCCTAATTGTTTTCATGATTTGCTTCAGATGTTGCGCCGTGTTCTGAGTGCATCCTGTCCTTTGCTTTGTTTTATTGCACGTAGGATTTGCTCCGCAGCTTCTTCGGGAGATATCGCCCACTAACAAATGCACTACTATGTCGGCTTCGCCGTACCCACAACAGCACAACCTTGATCTGGATACCCTGGAATATGACCCCTTCCCAACATTTGTGATCAAGATTGCAGACAGTATCGTCTCCTTCGAGGTCTTGTATTGCAACGAAGCCTTTCGAAGAGAAGCTTTATGGGACGTCATCAAAGGGTCCACTAAAGAAGCCGTACTTTTCCGATCGTGGACGCTAGCTATCGGGCTCTTCAACCCGCAGTACGAATATGTAGGAAGAAAATGGACTGCCACAGTGGCAGGAGCAAGAGAAAATTGGAAGATAGTAAGGGCAGTAAATGCGTTTCCCGACGGTGATCGTACCGACGATGAGCAACATTCCGATGTTGGCACATGTGCTCTAGGAGGAAATGTTATCTCACGCAAGGGCTCTCGGGACAAGTTACTACAGCGAACGGATGAGCCGCCCAGTATCCCGTTGAGAGATCTCCCAGCTTCGAACATCAAGGCTAGGTGGGAAAGTCTGCAAACAATGATGGAGATGACAGATGTCGGTGTTTTTGAATATCTACCATCTGGCAAATTGATTCATGCCAATGACGCGTGGTACAGGCTCAGGTATGCGCGTTCTGTTATCACATTACGATCGAGTCTCATCGGTGTCTAGTAACCACCCAAGGGATTTACCAGCACATGTAGATTTCTCCTTCATGGACCTTGCCTACCCAGATGATCAGGCCACCATCATGTCCGCGTGGAACACTTTGATTCAAGGGAAAACTGTGACGTTTGAAATGAGATGGAAAGCTCGTCCAGGATCTGGCGAAATAGCACAATGGGTCCTGTCTGCATGTGTGCCTGTCTTCGACGACGACCATAACCTCATCAGTATCGCGGGCAACACGATAGACATCAGTGCCCAGAAGAAATCTCAACAAGAAGCCCAAGCCCGGGTAGAGGCCCTAGAACGTGCAAGACACTCCGAGCGCAAATTTGCACGGTTCGCTCAGCTTGCGCCTATTGCTCTGCTCATCTGCAGACCTGACACTAGCTTGGTATACGTCAATGATCAGTTTTTCGAGCTCACCGCCCAGGCGCATATGGAACCCGATTTTATCGATTGGAGATCCCTCATTTTCCCAGAGGACCTGAAGGTGTTAGATGCGGAATGGGAGCACATCCTGAAGAGTAAAAAGTCGCGGAGTGTTGAATATCGCTTGAGAAGAACATGGGTTAACCAAGAGGGTGTCCAATCAAATATCTGGGTCCAAGGCTCCATTTGCCCAGAACTTGATGAACAAGGAAACGTTGTAAGCGTTATGGGAACATTGACCGATATCTCGAAGTTTAAATGGGCTGAGACAGTCCAGCGGCAGCGGATAGAGGAGGCGCTCGAGGCAAAACGCCAGCAGGAGAAGTATGGCTTTGTGCGACAATTTTTGACGACTACTAATCAGAACCTAGTTTCATTGACATGACTTCCCACGAACTCAGAAATCCGCTGTCCGCTGTCGTGCAATGTGCCGATTCAGTCATCGCCACGCTCCAGCAGCTGACACCGAAAGAGCTGGCCTCAATACATCTGCAAATCGAAAAGGTGAACGATGAGATCTCTGCCTGTATCGATAATCTGCAGACTATTGTTTCTTGCTCCCTCCATCAAAAGCGCGTCATCGACGACGTGCTTACGCTCTCCAAGCTCGACTCCAAGCTCCTGTTGATCACACCCATGCGTGTGCAACCTGCCACCGTTGTTTCAGAGGCCATAAAAATGTTTGAAGTAGAGTGTATCCAGATGCAGATTAAGCTAGATTTCGTCGAAGACCCGAGTTTGCTAGGGTTTGAATGGGTGATGTTGGATCCGTCTCGTATGCTCCAAATTCTCATTAACCTTTTGTACGTATTCTCTCTCCCTGCTTACATTTGAGTTAGCTAATTTCCCCTCTGAACAAATGCTATCAAGTTCACTAAAGATCGGCCTACGCGCAAAATAAAAATCACTCTTGGTGGCAGCTGGACACGTCTCTCAGCCGAATGCCAAAATGTGACTTTCGCACAAGACGCCCACCCGCAAATCAGTGTACGCGACAAACCAGAATGGGGCACTGGACGCGCAGGCTTCATATGGCTAAGAGTTGATGATACAGGCTGCGGCATGACACACGACGAGCAAAATCAGATATTTGCCAAATTCAAGTAAGTAACGCCCCGGACACACATCAAGTACGGCGGATCGGGCCTCGGATTGTTTATCTCCAAATCGCTCGCCGAATTACAGGGTGGCTCCATTGGAGTGAGGTCCACAGCAGATCACGGATCTACCTTTGCGTTCTACATCAGCACGCGCGTGGCAAAACCTCCGCTCAAGGCCGCCGTCGCTAGCGGCGAGAAGCCCAAGCGCCCAGTTCCTACGCACACCATGTCCACGGAGGAGGCGATGAAAGCTGCGCAACTAAATATCTTGATAGTAGAGGACAATCTAGTCAACCAGAAGGTACTGAGTAAACAGCTGGAGAAGGTAGGCTGCCGCGTCAGTATCGCAGGACACGGCATCGAAGCACTGAAGTGGCTCCAAGAAAGCGTATACTGGCGAGGGGAACGCAAAGTTAGTGGCGCTCCCGACACTGGCAGCGGCGCTCATGACATCGACATCGTGCTCATGGACATCGAAATGCCCGTTATGGACGGCATGGTGTGCACGCGGCAGATTCGCTCGCTCGAGGCGCAGGGCTTGCTGGCTCCGCCGCCACCTCCACCCCTCATTTCGGGCCGGACATCTAGTTCGGCTGTTGGCAATTCTTTCACTGAGCTCAGTCTGGGGTCGAGGAGGCTGCCTATTCTTGCTGTCAGTGCGAACGCAAGGAGCGAGCAGGTGAAGCAGGCGTTAGCAGCGGGCATGGATGATGCTATTGCGAAGCCGTTCAGGGTTCTTGAGCTGTGGCCTAAGATGTGCAAACTCGTGCCGCGGTGTGCGGGGCTGTATGGTTCGTAGACGCTCAAAAGCAGATGGTGGGGGAAGACATCAGGCCGACGGGATGCTTCCCTACTCACTAGTACCACATCGGACATTTTCATGCAGTTGGGCTAACTTGGTTTTCTTATTCATTATTGTTTCAGCAAGCGTTGGAGTTCAGGGCATATAGTCGGGAAACTGTACAAGATGTTTCGGGTACGAGAGGACATACAGAACGGGAGCTGGCATGAATCTTCCTTCGTCTTTCTTTGCAGCGAATTTTGATATAGCGGGTGCATATACTTGTTCGAGCAGACAGCCTCGTACGTACATTTAAAGAAGCTGATTGAAGCGTGTAGCACACACACTATGCTGCTCTTTAGGAATATGTATGATCATTTACTAAATGAGGTCTAAGGGTGTTGGGTAGAAGAGAAATCGCAAACATTCTCTGAGATGTCAAGTTACTAGTGCATACGTGATCCGCTTAATCACGTCACATCTACCCTTTCCTGATTATAAAATATGAACTTGGTGTTTTCTTTTTCTCTATTCTGGAAAATCTCCCCATCCACAATACGATAGACGTACGATAGCAAGTTAATTTTATTAGAGAGAGCACACGTCTTTCACCCTGAGCTCGCTATATTATAAGACCGTAAAAGTCGTGGCATTTCTCCGCCTCGCGCGACTTGAATCACATCTCTAGGTTATATTGCTAACGCGCCAAGGCCTATGTAACCATTATTTTGGTTATAAAGAAATAAGGATACTTAGTGGTAGGTCGAACATTATTAATATAGTATTAGTGATCTATAAAATCAATAGAATGCGCCATAGCAGCTTCTATAGAATGTCCCTATGAATATCTCTAGGCTCGTGGGATGTAAGGCCGAAATTTCATATTTTCCTTTACTAGACGCCACTACTTATGACTAAAGTAAGTCTAACACTGGTTATGTATACAGCCCGCCACAATAACGCATTCCAGATAGTCCGTATCAATTAAGCCCATTGATATATAGAGCGACCTTATAATGATTCGAGTAAAAAGAGGCATGCAAAGCCTATTATACTGTAATGGCTTCAATTACTTAATTACTAGAAATTAAGGCTATATACAACTACAAGGTCTCCTAAACTGTAGAAAATCTAAATAATACTATATACAGGCAATCTAGTATCGTGCTCCTCCTAGCTGTGCTAATTGATCAAGATAAGCGGCCTTCTTTAGTTACCTCTACCTACATATTATCGCCTAAGCGCCTTAGGATATTATTAGTTAATAAGATAATTATTTAGCTAGACCGTAAGACTATTAGTAAGATAAAACTTTACTATTGCCATCATATCTACGCTCTAGTAGGATAATACACCCTCGTAATTTACGTTAATATATAGTTTAATATATCTTTGCAATATATATGCGTAAGTTCTTAAATTTTAAAAGGTTAGGACGAGACTTGATCTTGAGGCCAAGCTACTCTACTTCTTTATCGTAATCCTAAATAAATAGGGTCTTTATAAGATATATATATAAAGATATTTAATCTACTAAGCTTCTTATATATATCGTTATACTCGCCCTCCTATATTAACGATACTATCAATCTAGCTGTTGGAATTACGTTACATAACTACTTAGCTTGCTAGTAGCTTTCCTATAGCTTTCTAGTAGCTTGCTAGCGGCTTTCCACTAGTATACTAGTAGCTCTCCAAGTTATATAACTAGTATTATATAACTACTTATTATTAGTTCGCCCATGGCTTTCTAGTAGCTTGCTAGCGGCTTTCTACTAGTATACTAGTAGCTCTCTAAGTTATATAACTAGTATCACGTAACTACTTACTATTAGTTCGCCTATAGCTTTCTAGTAGCTTATTAGTAGCTTTCTACTAGTATACTAGTAGCTCTCTAAGTTACGTAACTCGTTATATAATAGCTACATCACTAGCTGCGTTTACTAGCTATATTCCCTTACTACGCCCCTTACTACGCCCCTTACTATACCCCCTTTCTTTCCCTTCCTTACTATAACCTATTACGCTTATACGCGTGAGCTAGGTCCTATAGCACTCTATATATTATAAATAGAATTACGCCTTTATATATATAAACTCTTCTATAGTTCTCTCTTTTATAGAATTAATTATCTACTCTCGAACCTACTTTATAGCTATAAATTAATTTAACCTATATACCTATTACTATACTAATACTAATTAGTAGCTAAACTATAAAAAAGCTATAGATTAGTAAGGAATATCTAATAGGAGGAGTTTCCCTAGCTTACTAGGACTTAGCTCTAGTATTAGAAGTAATTAACCCTTAATATCCTCCCTAGTACTAGCCTAGGATAGTGATAGTTAGTATAAAGAATAGGGACGCCTATTAAGGATTACCTTAGTTAGATAGTACCTCTTCTAATAGAATTAAAAGAGATCTACTACGAAGCTCCCTAGTACTAGCCTAGCCTAGAAACTAGATCTATATTAACTACACGATTTACTTAACTTACACGCGACCTAATAGTATATTATAATATAAAGATATTCGAATACGCCTATAGTTTATAGACCTTTATATTAGTAAATATAAAAATAAGCTATACAACTTTAAGGATAAATAACTTAATAAAGAATACCTAAATACTATCACCCTCGAATAGATCGAATACGCTAAAGAAGATAGATTAATTAATATTATCCTACTAAGTTAATATAAGGAAGAATTTATATAATAATTAAAGTAATACTTTAATATAATCAATTACTAAATTAAGAAGAGAATAAAGGAATTCTTTTAGAAATATAGTATCTATATAGTATATAGTTAATAAGGAAACCTAATAGACTAGTTCCTCAACCTTCTCGACCTAGATAAGTGCCTACTATAGCTAGAACCTAAACTTACTATTATAATAAACGACCTAACCTTTATATATTAATAAATAATAGAATAAAAGAATATAAATAGTTCTAGTAATATACTAGCGCTAGTATTATTACTAGTACCTATACTAATACTATTAGAATAACTAGTTCTTTAGTATATAGGAATTTACGCCCTTACCAACTTAGTAAAGCTATATAATAACGATATAAAGTTTACTAGCGATTTATATAATATACTAAATATTAAACTTAATATCTTCTATAACCTCTATATAAAGGCTAGCATTAACGAATCTAACTACGCAACTACCTTTAATACTATATTAAAAGGAAAGGTATAATTATTCTACTATTAGTATCTTATATAAAAGAACCTACTATTTAACGCTATAGTTGATCGAATATATATATATATTTATATACCTAAGAATTATTAGCTTTTCTTAAATAAATAGCGTATAATAATGCTTAAAGACGTTATCGCTACTAACCCTAATAAGAATCTAGCTAAATACTTAGAAATTATTATTAAGTAACTATAGCGAACCTATTAGGGGCTTATTTAGAACTTTAGAACTAGTAAAGGAAGCCTAGTAGGATAACTAGTCTCTATATATTAAGGTATACTAGTATACATACAAGTTTTTATTCGCCTAGTAATAATATTTAAAGGTATTACTATAGACCTTTATAGTACTATTAGACTATAAATATACTATAATAATAATTATAATTACTAGTATACTTCGTAGAATTACGAACTAGAATATTATAATAATAATTCTTTCTATATAGATCGATACTATAATTAAAATTAAAACTAACGTTATAAGAACTAGAATAACTATCGTTATAAGAACTAGAATAATTACTATCGCGAGAATTAGAATAGATACTATTATTAGAATTATAATTAATATTAGAATAGAAAATATTTTATATATAGAAAATAGAACTACTAGTTAATAAGCTACCTAATTAAAGAGTATAAGCGATTATAACGACGATTTTAAATATATATATAGGACTATAACCTCGACCCTAACTATAAAACGTTCCTAGTAGAATTTAAAGGAATCGATATTAGTAATATTACTAACAGCGATAAGGATAAGGATCTTAATATATTCTACCTATTATAAAATAATTAATTCTTTACTACTTTATATAGAACTATTAATAGATAGGCTATTATTGTAATACTTAATAACGCTATAATAACTTATATAATTACTAGTAAGGACCTATACTATAATAATAAGATAGCTAAGGAAGATAGCTACTTATTTACTTTTAATACGCGATATAGTGAAAATATCTTCTAAGGAATTATATTTAATACTAGCGCCGCTAGTATATTAATAGTAGGATAGATATAAGTCAAGGCTTTATAGTAAATATAGCTATTAACTATTATTAACGAGTCTACTATAGGATATTACTATATTTATTTTAGTAATAGCTCTAAGTATTCGTCTATTAGAAATATTGATATAGAGATACTATTTAGTATTATTTAGTTTATAGTAATACCAACGAATATACTATTTCTACTCTACCTAGCTGATATAGATTAATATAGAATCTATTTTAATAATATCAATAATATACTTATATACTAAAGAACTAACTACTTAGTTATTTAAAAATAGGGGCACCTATAGCTTCTACTTAGTAATTAGGAAATAGCTATATACTACCTTACTAAAAAGGAATTATAATAGCTATATTAATAATTTAGCTACCTAGCTATAGAACGATTATATAAAGTACTAAGTAGAGCTAGATATAATAATATCGATAAAGAAATACTCGAGAAGATTACTAGATTCTACTATTAGTACTAAATCTATAGTAAAGTACCTAGATAATTTAGGTTTACTATTAAGGATGATATTAACTTTAACTTTTAAATTATTATCGATATTATATATATTAACTAAAAGCCTATTCTATAAATAATTAATAAAATAATAGTATTCTAAATAGTATAATTTCTAATAGATATATAATTAGGAACTATATAGAATATACTTCGAACTATATAGATTAATATATATATAGGACTACCTAATATTATCGCAACTAATATAGGAAGGAACTTTACAAGTTAAGAATTTGTAAATAACGCGAGTTCTATAGTAATAGATATATAGGAGGTTCCTATTAAAGCTTATAATTTAATTAGAAAGGTTAAATAATATTATATAGTAATTCGAAGAGTATATAAAGTTATTACTATAGAGATTAAACGAATACTATATAAATCGATTCTTTAAATAGCTATAAAGGCTGCGAATAATACTACTAGCCTAAATAGATTTATTCCTACACTCTTAGTATTTAGTACTTACCCTCGAATAGTAAAGACCTTACTACTATTACCCTTAATAGTAACTTAAGCTATTATAATTTAAAAAGTAATAGCTAAAGTTTAAAGAATTAAGGCTAAATATTAAATAAGTAACGCCCTAGCTACTTATAATAGACCTAATATTACTTATATACTAGAGCTTCCACTTTAAAGCGATATCAAGGTATAGTAAAAAGGAAAAGGATAGACTAGCCCCTATAAGTTGCTAGTATAGAATACTAACTAAATAGCTATAATACTTAATATTAATAGTAATTAATCAACGTTTAAAATCACTACTATATAGCTATACTACCGAGATAATTCTACTATTATTAATACCCCTAAGGAATATAATAAGGAAATTAGCGAATTAGGTAATAACTATTACCTAGAATTAGAATTAGAATAGCTACCTTATCGCGGCTATAGACATCTAAAAGAATTAAAAAATAAACTAAAGAACGTATACCTAATATAATATAAATAAAATAATATCAACCTAGTTGTTACTTGCTAGTATCTTACCTAAGACCTTGGCTATATATATAGGATTATTCAGTATGATCTATAGTAGAGAAGATAATAAAGGTTAAATAATAATAAATAAATAGCTCTATACTAAGGTGGTTATTAGTCTTAGAACTAGGTTCAATTTACTAAATAAAGTTAACTATAAGGAATTAGAATTACTTTATAGGAAATCCTCCTTAAATATATTCTATACTATCTTTAGTTATCTAATTATATATAGTTCTACTTATCCTTAGAATCTACCTTATCCTTAAGGTTACTGCTCTTAGCGAGGATACTTTCTAGGTTATATAATCCCTAAGTTATCCTACCCTACTATTATATACTATCTAGCCTTTTATAAGGTATATTACCTATAAACGCTCCTTACATCTCCTTATTTAGTAATTATTATATTATTACTATTTAAT
>Ga0247757_10001259_pt1 | contig 17628 bp, 8 predicted proteins | sample UWRJL126311R4_FD_180929 | JGI IMG/M metagenome (GOLD analysis project Ga0247757, IMG submission 180929) | Plant litter microbial communities from Arlington Agricultural Research Station in Wisconsin, United States - UWRJ-L126-311R-4 | ecosystem: Environmental > Terrestrial > Plant litter >... | reverse complement strand
GCATGACTCGCGCTTGAGTCCTGTTCGATTCTTCGTTCGATCACCCGCCGGAATCCATCGCGCTACTATACCCTTCCAGCATACTGCAGCGAACGAGCTTGTGGACGATGAACTCTCCACGAAGGCTCACAAACTGCCGGAAAGTCCGAGTCTCCTACAAGCCATACAAGTGCCATAAAGAAATTCGTGGCAGGATGGTAGAGTTCGCTGCGGAAGGCGAGCAACGCTCGCGGATAATACTAGAAGGAAGGATTATAGAGAATGGCCTATGGTCGAAACATCGACTTGGTGGCCAATACCTAGCCACGAATGGAACCACTCGGCAAGTGAAGTTTGCCATCGCCATACGGCCTCCCGCCCACCTCATGTCGTAACATACGGCTCTGCTTCTGTTATATACTCTGAATCATCAACAGCATATTACACCGCTTTAGAACCGTCCACGACGGAGTTGGATGGGTACACGGTCCTCCCATGTACCGAAGTGGCGGGACGCTTCTGGAAAAACTACCTATGTTTATTCAAGGCTCCTTACCATCCTGTGAGTTTTTTCTAACGCAGTCATCCGCTAACAATGCTCAAAACCCCTGGCCGTCGACTTTCATTTGCCGTCATAGTGGGAACGTACCCAGAGATCTCCATTCAAACTTTTCATTGAACTCGAGGGCGGAGATGTCCTTCACATGGTTGATCATGAGATCTGTCGTTTCCCTAAAACGTATATCAAATTCCAGAGTGTAGGAGACTGAAAGGATGATAGGGAATGTTGATTGATCTGGTGGGAACTTGTGTGAGTCTTTCTTCATAATGCGTGTCACGTACCACTTGACATCGTAATAGCCGGTAGCTATGGCGAGCTCTTCCATAGCTGATACCGAGTCCATAGCTGGGGAGAGTTCGTGTAGGATTTGCATGAACAAGATCATGACATGATAACCCGTAACCCCAAGCATACCAAGGCCAAACAGGACTTTGTGGATAGAACAGTAGAGAACGAAGACCACTGTCTAGAATACTGGCGCGGAGCTGTCATATGCTGTGGCGATTCCATTCTTTCCACATTCGTCTGGCACAGGGAAAGGCTGTTTTCCAATGTATACAGCATGCATGAGCGTATCGACTGGAACAAGTTCTGGGCCTAATCTGAGGCAAGGATGATAGATCTTCCTAATCTAAAACTATTCGTACGGGACTCAGTAGGTTAGTTGACTTTTTCAAAGAACACACCCCGGCTCACATTTCCCTAAACGCACAAGCTGAAAGTTTACTTTTTCTACTTCCTTGCTATAAAAAAGCTCCCACAATCTCTCGGCCACGCCTCCATCCATCCATCTATGCATAGAGCACACAAAACACCCTCTCATCCTATGATCCACCGCTCCTGCATTTTCGGATTCCATCCCCCACTCGACCGCAAATTCTTGCCCCCCGCGGCGTAAACATTCAAAAACTTAGCAATTCCCAACCGCTCAACGCCCGCGATGCACACAATCCCACTCATACTAAATATTGAAAAAAAGTCAGCAAGCCATTCAACACATTAAAAAAACACCCCCAACGTTAGAGAAGAGAAAAACCTCTACTCCACATCCCCGTCTTCCTTTTCCTCCTTCCACCCTATAAACTCCTCCTCTCAAACCCCACCACCTCTTTTATTGCAAGGAAAAGAATAAAAACGTACCACTCTTCCTTCCTCATCTCCCGTGTACACATTATGCGGCATGGCCAGAATGCACGTGATGGGCGCCTGATGATTCGACCCATCCTCGCGCAACGCATCCGTGTGGTTGAGTTGTTTGATGAGGTTCAGGTGCCACTTCGCCTCGTCGGCAGAACGTGCACCCTCAGAAGGAGATTCACTAAAGTGTGGGGGTAAAGAGGTAGAAGCAGCAGCAGCAGCAGCAGCAGCAGCAGCAGCAGCAGCAGTAGTAGTAGTAATAGAAGAAGAAGATGAAGAAATCTTCGGCGCCTCGGTCGTAAGATGGAAAATCTATCTTCGTTAGCCCCCGCAAACGATAAAAAAAAGAAGTTCGGAGTGGACTGGAGGAAAGTGAAAAAAAAAACCAACACAAACCTTCACGATCCCCCTCCGATGTCCCGTGAAAACCAACTCCCTCTCGCACCACTCATTCCCCACTCCCTCGTACACCGCCACGCAGCTGATCGCGTCTCCCTCCTCTTCTTCACAAACATCCCTCTCCAGCAGCACCTCTCCATTCAGCGTTGTGACGATCAGCCTCGGCCCGCACGCGAGCACAATGTGCCCCGTGACGTTGTTGATCCTTGCCGCTTGTACCGGCACCGGCGGACCGCGCTGTAGCTTTTGCTTCTGCTTCGGCGCCAGCTTGTACTTCGGCGTCGTCGGTCTCGTGATGCCTGCTAAATCAATTTCGCGCACGAATTCGAAGCGATTGAGATCCCACAAAAAGACGCGCCCGTCCGCCGACGCAGACAAGAAAGCCGAGAGAGCGCGGCTAGCAGCAAGCGTGACGACGGGTGTTTTGTGGCCGAAGAGCGTCGTAGTCCACTGGAGGCCCACACCCCCCTTATCTGTCTTGAAGACCTTCCAGATGGCGAGCGTGCAGTCCGTACCCGCTGTGATGAGGGTGGTGCCGTCGACGAACAGCGAAGCCGTGAGTTGCCCGGAATGCAAATGTTCGTAGATGCCTACGGGCTTCTTGGAATTTGAGTCGTAGAACCTCACGCTCCCGTCCGTGAATCCCCATTCCATGTACCTCTCATAATGTGGCGGGATATTCTGCCTGAAAGGCGCGGAGCAGAGCAATTTATCCTGCTTCTGTAGATATGCGAGCGACGCCACTCGATCATTAGACTCGAGCAGCGTGCCGGGAAGCCGATGCAGCGCCTCAGCCGCGAGATCCAGCTTGCGGGTCTTGGGCGCGGTATCTTCCTTTTGGGGGTGCGGCCGCTGGAAGATCTGGACGGGCGTCTGCCCAAAGTTGTTGATGATGCTGATCTTCTGCGCGCGGTCCTTTTCATCGGTGATGGAGTCAAGGTCGATGGCGCCTTGGTAGGTAGTCCAGTGGTAGACGTTTGCTGCTTCGATGGCCGCCTCGCCGCGTTGTTTGAAGCCGAAGATGAGGTCGATCCAGTGGTGTAGGTGTTTGCTGACGTAGGGGCTCTCCAATGCTTCGCGCTGTTTCTCGATGAAGATGGTGGGATCGCCTTTGGCCCAGGGTGGGAGTGCGACTTCGTCAATTCGCTCGCCGCTGGCGCGCAGGCCGAAATCGTACCCATTGACGTTGGTGAGGAAGTCAGGGAGAAAGAAGAACTCGGGCGTGAGCTCTCGCACATCGGCCATGTTCTTCTCTGAAGCCGAATCCCACGCGCCTCGTATAGAATAAAACATGCGATCGGCATGGTCCCACGTGCCGCCCTGGATGAGTGAAAACGCGGCACTAAACGGCTGGAGACGCATTAGGTACGACGCAACAGTCATGGCAGATGAATAGTGCGTGCCATAGTGGAACGCATGCTCAGTATCTCCCATCTCCGCAAACGAACTGAACCTCTCGCGAATAGACGCTTCTTGCTGCGTATTCTGGATACCAATAGGTTTTGTTAGATCGCGGAAATTTCTTGGGTCCGTAAGATCCAGCTCCTCGTCGGTGTAATTCGATATCACCCAAGGAAAGACAGGATACTGCGTGAGATCGTTGAACGTCCTCCCCGCTAGCGTATTGACGAACATCAGATAGTGGAAGTTGGAAATCTCGCCTTTGATCCATTTCCTCGTCACGGGGTGAGACGACACGGAACTAAATGCAGACGCGAAGCGTGAGCCGAGTGTTTGGGGCGCTTCTTCGGGATTCCGCAACGAGTCGAGACGCCAGGAGATCTCCGAGTTGGCGAGCAATTCGGGCTTAACAACGTGCGGCGCGCGGCTAATCAGGCGTGAATGGATGTCGTTGCGGGTCGTGTTAGACAAAGCGGTAAGCAGATAGCTGCGCCCGTCGTCAAAGAACACCTCGATAGCCACATCACGATGCAAAAAGCGGCGTTTGGAGATGCTGATGACTTTGCTCCACTCCCAATGTCGTGCCGTCTCATCGTGGCTTCTCGGCGGCGGGCGGCGATTTGTGACAGCTTCTTTTCCAGCAATCACCTGCACATACGGGTCTCGCTCGTCGGTAGGTGCTTGCCAAACGCGCACAATCTCACCATCAGATCGCTGGAAGAAGTCGTCCAGGAGATACAAGCAGTCCTTGCCTATAATCAAAAGCCCTTCAATGGCTTCTAATCCCACCACACGAGAGACGTTGCAGACGTACTGCACTTGATCACCTCGTTCCAAGCTCCTCATAACCTTTCGATTCTTGTCCTCAAAGCCATCTTCATCCTCTAGCATCGCTTCGACCATCTCGAAGTCATCCTCGCTGTCGGGATCCGATTCGGCTTTTGGCTGTTCAGCATCCCCTAACGAAGTGAAAGCATTCGCATTTGTCCTCGTAGTCGGTGTAACGCCCAGAGCTTCCTTCGCCGAAATAGTCGGTATCGCCGTATCTAGTTTTAACTTATCCCTATGCCCGGGATCCGTATCCTTCCGCTTCGGTTGATAGTTCAGCTCCCGGCTCGAATTGTCCACAATAATCCGTATCCTCTTGCGGTCACGGCCCTCCGTTTCGTCCAGCCGCCACTTAGACGCCGGACTCTCCTCGAACAATGCGCAAGGGCCTCTGAGCTGGTGATCGAGCTTCGACATGACGGATGCGAGGAACGTTGCATTTTCCTGCTGGTCCTGCAGGACGCGCTGGTGCTTGATGCGTTCGGAAGCGTGAATGTTGGAGCGCCAATGGCTGGTCGAGGACTCGTGCAGACTCCATATGTTCTCGTTGGTGAGTTCCTCGTTCTGCCATTGCTTAAGCTTCTCCTTCCGCTTAGCGATTCTCTTCTGCGAAATCGTCTCTGTTTGCTTGTTCTGGTCGTTGGCAAAGTCTTCCCACGCCTTCGACATGGTCCCGTAAAAGAACGAATCAAGCTCCGTCTTGTTCTTGTCAAACCAGAGCAGGAAAGTTTCATTATCCAACTCCATAAGTTTCTGGAAACCGTCGTATAGTTCCCGCTTGTCCGTTTGCACGGCATGGCCAAGAATGGCCGAAGTGTCTTTGGGTTTCTGCACGAGAAGGAGTCGCCAGAAGTTGGCCGCTGCCAAACGCACATCTTCGTGGGGAGAAGACAATTTCGTATAAAGCAAATAACAGATGAGTCGTAAGAATAACGCTTCGGTGTTCTCGGTGGACAGGATGATTGGCTGCCAGTACACCATCTTCTCGATCACTCGAACAGTGGTGATGCCATCGTCAGGGCTATCAGATTCTGCGAGCCGGAGCAGCACGACTCGCAAGAAGATTGCACGGATGGTACTGATCGCTTGCGTGCAAAGTCGAACAGACTTAATCTTCGAGATGTCCGGTCGCTCCAGGTACTCCAGAAGGAAACCAGCAAAGTCGAGCAAAGGTTCCGCGCCGTCAAGAAACCAACCTTCGAAAACGGCCTCAGACACGTGCGTCGCCAGACGAGAAAGATTCGTAAGCACCCTCGGCTCGTGGAGCAAGTTCTGGTCAAGCTGGAGGGCGCTAGTCACAGAGGAAATCGTCTGACGCAGCACATATGACTCAAAGTATGCCTGGTGCTCCTGGAAGCCGGGTGGCGTTTTCATGAAAAGTCCGAGCCCCGGGAAATCTTTGCGGTTGAACAACTGGTCTTGGAACACCAGCAAAACAACCTCAAGCATGCCTTCAACAACCGAGCTCCCTACTCGCATCGCGACCTGCCCACTCTGTATGGGAGACAGAATAGGATGTAGTCGGGGCGCCTTCGGATGCTGGACGGTCTTATCCGCTGAAACCAGCACAAACGAAGAAGCGCGACGCAGTGGTAGCACACGCTGAGCGGACGGAGAGGGTGAAAGATGTGTGCTGGTAGTTCTGACGATGGGGGCATGAGAACTGTTGGCTTTAGATAGAGGTTGTATGACTACGTCTTGGCCTTCAAAGGTCAAAGCAGAGCCACGTGAAAGCAACTCAGTTTCAGCGCTAACACAGTCGGAGGTGACTATGACCGGGTAGAGCACAAACAAAAGCTCTTGGACGTATGTTGATGAGAAGGCGAAATCTCTGAATGAATTGGATCGAGAGTGCAGTTCGGACAGGAACTGTATCGCCGAGTGCAAAACAGTCGCGTACTCGTTGAGACGCTCAACCTGTGGGACGCGCGTATCTAGACGGATTAGCTTGAGTATTAGGAATCGAAACCAATCGGCTGGCTTACCTATGGTAGGCTGCTGTTTAGCATTCAGCGACATCGTCCGACGTCGCCCACGAACAACAGTTGCCCCGGAAGACTCGCCTGACCCACTCTGATCTTTCGAAGTAGAGTTCTCACCATGTCCGGGGTCCCGGACAATAGCGCGTAGCCCCGTATCCAGCAAAGCCGCTATGACCGGAAAAACTTCTGGATACACAATCCTCGCAGTCGAAGATTGCGACTGAGCGATGAATACTTCCACGAGATTGAAGACGTCGAAATCACGCTCGAAGTCAATGGTGGCCACATCAAGCCCAAACAGGATGGCAAAACAAATGGTCCAAACACCCGGCGTGTTCCACCAACTTCGTAACCTGTTCTTCATGATGATGAAGCCGCCAGTCTTATCGGCAAATTTTTTGACATAGTGACTACCATTGGTCACGAGTAGTCGAGCAAGAATCTTGGCGGCGAGGAGCACGACACGCTGGTCGGATTCGGCGAGGAGGTAGAGGAGCCACTGTGAAATTGTCAGAGCGTCTTCAGTTACGAGAGATTTCCATTCCATACCTTGCCAGTAACGTTTTTCGCGAACTTTACAATCTCATTCGCATTAGACGGATCGCACAAAAGCTCCGTCAGCATCCCCAGAATCGCGACGCCCAGCTCAGCAATAGGGAGTCCAAGAGGCGCGGTAAGATCTTGCCCGGGGCTCACAGACCGCGGCGTAGACCCCGGTGTGAGCGTGGGAGGTGTCCCTTTCTTGAGACGGAGCGTACTGGCCTTTGGTCTGAGTGTACGCTTCGCATATGACGCTCTGCTGTCGTGCAAAGCATACGTCACAAACAACGACAACGAGCGCGCATTTTCGCCGTTGAAATTGGTTTGCAGCAGGACTCTGAATGCGTCGAGGAATATAGGAAATGTCTGAGGCGTGAACTGCTCGCTTTTGAGCGCGTCCGTCAGTCGCTTGACAACCCCTGGATTATCAGATGTCAGTTGGACGGCTTGTCACATGTAACGAGAATACGTACTTATACGCTGGAACCGCTTTGTATTATAATGATGGTGCTTGCTGCCTTTGGCGAAGTCGACGAACTGTTTGTAGTAGAGTTTCTGTGTCTCCAGTGACGTGGACCTGCGCCATATCTCTACATCGACCAGCAGCACACGGTAGGCTAGCGGATTGATAATGAGCGATTCTTCGGGATGCTCTGCATCGTACCCGACGAAACGCAGGATGACATGGAGAAGTTTCAACACGAAAGCCTCGCATTCGTCGGAACCCATGTCCATGGCTGGCGTGGTGCGTGTGCCGAGCCCAGACAGGCCAGGTCCGAGTTTTTGACGAATCACTTCAGCAAGCACGGCGAAACCGTTGCTCTGTTCCATGGCTTCACAGTTGCGCCAATTGCCTTCGACAGCCTCAAAAAGGATCTTGACTGCGCGCAGGAGACTGTCAAGCGTGCGGGCAGACTGGATCAGCTTCAATCCGACAGCGGAACAACCACCTATTCTCCAGATGGCATCGTCCAATGCCTGGGGAACTACCACCACAGCATCACCTGATAGCCGTCCGAAGCCACGAGTTTGCGATAGGGCATCGTTGACGGATGGAACGGACGCATTGATGATGATGGGGGTGCCATGCATCCTGGTATACCGATGAAGCGTTTTGGCCGAGTCCTTCGAGAGCGATCGGATCAATTGTGACTCGTCTATGGCATTGCGATCATCGTCGTCCATGACGGAACTGGGTGAAAAGCTAAGCAGTATTTTAGATTCAGGCATCAGGTGCCCCGCGCTGGAACGTATTGCAGAGACAATATCGGACCGCTCTTCCCTGCCAGGATGCAATATCTCGTTTTGTACGTGCAGTTCAGCAGACGTGCGATACGTTTGGAACGAACCGAGCTTATCCTGGAAGTTGCCGCAATATCGTGGACCAAGCTTGTGGTAGACGGCAATGAGCTCGTCGGATAACGGTTCGGAGAAGAGGTGGAACGAAGCTAGGGACAGTTTGGAAGAGAGTACATTTCGACCAAGGCGGGGAGCAAGATTGCGCGGAGTACCCAAGAAGGCCAGGATGTGATGCTGGCCTCGACTCGAAGACAACGACGCGAAGCTTTCCTGGCTGCTGTCGAGCACGGGGGGATGTGAGGGGTAGTGGGCCTTCATCGTCTCAGCGAATTCACCGTCTACGAACAGAGATGCCTTGTGCGTGCCGAAACCCATTGCCTTGGCACGGCGATGAACTACGGCGATGTGATACCATCGACCTTCTTGAAAGCGTGGGGCCTTTTTGAATCGCACACTAGGAACTATGCCAGCTGAATGGCCCATGAATGTCTGGAGAATGAAACAGCGAGTGTCTTTCTCCAGATATGCCATCAAGAAACAGGTCTGCGTGTCATCATAGGCGCCGAAGATGGTGGTATGGCAATTGGGGTCGTACTGGTCTACTCGAATCCAAGCCGCGAAAGTGTATCCGCTGCCTGGAGAGACAGGGGGAAAGGGGCGGCCCATGTCGGGCAATTCGACCGCGCTGAAGCCATGCAGCGAGAGGTCGAATTGGATAAAAGGTGCCGCACGCGAAGCCTGCATGCCATGATGTAGAAAGTCTGCAGCTTTGCCTGACACAGCAGCTTTACGAAAGAGATAGTAGGCATCTTCTAGCTTGTTGATGCCAAACAGAATGAGCTGATCCGCCATTTCACGGAGCAATGCTGCTTCTGCCGAGGCACACTTTTCATCGAATAGCAATGGTACTATGATGCTCAACACTCCGGTTATATGAACAGCTGCCTTGTTGAACGAGGAGAGTGCAGTGATCTCGAGGATAGCCAGCAGCACAGCGAGCGAAAGTGCCTTGGACCGTGTCCCTGGCGCCTCTTCGCCGGAAAGACCCAGCCAGAAATGTAGAATGATGGGGATTATGTCTGGATTCTGCAGCACCTCGTTCCCACTAAAGATGGTGTGTACATGGCGCCGCAGCGCCTCCGTGTCTACCTCGAGCTCATCGTACGCGGAGCGGGGGCTGCTCACTACAATGGTGGCGGGCTCTTGGGGCCCAGGCTCGCTGTTCTGCGCTTCCCTCGCCTTGGGCTCGGACTGCAGCTTATCTACTGTTCTTTCAATGTCGCGGAAGATGCGAGTCATGGCCTCCTCACCGAGCGCAAAGGCGAATAGGCAGCCGAAAAGCTGCTCCTGGCCGACGTCATCGCGTTTGGTCTCGGAATGGCCGCCAAATATGCCCGTGCTAGCCAGGGCCTGCTCCAAAGCGCTCCAGCCGCCATCCTCTACGCGCTTGGCGAAGAAGCGTTTATTTCCCGAGTGCTCGTTGAGTGCGTCGGACAGCACGTCGAGGGAAGCTTTGATGACCTCGAAGAAGTCGATGAGGTCGGGTGGAGACAGCCGAGCGGGTTTGTAGAAGCCAGAAAGAGAACGCAGGGTCAGCAGCAGCACGTCGAAGCCGCGGACGTGGCGGAAGGCGTCTTTTGTCTGGGTATGCTCGTGTGATTCTATGAGCAGCTGGCGCATGCGGCGGAGGGCATTGCTCTGGGATTGGAGCACGTCGGCCGTGGGAGGAGAGGATTCGGCGGCACGGAGGAGGTCGTCGGCGAGGCTGCGTAGCTCAGCTATCTGGTTGTTCATGGGCGGGGCCCTCGAGGCCGCAGTCGACGAGCGATGGCGGCGTGCGGAGGCCATATTCAGTCGCTCCCACGGCGGCTACGAAAGTCTAGGGGAGGAGGGCGTGGGAGAGGCAGAGTCATTTCTCTGTCACAGAGCTGCGTTGCACCGTGTGGTGAAAGGCACTCTGACAGCGCTGTGCTGGGCCTACTGGAGGGACTCGGCGGGCGCGGTGGGCAATGGATGTTGGACTGCTCCACCGTCGAACGGCCGGGAGCTTGGACCTCGTTCTGCGACGACGATCGCAGGCAGCTGCCCCAGCTTGTCGAGAACGACAACGACAGCAGCAAAAGCAAAGAATGCACAAATGCACCAGCGTTCCCGGGGACGCGGTGCCCTGCTCGCGGTGGTGGTAGAGGGCTGCCAGGCCGGCAGACTCAGGCGCACGCGGCCGTGGGCGGCTGACGGTTGAGGCTGTCCACGCGCAGCCATGTCCAGCCCGGCAGGATGGCGAGCTGGCACCAAACAGGCAAGCAGCTGCAACTGGTAGATGCGATGGAAGAGCCTGCAAACGACGGAGCCGAAGCATCTTTGAAACAAAAACGACACGCTGGGCAGAGGGGAGGGCGAGGAGAAGAAGCTCCCATCCATGTTTGTGCTACACACGACCTGTTTCCGACAGCGACAGGATGTGAATGCGAGCGTGGGCGTGGGAACATGCATCGGCAGTGCCCTGGCCCGTCTAATCTACGCACATATCTCTCATGCAGACAGAGGCATTGTAGAGTGCACTTGGCCTCTTGACTCGGTAGCACTTGATGGTGCTCAGCAGCAGCAGATGACTGTGACTGGAAGCCCCAAAACGGGCTTAGCTGCCACACGCTGCCGATCGTGGCCTAGCGCCGTCCCTGCTGCGCAAGCCTCAGCGTGGAAGAGGAAAGGGAAGAGCCGCGACTGGCGACTGGGCAGCTTACCCGCGTTGGCCAGCCAGACCGCAGGCAACAGACGGCGGGCAGCAGGCAGCAGGCAGCAGGCGATATCCTGCTCATGGTGCCTCGCGCCAGCGCGGTGGAAGTAATTGAAGTAGATACCCGCGTGTCTGCGTGCGAGCCTGCGTGCGAGCCTGCGTGCCTGCCTCGGGGCGCGGATAGTGAGGCGGTGCGGGCAGGCGCGCGCGGGGGCTGGGGAAGGGGCAAGGGAAGGCACCGACCGCTGCTGATTGGTCGCTGGTCACCCGGGTCACGGGTCACCTGGGCAGCGCGCGGTGCGTCACGGCGATAAGCACGAGCCATCCTCGGATTGATAAGAGCTCCATCGCCATAGCTACACCAGCCTGCTCTTCTCCCCCATCCTCCCCCATCCTCCCCCATCTCACATCTCCATCTCCATCCGCGAGCCTTTGCATCTCTCGCTCCGCCATTTCATCTCGCATCTCCTCCCGTTCTCTTTCTTTGCCGAGCTCGCCGCGCGAGACCCACCCATCATGAGGTACTCTCTCCTCGCCCTGCTGCCGCTGGCCGCAGCTTCGCCCGTCTTCCAGGTCGGCACCATCCACAACGGCGCTGCCCCCGTGCTCTCATCAACACATGCTGAGGAGGTGCCCAACTCGTACATGGTCGTGTTCAAGAAGCACGTCAAGCAGCAGGATGCCGAGAGCCATCACGACTGGGTCAAGACCATTCACGCAAAGAGCCAGGATGAGCGCATGGAGCTGCGGAAGCGCTCCCAGTTCCCCTTGACCGCCGAGCTCTTCGATGGTCTCAAGCACACATACGACATCATTGGCGGCCTCAAGGGCTACTCGGGTCACTTCGACGAGGAGACGCTCGAGGAGATCCGGAGACATCCAGATGTGAGTACCCTGTTTTCCTTGCCTCGGCCACGTCCGTCGTGCGCGTCCATGCATCGGAATCTGCAGCTTCGTGCTTTGCAGCTTGCCGCTGCGATAAGCGCTGGCTGGAGTGCTGAGCCGCCTGTTGCCGTGGCGGCTCAAGGCCGCGCACGCCATCCGTCGCCATCGCACGTGACACCAACCGTCTGCCAGGGACCGTTTTATGCAGGGCTCAAGCTAACAGTGGCGTCTCTGATAGGTTGACTACATCGAGAAGGACTCCATCGTTCACACCATGGGTGGTGATGACTACGAGACGGAGAAGAACGCACCGTGGGGTCTCGCCCGTATCTCGCACCGTGATTCGCTGAGCTTCGGTACCTGGAACAAGTACCTCTACTCGGCCGACGGCGGTGAGGGTGTGGACGTCTACGTCATCGACACTGGCACCAACTACAAGCACGTCGATTTCGAGGGCCGCGCTCACTGGGGTAAGACCATCCCCAGCGGTGATGCCGATGAGGATGGCAACGGCCATGGTACCCACTGCTCTGGCACTGTCGCCGGTAAGAAGTACGGTGTTGCCAAGAAGGCCAGCGTCTACGCCGTCAAGGTGCTCCGCTCTAACGGTTCCGGCACCATGTCCGACGTCGTCAAGGGCGTCGAGTATGCCGCCCAGGCACACGAGGCGGAGGTCAAGAAGGCCAAGGACGGCAAACGCAAGGGCTTCAAGGGTAGCGCCGCCAACATGAGCTTGGGCGGTGGCAAGTCCCAGACCCTCGACCTTGCTGTCAACGCTGCTGTAGATGCCGGTATCCACTTCGCTGTTGCTGCCGGTAACGACAATGCCGACTCGTGCAACTATTCCCCTGCCGCTGCTGAGAACGCCGTCACCGTCGGTGCCTCTACTCTGATGGACGAGCGCGCTTACTTCTCCAACTACGGAAAGTGCAACGACATCTTCGCCCCCGGTCTTAACATTCTTTCCACCTGGATCGGCTCTGAGCATGCCACCAACACCATCTCTGGTACCTCCATGGCCTCGCCCCACATTGCTGGTCTTTTGGCCTACATGCTCTCTCTCCAGCCCGCTAGTGACTCTGGCTACGCCGTTGCTGACATCACCCCCAAGAAGCTCAAGGCTAACCTCATCTCCATCGCCACTGTCGGTGCTCTCTCTGACGTCCCCAGCAACACCAAGAACATCCTTGCCTGGAACGGCGGTGGCTCTTCCAACTACAGTGACATCATCAAGAAGGGTGGCTACACTATCAAGAAGACGGCCGACAAGGAGAGCGCCACCATCCCTTCTGTCTCTGAGCTCGAGGAGGATCTCGAGGCTGAGTTCAAGAAAGCCAAGAGCGCCGCTGGCCGCACCGGCCACCGCCTACAAGAAAAGCTCGACAAGCTTACTTCGGACATCGAGGAATTCGTTGCTGACGAGATGGAGGGCTTCTTCGAGGAATTCAAGGAGCGTGTCGCACGCGAGTAACCATCGCAAGCACCTTCTCGGTGATGACGGCATCATAGTAATGCATGTTGCCACGTAAGCTATTGTAGCGTACCTGCTTGCATACAGCACAAGGCGCTTCTGGGGAGGTTGGTCCGTACAAGTAGCATATCATGGATTTGATAAAGGGTTTTTCGGATCTAGGCGCTGGGATCTTGTATGTGTCGCGCATTTTTCCATTACTGTCTGTCTCACTACTTGGCTGGAATATGTCACCATCTTGATCTGGTCGCTTGTGTATCTCATAGTTTCATTAGGAGAGTGGGGGACGTAGTAGAGGGGAATGAGCGAGGCAAATAGAATGCAGCCTGCTGTTTCTCTTGCATCTTCAGCCCTGTTCCTCTGGTCAAATATCTGCTTTGAGTATGTGTACACGTACGTTAGTGAAATGTTGTGCAGGATCGGATGATACCTTTTGCGCCAGGTGATGCGCTCATCTGTTCCCAAGATTCGCTATCTTATATGGATATATATATGATACGTCAGTCAGGCGAGTTGAGGTAGGCTTCCCGAGGATAGCTCGAGATGGATAGGTAGATGGGTGGACAATGGCAGGGAGCGGTGGAATATCCAGAAACCTTGACAGTAGTCGCTAACAACCTCTCATCACACTGTAGCTCACAATCATTTCTAATCGCCCTGCTAACCCGAACGCTGGCTTCATATCATTTCAATACGATTGAAGAGGATGAGCTCTCTTAAGTCAGGTCACAGCACGCTCTGCTATCGCACATACAAGACTTTGTGTGTTCCTTTACAGTACTAGTAGGAAGATGCTCGCGCCCACAGCCCCCTTAGCCCAGAAACACTATATAACTTTATCGCAGAGTCCACCTCTCCGTTCTTCTCTTTCGGAGCCATTACGACTATATCCATAGAATGCCAGTTAGCATATGCTTTTGCCTTCTTTCCGCAAGTCCCCATCGATATGCGCCAGCGGGTTATTGCGCCGTCCATTCGGCTTCAGAAATGAATTGCAATGGCAAAAAGCTAAAGCAAGCCACTTCCTGTCCCTCGCTTTATCTATTGACGCTTAAAGTTACTAGCATCATCGACATGCCGTAGGATACCCGAAGAGAAAACAGTCAACGGTCAGGTCCAGGAACATGCCGGACTTTGTAACATAAGTAGGGCATCCGTCACTATTGCACCCAGATAGATGCACAGCTGCTGATACCGCAGTTATTATTTCCACTCCCCAAATGATTTCGGAGAGAGTGTGGGTTATAGAGTAAGATTAAGATAGTATGGAGGCGCCGCGAACAGTCCACCGGTTCGAGTGTGGGTCTTTGGCCCTCAGATTCGTTTGTGACAAGATGTTTCGGTTGAATATGCAAGAACCCTGGTATGAAAGTTAGTGGAGGCTCTCCTATGTAACTCATGCCATGGGTGCCTTACGTATAAGATGATCTTTTATCCATCTTCCACTTTTTTTGAATCGAGATCATGCACGCCAATCCTGAAGGCCATCCACCCGATCACCTTTGCATACCCTGCACCTTCCTGGGTTGTCTAAACCACAGTAGCTTCCACAGTCTATTGGGTCAGAGCGTCTTTGAAATATCCTCCAGCTCAATCGGGAGACTGGTTTCAGACGATCTTGAAAATTGCTCTGTTTGCTGGGGGCTTGTGAGGATCACCTCGTCTTCGGGTATAGATCGACGATTAGGAATTCTGGCACCTCCTGGCCGAAGTGGATTGATGCCACCAGAAGGACCCCGGGCTGTGCGGTCACTCGAAGGCTCGTTTTTTAGGGTAAAAAGGCTTCGGAGGGTTCCACCGCATGCAACAATGATAGCTACTAAGGGGTTAGTCCCTCAAGCCCCCTGTAAAGATACTTGACATTCGACGCATTAAAACGTACCTGTATTTGCTTCCATGTGCGAGAGGAATATTAGTAGAACGATTTGGAAATTCCTATTCCGTAATACACCTGTTGTGGCGATGACCACTCTGATAATGGCGACCATCATGGTGATAAGTTCCGTCGAAAAGAGGGTGTAGAGGATCGTTATCTGCCGTCGGGAGAGTCGAAGATGGGATAGGATCATGAAAGGAACTGCGACAACTATGGCTTCCTTGTTAGACACTGGAAAATACCAGAAGGGAAATGCTGACTTAAGCAATCGGTGATGATATCAATAACAGTGGTGAGAGATAGGGTGATAGCTGTCCCTTTGCCTCCGCTTGTATTCTTAAAGCAAATATTGGAGCTCTTGGTAGCCCAGCAGTGTAACGGAACCATCAACCAGACAAGGGCATAGGATGCGAGTGTAACTACAAACACGGCGGTCCAATACTTCTTAACTTCTGGCAAGGCAGAGACACCAATGCGTCGAAAGAACACGAGGAAGGATAGCTTGATAGCCCATACTGAATTATAGAAAAACAGTTGTGTAATAGGTCGAGTTAAGAAAACGTTTCGAAGAATGTGAGGCACATCACTGTTTTGTCGTGAAGAGATCGTTACTTGAACTGCCATAGGGACAGAAAAGGCCCAGGCTAGGAAGACAAAGAGGTCGTCCCAGTAAAAGCGGGAAAACCTCCAGTAACGCGTATAAAGTCGCGCGCACAGGGAAACCGTGGCCAATCCAGTTACCACCCAGACGGTGACCTGTGCCTGGTCAGTATTATCAGTGCGGGGAAGTCACTCTAAAAGCCTTACCAGGAGAACAAGGTTACGCTCCATAGAATTTGATGATATGCCTTCGAGAATACAAGTAAAATAACTACAAAGAGCTTGCTTGAAACTTTTGAGTTATAGAGGGAACATTCGCACGAGGTCGGGAAAAAGTGGACTGCGAACAGTTTATTTAGAACTGCCGAAATGCATGATGAAGGATACGGGTTCAGCATGCCTCATCGAGCAGAGTGAACTACGGTATGGCGCAAACGACAGTTCCTGAGTGGCCCCTGGTTGCTAAATATGGGAGGCGTAGGCTTACCCATACAATGCGGACAATCCTCAGTCTACCTCTTACATTGCCGATCGTATCGCAAGGCGCCCCTGCTGAGAGGCTGGCATGGATGGTCTACACATGGGACGTATTATTGGGCGAGACCAAGTGAGGCCAAGAGACAAGGCTTCGCTCCACCAATCACATTCTTTCGCAATACATGCCACCTACATTCAATCTCCGAAGGGCTTGCCCTGCAGTACATGGCCGGGGTGTTTTTGGAATTATTCAACAGAAATAGGGTTTGTGGATTTGAATTTACAAACACTTGCATAAACCGATCGCTTCTATTGCTTGAGATGAATACCATCTAGTCGATCTGCACTAGTCCAAAGGAAAGATATAGGATCTGACTAGAAGATAGCAGTGGCTTCATCCATCCAACCTCAACAGGCTATTTAAAGAATCTTTTCTTAGTAGTTCGTGCTCTCTAAAATACACATGCATTTTCTCTTGGAAAACTGCTGGTGCTTTGAACATTACTCATACCATGGAGTAAAGCTAAAGAAACATTATGCCGCATTCTTTGGATTGTGGGCATCATGCAGAAACGCGATTGAAAAATCATGCTTGGCCTTTCTCATCTGTCAGAAACGGACATAAGCCGAAACGAAGTTGGGGGGGTTGTTATTCGGACTTATCACTGGTCGCCACACAGATTTCGGGCCCGAGCGACTACCCCACATTCGCAGACATTACCCGAACAAGCTTGCAAACGTGTTAGCTACAAGCTACTACAAAGCGTCTTCGTATAAGCAATCAGCGTAGCAGTGTGCGTGATCTTTCGGGAAACAGCAGTCCAAATATTGTTTGCGCTACTGCGCTGCATCTGTGGCCATAATAGGCAGCTTGCCTTGCAATCAACTTAGGAAATCAATATCAAAGCCCCGGAATGTAGAGGCTTTCTTCGAAGCGTATTTATTTCTCCTTGAATGCAAATTAGAGTCCCTTATTGTCGACCATTGGTGGATGCTGGCAACAGCCACTGGGGGGCTTTTGATACGAGCAACTTGGAACTGTTCAACTGTTGCATTGCGACAACTTTCAGTGCCTGAGATTAAATTTCTTGGTCTGGTAAGTGTTTAGGATACTTGTGTGACAGCAGGCTTCCACCATTGTCCACTAATGCTCTCTTGGTGATTAGGATGGTAGATCCGTTGCCAAATTTATGTGGCCCTACCTAGGGAGGCGATCTGAAGAAAGTAAAGTAAAAAAGAACTTCCCGCAGCATTTGCCTTTTTTACAAGAGGCTAGATAGCACGGATAGGGGGAATTGTAAGAGTGGGGATCACGTCGCGGGAACTTATGAAGGCATTGTTGATGAGAAGCTTACATGCCATTTGTACAGTTGAATGACTGTGGGTATGCACATCTTTATGCCTAATCGTCTAAATAGCCTTAAGGTGCAGACTTTTGTATAAGTAATTGAGAAC
>Ga0247757_10001258_pt1 | contig 17642 bp, 16 predicted proteins | sample UWRJL126311R4_FD_180929 | JGI IMG/M metagenome (GOLD analysis project Ga0247757, IMG submission 180929) | Plant litter microbial communities from Arlington Agricultural Research Station in Wisconsin, United States - UWRJ-L126-311R-4 | ecosystem: Environmental > Terrestrial > Plant litter >... | reverse complement strand
TGGACGAGATAAAGGGGTGGAAGGGAAAGTAAGAAAAGGTAAACTAAAAAAAAAGGGGGTAAAGAAGATAGTACGAGAATGTAACGATTAAAAAAACATAGAGTTCCTGCCATGCGACCAGGTGTTCTCCCCGGTGAGAGAAGGGAAAAAAAAAAAAAAAAACCCCCCCAATACTTTTCTCTTTTCTGCACTGGTGATTTCAAAACTTGGTTCTTCATGCACGTCTAGATGCGGTTTCGATCTTTCTCAGCAACGCATCCAGCGCCTCGGCATCCCGCCGGTCCTGCTCTTCCCCCGGAATATCCATCTTGATCACCACGCCGTTCTCATCCACGTGCTCGTCCCCCTCCTCAGCGACGCCGCCCCACTGGCACGGCGCGCCGCCGTCGTAGTACGTGATGTACCGCGACGCCTCGATGCGCGCGGGCAGCTTGTACCTCTCCTCGAACATCCTACCGCGGCGCCAGACGCCATGGCCCATGGCGAAATGCTTGAGCCTAGCCAAGCGCTCCCCGAACAAGGGCAGCACGTCGCTCCAGCGCGTGGCATACTGCCTGAAAATCTCCGCGCCGGGTGGCGTCTCCTCCGCGTGGCCCCAGTTGTTCGCCGCGGCCATCTCGGGACACATCCACAGCGCATGCGCGATGGCGACGTCGTCGAGGACGAGCTCCTCCAGCGAGGCGCCGTGCGAGAGCACCCACTCGACCTGCCAGTCGTGCGCGACGGTCCAGTTGCCCAGCGCGAGCGACGCGAGCCGCGGGAAGCGCAGGCGGCGCACGTCCGCGAACGGCCAGACGCCCCAGGGCGCGTCGGCGAAGAGCGTGAGGTGGGTGAGCTGGTCGCCCGCGCGGCCCAGCGCCTCGGGCAGCCGGCGGAAGCCCGCGTGGAGGGCGGGGAGGAGGATGCTGTGCTCGGGAGAGGTGTCATCGAGCTCCGTGACGATCAGCACGGCGAGGCGCTGGATGCGGTCCCGCGCGACGTCTACGTCGAGGATGGCGTCCTGCCAGTTGTGCAGCGTGAGGTCGGTCACGTGCGGCGCGTCCGCGAGCGCGGCGAAGAAGAGCTTCTGGTAGCGCGCGCGGTAGGCTAGGCCCTGGCGGGGGTTGCCGAAGAGGCGCGGCTCGTAGACGCATTTGGCGTCGAAGCGGAGTTGGACCTGGCTGAGGACTGGGAAGCGAGCGAGCTGGGCGATAGCAGTCGTCCAGGGCATGGTGTTGAAGTCGGGATGGTGGAGCGGGCTTCCCTGGGCTTCGTCCTCGTCCGGGGATGCGTCGCTGCTTCCGGCTTCGTTGTTTTGAGCGCCCTCTGTTGCGTCGATCAAGATGCTCTTGACGTGGTCTTTAAGATGTTCATGTTGAACGATACAGCCAAATTTTTCCGCACTCTTCTCGTTGAAATGCAGAACCACCGTCTGGAATAGATACGCTTCGCCTGCTCTTGCCAAATCGCGTGAGGCGAGGCGACAGCTCTTAAGCGTAGCAATGTCGAGTTGTTGTAGGCATTTGAGTTGGAGCTCGGTAGGGAGGGATGTGAATGAAAGCATAGCTACGCGTCCGTCGGGCGACCTCTGGCCTTCACGAGGCCGTCTTTATATTCTTGACATTTCCGCGATGGAGTGCGGGCATCGGGGCTGTGATTGGATGCGCGAGTGCAGCCTGTCCTAGCGCCGGTATGCCAGACAGCACCTCGAAATACCTGCATGTATGTCAGCATAGTCCTAAAATACAACACCATGGATTATCAACCTGTTGGTATCTTGTGATGACTACTGCACCGCAATCGTCTTACGACAGGGTTTTGCAGCCGCCCATGCATCGCGGTGCATCTGCCCAATGGCTACGCGGAGCCAGCCTGCACCCCACCAACGGACCACCAGAACGTTATACGTGCAGCCTTCTGTATCCCAGAAAGATTCATCGAACAAGTCTTCCTCTTGGACGTTGGCTTCGACTAGGTGAGCGACTCTTGGGCCCCAGCAAAACATGGTGTGCGCGCGCTTCCACCTCGATAAGCGGAGGAGTTCTACTTTTCCGATGCTACTAGTAGAATTTGAACAGGGAACGTCTCCGTATAGGATGCCGCATCGCCGTCCACGAGAATCATGGAGCAGACGCACATCCGGCGTCATGAGTGCGTTGGCGTGTGAGTTGTAAAGCCTCTTGTCGATAGCCGAGACTTGAAAAGCATTCAAGTCAATACACTCACAATCAAAACGAATGGTGCCCGGGCTATCCAGCTTCCAGGTGGCTAGAGGCTCGAAGAGATCGCCAATCCCCAGGTGTTCCATGGGCCGAACAAGATCTTTGTAGTGCACGCGGCCGATCCAGCCCGCCCAGCTCCAACTCGGGTGGGGCGCTGATGTCACTCTACCCTCTATTGCAGCGACCGGAGTCCAGAGTAATGCAAGATCCAGCAACGGTGTGGGCAGCCCTTCGAAAAATAACCAATCAAACAGTTTCCCTAGCTGGGTCTGCACGCCCACAAAGGCGTTGATAATATCATCGGGATATCCCATGCGTTTCGATGTATACTCTTGTATAACCTCTTCATACCACCGAAACTCTTCAGCAGGATTATACTTTCGATTCCGGGATTTAAGGCCAGTACTCCATGCCCGTGCTTTTTCTAGCGTGAAGATTGCAGACCCTGAATACTCGTGCTCATAACGGTCTTCGGAGAGGAGTATAGATTTGCACTCCATGAACACTTGCTCTTTCATGAAAATTATACTTCGATTCGATAGTAATCTCTCTTGAAATGTCCATGCTCGAGTGCTGTATACAAAATCCTCGGATCCGTACGAAAAAGCATTGATAGCATGCTCTAGTTGCGTGCGTTCAATGATGCGTAGTCCAGGAGCAATGTAAGCGGCTGAGGTGTTGCGAGAGGTTGGAGGGACGCCTGCAAGACCATCTTCAGCCGAAGAACCACTCATTGCTATAATGGTCGCTACTGCTCTGCTGTATATGGCACCCATTTGCTCTATGGCGGCGACTTTCGTAGCAAGGTCATCTTGGATAATACACTACGAGCGATGAAAATGGCACGTCTTTTTAGGAAAACTCGAGTTGTTACTCACCAACGTATCCACCCACAGATATCTCTCTCCAAGCTCTTTCGTGAAATATATTGCATCTTGAATCGTCTGGGTTATGGGCTGCATTGACAGGCTCCCTTTCTCCCTTAGAAGGTCATAATTGTCCTTCAGCGTGAGGAACTGTTTTGACGATCCCCACACATAGCTTAATGCCAGATACCTTTCTTCAAAGGTGCCTTGAACGAGACATCCATCGATGACATCAACCAGCAACAGATTTCCCTTCTCTTTTCCGGCAGTAGTCCGATGCTCGTTGCATATCTCACCGTGCTCGTTTTCGCACTCGCCTAACCAACTCTTAATCCTCTTCACGTCTGCCCACTTGTCGCTGATCGACCTCGCATAGTTACACTTATCTATCGTAAACCCTTCCAAAAGCCCTGCATCTTCGCCATCCAAATCAGCACCTTCATCATGCACTAAAATCGCCTCGTTCATGCCTATCATGACCCAATCCAGGTCTACAGCGCCTACAGAATCAGGAATCCCTTTGCGCCTCGCATACTCCTTGGCGCGGAGTATGTGTCTGCACAACGTGCAAAGCACCGCAGGCTCCGTCAGATGTGCGTTGTCAGCGAGGCTGTCGTTGAGCCACAAGCGACCGCCAATGCGGCCGAAATCGTCTTGGAACACGGCCTCCTGGCACGGAACGCAGAGTTCGCCGCCTTGCACACCGTCGCGGAGCTGCCGGAGCGTTGCGCGGTGCTGTGTCATGTTTCGTCGGGCGGCCATGGTGGCCGATGTTGCATAGGTGAGCGTTGAGAATGAGGATGAGGGGTGGTGCCTTGGGGTTTGAATACGGCGCTTACCGTAATAAACCCAAGATGTAAACTAACGATGCACCTGCGTGTTACATGAAACTCTAACTAACTCTTGAGGTAGTGAATTCACAAAAACTACCTTAACAAATCATTCTAATCGAGATTTCCTTGAATAGTTTTATCAATAGATTCTCTAGGTACTAGTAATTCGATAGCTGTAAGCGTAGCCTAATAGGCTCTATATTAGATGACGTTACAAATATAGCAGCACGAAAATCCTATTCATGCATCCTTCTAAAAGTTTCACTTATTCATTTACTCGATACTCTTGCTACTGTATTCCTAATGTAAACTGTATGGTCTTGATAGATAGAGTACAAGGTATGGGAGGGTTAGTTGAACCTCTTCAATGGGTCTCATTCGCCACTCAAGTTTGCACTAGGACAGCACATAAAACTGTGCTCGACTTTAGGCTCGCGACGTGTATTCTTGTAGAGATTGTTCTACCGAGTCCTCTGAATTCATCGCGGAGGGCCAAACACCATGAACTGCATCTCATCCTCCAATGGCTGCAGCATTTTTTCTTTGAGAACGTTGCAATACTCCGGGTCATCAAGATTGGCATCTGGATTCAGGTACTCCTGCAAACCAGTCAAGATCGCCTTCGAGAAACCGGGTGATAAACGAGGCCTCTCTTCCTTGTACCACCGGCCCGCCGTCAGGAGATCTGCTTTCTCGTCATCCACTGGATTATTTCCTAGGTCCTCAAGACGCCGAATTTGCTCAATAGGCTTCCCGAAATTGACCTCGAGTAATAAAATGGCCAAAGCAAGGAGGTTCGAGCAATCAGAGGTTGTGGTTTTGCTCGATTGATTGCCCGGTCCAGAATCTGTTGTTGGTGTAAGTACAGTAATTCCTAAAGGTATAATCTAGCGCTTACATTGAGCAAAGTTCCTCATCAAGTATGGGTGTTTGATGTCGACAGTCAAAGGAGGATTACTGGAGGCTCTTAAGAACGCGATGTCTTTCTTATTCCATTCTCGATCGAGCCATGGGGTGTGACTAAGCTGAAATACCGAAGCCACGAGCGTTATAGCTAGACAATACAACTCTTCCAATGGTAGCCTTTCTTGTAATTTCGGAAGAAGGGATTCTAGAGTTGCGCATTGACTTGCGTATTGTATAGCAGGGCTTACCGACGAGTAGGCTCTTAGACTTCCCGCATCATCAAGGCAGAAGCCAACAGAAGCGTGCGTGGATTGTCGAAGGTGCTGGCAAAAGTCTTTTACCTGGGGCAAATTTGAGGGCTCGGTATATGGAGGATCTTCGCGAGTACCTTGAGCAGCAGCAATTTTTATTCGAACCCGGCTAGAGCTAGAAAATATTAGCGCCCAGAATTAGACAGCAAATTATATCTGGGTATAGGAATGAAATCGTACCTTGGAGGAAGCTCAGCAACTCTAAACTCCGTGTTCAGCTGTTGGGAGTGCGGATAGCATTCTCCACTAATGCTCAGCTTGAAACAGGTCGACTCGGCGGTCGTATTGAAAACCGAGTGTTGGTGCCCTCTCCTCCTTGGTCGTGGCCTTTTAAGCCGTTGCTCCAGCAGGAGAAATGATGGATGGCGTGGCTTTATCTTGCACCAACTCTCAGACAAAGCACAATATATCCTACATGCATTTTCTTGAATCGCGCCCAAAGAACCAGTGAAGGTCAGTTTTGAACAGTATGTGGCCGGCTCGTCCTGGTTCTTCTCGGCCCTTTCGACCCATGTATCAATTCTCTTAGTACAGCCTTCCAGCCTCTCGAGACTCAATTTAATACCGCCTTTTCTCATGGTAAACGCGACTCGCTTTGCAAATTCAAAGTTTCGTTTAAGGTGCCGAGTATTTGCAACGGGCGGGTTTGCGAGTACGATGTTTCTCAGCTGGGTAGTTCCCTAACCATCGGCTTCGTCAGTGATAGGGTGCACTAGCATATTAGGAAAGAAAGAATGTCATACCTGCTGCAATCCTTCGATATTCAGGTGTGCCGCTATGGAAACTAATATTTCGGCTATTTCGAGTATTGTGAGGATCAGCGGATCGTAAGCTGATCCTAACGTGTCCCGAAGTCTGTCAGCTATGGGACCGGCTTCCCACAGGCCACTACGAGGATCATCCATCATCGTGGTCGCGTCCTCTAACTCTGCGACCGGCTTTAACAGGATTTCAATAGCCTGGTCATAGGAAGCTCGCAACGTATAAAGCTCCTGGACCAACTTTCTCCTATGCTTTCTCCATGTAAAAAACTCCTTAGTGGGTCGAACGATGTCCTCATAGTGTTCGAGAGCTGCGATGAGCAATGGAAGTGATCCGAGAACAAGACCAGCCGTTTCTACGCCTGTCACCATGGTGTGTAGAATCAAGACCGTGAGAAGGCTGAGAGCTGAGGCTGATATCCACCAAGAAAGTGGGGCAACGCGCCAAGCTTTGTCCGATCACGCGCTAATTGAGACGTCTGGAGGTCGCATACATTTCCTTTCTCGCGCTAGCAGCTAAGCCATTTATACCTACTTGCCAGACGGGAACGATATTTTAGCCATGGATGACCAAGAGGATATCGGGGCGCTCAGCAGTCATTGCATGAGGAGCTTCAATGAACTGATCGAATCATTGGCGAGTTGTCCCGAAGAACTTCGCAGAGATATGTCCCCAAGGATAATAGAAAACGACTTCGGTCGGTTTAAAATCTGGTGTGGTAATTTGGGCGCATTACAGAGGGGGAGAAGTTCCCTCGATGTCAGGCTAAGAGGCTCAACTGTAATGCGTGATACCGTCATAAGGTTCCTAGGCCAGCTGCAAGAGTCGCTGAAACAAAGTACGTTATATGAACTCTCTATTGAGGGTTTGAGATGACAGATAATCTTGTTTCTGATAATGTACAGGTATTGAGATAACGACAGGGTGCCGTACACCCTGGGAGGAACTGGAGCGGTATTCAAAGGACGCTCTGATCGATGCTCGAACGGACGAAGCTAGTGACCTTGGGGTTGAGGATGACGACAGTGAAGAGAGTGATACGAGCAATGGAGGCGACAGTGAGCTCGCTGAAAAGCAGTCGGAAATTCAAGACACAATTACGCATCTCTACCGACTATCCTTTAAAATACGGAATGCCAGTCATCGGTCGCTATCGACCAGAGCTCTTTCGATGAAGTATATGGACCCAGAAACTGGAGAAGACCTGTTCTCCGGTTATGCAATATACGATTACCAATATGTCCTAGAGTCACTACAACAACTTCGACAGGTTCCACAACCGCTTACTCCCGACCTACAGCCGGTTCGAAAGATGGCCAATGATATCCCTACCTTTCTTCTCGAACGATTAAGTAGAGCAATTACCAATCGGAGGCGATATTTCGCATATTGGCAGAGACATGCCCTCAAACTCTCGCATAATATAGATAAGCCACTAGTTCTGCGGAAGAACCCGGCCACGTCTGAAGAATCGAAACCTGGAGGTCTCGGGGCCAAACCGGTTACGCATGTCCATGAAAAGGATAAGCTCAAGGCCAAATCAGTTCGAATTTCTGGACCAGAGACTGTAATATCTGGGACAGATATTTCTAAGTATCGGAGCGATTTGGACGATCACCTTGACACAGAGACGGTAATATCATACGCTACTACGGCGAAGGATGCGGACGGAAAATCAGCAGACTTACCTCTTGCTCCTGCAGATGCATCTTCTAAACCTGAGTTCGTTTGCCCTTATTGCCGGGTTGCATGCCCATCTCGGCAAGGAAAGGGAAAGTTATGGCGGTAAGCTTTAAACTTCAATGCGCTCATTAGAAAGATGCTTATAGTTGAATTTAGGATGCATATACTACAAGACCTTCAGCCATATGTCTGTACATTTCCCGATTGTCCTAACGGCGATCGTCTTTACACCAGCCGAGGAGCTTGGATGGAACATGAACGAATATGCCATCGGCGCGTATGGCGATGCTTCGAACAGCAGCACATGGATGTCCTTTACAAGTCTAAAGAACAACTGCATCATCATTTGTCGGAAAATCACATAGACCTAACCGAGTTACAAATTCAGAGCCTTTTGGGACTGACCGAAACCACGACCGCCGATAGTCGGGAGGCCTGCCCGTTCTGCAATTCAGCAGGCCCATTCGATAAGGGCTTGTACAACCACATGGCATTCCATCAAGAAAGGCTCGCAATATTTGCTGCTCCTCGGAACGTCGATGAAGATAATGATGACGAGGCCAATTCTGGCAGGGCTCATGGTATCAGGTCCACTGGATCGCTGCGCTCTATATCCCTTCATTTCTCCAATGTCTCAGATACTAGCGTCAAGGTGAAAGATGAAGAATTCCCGGACGCACTCTACGTGGCTTCCAAAAATGGTGACGGAGAGCTCGTGAAGAAGCTGCTGAACCAAGGCGCGAACGTCAATGCGCAAGATAGAGATTACGCCAATGCACTCCGAGGGGCTTCATCAGGAGGCCACGAGGCGGTGGTCAAGCTGCTACTCGATAAAGGCGCCAACCTAGAGTCAAAGGATAATGAGTACGGCCAGACGCCGCTATCGTGGGCTGCAGAGAATGGGCACGATGCGGTGGTCAAGCTACTGATCGACAAGGGTGCCGACATAGAGTTAAAGGATAATAACGGCCAGACGCCGCTATCGTGGGCTGCAGAGAGGGGGCACGAGGCGGTAGTCAAGCTGCTGCTCGATAAGGGCGCCGACCTAGAGTCAAAGGATAAGAACAGCCGGACGCCGCTGTTGTGGGCTGTAGCGAAAGGGCACGATGCAGTGGTCAAGCTGCTGCTCGATAAGGGCGCTGGCCTAGAGTCAAAGTACAAGGGCAGCCGGACGCCGCTATCGTGGGCTGCAGAGAATGGGCACGAGGCGGTGGTCAAGCTGCTGCTCGATAAGGGCGCTGGCCTAGAGTCAAAGTACAAGGGCAGCCGGACGCCGCTATCGTGGGCTGCAGAGAATGGGCACGAGGCGGTGGTCAAGCTGCTGCTCGATAAGGGCGCCGACCCAGAGCCGAAGTCTAAAAGCGGCCAGACGCCACTATCGTGGGCTGCAGCGGAGGGGTACGAGGCGGTGGTCAAGCTGCTGCTCGACAAGGGCGCTGACCTAGAGTCAAAGGATGAGGATAGCCAGACGCCACTATCGTGGGCTGCAGCGGAGGGGCGCGAGGCGGTGGTCAAGCTACTACTCAATAAGGGCGCCGACCTAGAGTCGAAGGATAATAGGTACGGCCAGACGCCGCTGTCGCGGGCTGCAGAGAAGGGGCAAGAGGTGGTAGTCAAACTGCTGCTCGATGAGGGCGCTAACATAAAGTCAAAGGATAAGGATAGCCGGACGCCGCTGTTGTGGGCTGTAGAGAAAGGGCACGATGCAGTGGTCAAGCTGCTGCTCGATAAGGGCGCTGACCTAGAGTCAAAGGACAAGGACAGCCGGACGCCGCTATCGTGGGCTGCAGCGGAGGGGCACGAGGCGGTGGTCAAACTGCTGCTCGATAAGGGCGCCGACCTAGAGTCAAAGGATAATAAGCTCGTCCAGACGCCGCTGTCGTGGGCTGCAGAGAATGGGCACGATGCAGTGGTCAAGCTGCTGCTTGATAAGGGCGCTGACCTAGAGTCAAAGGATAATGACTGCGGCCAGACGCCGCTATCGTGGGCTGCAGAGAATGGGCACGAGGCGGTGGTCAAGCTGCTGCTCGATAAGGGCGCTGACCCAGAGTCAAAGAGTAACGATGGCCAGACGCCGCTATCATGGGCTACAAAGAACCAGCACAAGGCGGTGGTCAAGCTGCTGCTCGACAAGGGCGCCGACCTAGAGTCGTAGGACGTTGGAGGGTAAGGTAGTTGTTGCCACGACTTAGCCGTTGTTCCCGGTTGTAGTTCCGGCAGTGGGCCGCTCCAGGTCAAAATCTAATCTATGGCAAGGCCGTCCTCATGAGATGAAATTGTCCGCGCGGTTAAAATTTCTGGTTAAGATTTAGTAGCAGGAAAGGTAGCGGTGCTCCTAAAGCTCTCTATAATTTGCTACTATAAGTAGGGGGATAGCTGAGCTAAACTAGGATAGACCTTATCGAGAAGGCTCAAATCAGACCTTAAGGACGCTGTATTCAGCTATAGAGCGGTGGAAGAACTTAGACCTGACTACAGGTGGACAATTCCTATGGTTAACGAAAGGAAATTAACGACATGTGCCGCGATATTGCTACAAGGTGCTTCACGCCGAGTGTGTTGCGCTTTGAGGGAGACTCTTACACGGTGGATATGATAGCGACCCCTGAGCCTATCGCTAGAGCTTAAGTTGGCTATGCTACTATAGTAGAGAAGAAGTTCTCACGCTCTTGCGAGCCTATAAGATTTTCCACTTCGCTGGCTATAGACGTTCGGATCCACTAGATCCTTTGCTAAGCTTTCTACTTTCAAACAACAAAGTTCGCCTAATTAGACTAGCATCATTATTCCGTCACCTATCCACCATCCGATGCCACGAGCTTAAGAAGCCCGTTTCACCATCATTATTCTTCTGCGGAGAAGACTTCCCACCTAGCGCGGCGAGAAGAACGTCAGTCTTTGTATGTTGAGAGGATATAAAGATGTATTGCGCTTACCGCCAAGTTGTTCCACCAACGCCAAAAATGGTAAAGCCAACAATACCAACGGCATCATCTGACCAAAGGAATCTATTTCCATCTCGTTCTCATCCTTGAACCACCCCGAGTAATTCATCCAATGCTGCAGCTGCTGGAATCGAGCAAAGCCGTAGAGCGCGCTCATGTACGCCACGAAGGTGGATAAGCATCGTACGACAAACGCAGTTTTATGGCCGGCATCCGACGTCTTTGTCCGGCAACAAGCCAATAATATGCTCGTGAGGCATGCTATAATAACAGCGACGCCTAAGCAGCAGAGGAAGGCTTTGTCGCCGGTGCTACTTGTGTCGTCGTCGCTGGAGAAGGGAGTGAACGCGAGCATTATACTTGTATTCGTGGAAGGTATCGATGCGTTGGCGTGCGCGTATAGAGACGAGGCGTTGAAAAAAGTTGGACTTGTGGCATTCCGCGTCCAGGCTAAAGATGCGGTAAAATTGTGGGTATTGCTGGTATTGGACACGCCTGGGTGGTTGACAAAACAAGCAGCGGGCAAAACGAGGCCTGTGTTGAAGGAGCCATTCACACCCTGGATATTGCTGTGGGGCCTGAACGAAGGGAAAATAGCTTTACGGGCGAAGACGAGTTCTGTGGCGAACCAGGCATTAGTTAGGATCATACCTACGCGAAGCAAGCTCAGTATCCAATTAGTGTCAAAGTATCTATGCATAACAGCCATGGATGACACGTAGGCAGCGCTTGACATGAGCACGAGGGTGCAGACAAGGTTGTAGTGGTAGGCGGAAATAGTGCAGCCGACTTTATATTTGACCGTGATGAGCAAGGCGAGTGTTGTGATGGCCTGGGTGTCGCTGAAGCTTTGCAGATAACTGTCTGCAGCCATGCGGATGCGAAGCATATACCCATGACTAAATCCAACACGTCAGCTGGACCATTAGACGTTGTTAACCCACTCACCTCTTCTTTGCTCCAAAGTATTCAAACCCTTCGAAAACAAGAACCACTACAACTCCTACAAAAGTGAAAAACACCGCAACGGTAAAGGCAATAAACACCTAGAGATTGTTGAGATTAGCAATGAGGAGTGGAGTTTGTATGTTCTACATACACCACGACCAGCGATATCGCCGTCAGGCGTGAATTCGCCTGGGAGACCGCATTCGAGCTTAGGGTTGCTTGTTAGGCAGGTCGCCAAACTAGACATTGTCGAGATAAGTTTGAAGATTATGGTCGTTAGGGTAACTAAAAAAAGAAGACTCTCAACTGTAAAGTCTGGCACCCAAAACTGAAACTGTGTCAAGCGGTCTATATACTTCGGCTCAGTGTTATCACTGATAATAAGAAATTAGGGTTCCGCAATTAGTTATCTGCTTGTCCGAAATGAAAGATGGGGGCCGGTGAATGCTGACCCACCTCGGTGAGGGCTTGGCGGCGGTTACACTCCCAACGCCCTGTACTCGTATTCATGCAGGGATGAAACCAGCGCCCTTGCTTATTCATACTACATTCTTCTAAATAGGTGAAACGGGTGAGACTGTCCGCTCTGGTGGTCATGTCAAACCTTGAAAAGTAGCGTAGTTGCTCACCGACCCCCTACACTGTATCTTCTAATTATATTTTAACTAATTTTTGATTTATTCTTTCATCGGTGCTTAAATGGCCTGACCGCCAATCTCCATCAACAATAGACACCGAGTACAGTACCGGGATTGCCTCGCGTAGAGAGGCGACACCGCTGCTACTTTGATTCCGACTGGTTAATTTTCACCTGCCAGGCGGGAATCTGCTCCTATTTATTGTCGTCTGGTAACGGCCCAGTAGTTGATAGTATCTTGGAAAGTGATATGCTTTTTACTAGATTACTAGTTTATGGTATTTTCTGGTAAATACTTGGTTTTCGAGTAAGTTTCGCTCAACGATCTATTCCTGCCCCACTAGGATACACTATGATGACTACTAAAGTGTGAGATAAATGAGAGTATTCGGTACCTCAACTGATGGGTTTCGGGTAGTGTTTGGGATCTCGCTGGATGCACAGGTTCTAGAGCGAAGAATAGTAGTTGTAGCGTATTTAGGCGGCCAAATGGTCTGAACCGATTCTCTTTTAAGAGCTCCCACCCGTGACAGAGCAGTAAGGCGTCATTGTACTCTTTCGGTTTATGTAGCAAGCGTGCAAGAAAGAGAATACTCGCTAGTGTTCTTGGGTCCTTCTCTAAGTCCTTTGATGCCAGCGTCCCGCTCGCCCGCGTCTCCAGATCCTTTCCTTCCCCTATCTTGTCTCTCGGTACGAATGTCCCGCAATACATCTTCTCTAAATTTGCCTACTCCTTCTGGCTACTCAGCGCCAGCCTGCGGAAAGTTAGAACAGCGATGGCGTGGCCGTTGACCGTGCTGTGTATGTACGTATTCCCCTCACAGCGTGTATTATGTGACGGCGTAAGGCGCTTCTTGTCCAGCATCAGCGATGTCCAGAGTGGTTCTGCGCAGGACATGCTCACGTGACGTGATAGTCGATATTGTTAGGTCAGAGTTCTCTATTGCGGAATGCTGTGCTGTCGTACAGATGGTCATGATGTTCAAATAAGTGTGTATGTTATAGGAGGCACTCTGCCTCATAGTGGGCGAGTGTGCGTAGAAGGCATCGTCTCAGTTTGATGATGTGCTTAGCGAGGCCGACTGCGAAAGCTGCCTCTGGATGTCTGCTAGTAATCAGGGCATGCTGCTTGCATCCCGAACGCCATGTTGTGAAACTGCTGCCACCCCACTCTCTTCCAGCCATCTGGCTTTGCCTTGTCTGCTGTTTGTACTTTCCGTAAGGCAAAAAATCGTCGGAGACATTATTCATTTAAATAAACTAGTTCTAGGTAGTAGAGGTGGCATTATAATAGACTTATTAATGTACAAAAACGGAATGCTGAAATTACAATAGAACCTCTCCCAGGCTTCATTGACCCTATATAATCAATACTGCGTGTTCCCATATTGATAGTTCCGTTCCTGGAGTCTAATACGATCTTCTTGGTCCTCAAATTTTTGTATGCTGCTCTCTATTTTATTTTTTCTTTCAAGCACATCGTTTGCAGCTTGTTCAGCGACTTTAATGTATCTTCTTCCTTTATGACTAGCAAGGCTTTCTAGTGGATTTATTAGTACTTACCAAGCCCATATTACTATAGCCATAGAGCTGGTGATACGTACCTGTGATAGCTTTGACTAAAGTAATGCTGCCACTAGCTAAAAGCAACAGCGGTACAATCTGCGAGTACGTCCATTTTCCCTGAGCTTCAGAATCAAACCAAGCGTCAATTTCCATTCCAGACCGAAGCTGATGGTATCGTTTATGCACCAGGGATACAATCACGATGCTAGCAATCGTACTCGCAAAAGAAAGGACGATGCAAGACCAGTGAGGATCGGGTTTCCGAAAGAACTGGGCAAGTGCCATTTCCATAAGTAGGAACAGCAGAGCGAATATTGTAAACACGATGAGCGTAATATACTCACCTAATCCTGTTCCCGCGCTGGTTGCAGCATGGATATTGCTCACGATCTGCGATGCGTTGTATGTAGTGTTCAAGCCAAGACCAGTGATATTTTGTGTGAGATTGGCGAAATCCTCGAGGCCGAGACTGTGCATAGCATTCATTTTCTCAAAACATGCAGCTGGCAGAGCGCCTAGAGCGCCAGGCTTCGAGGGAAACCCTTCTGTATTTCGCGCTGATAGAACAATGCCAGAGAGTACAAGCTGAATAACAATGGCAATCAGACGGTTTATGGCTACCGATTTGCCCTTGAATATGAAATCAGATATGCTGACGAATGCGTTCAGATGCGTGATGGCGCTGAGAAGAAGCATGGTGCAGACAAGATTGTAATGGTAAGCTGATATTTCGCATGCTTGTGCGTTCACAGCGAGAAGAAGTGCAATGCCCGCGACGATTTGCTGATCGCTGAGCACTTGAAGAAGCGACTCCAATAAGTGAATCAAGCGCAAGTAGAATCTGTGTTCAAGTCCGTGGACCAAATGGTATTTTATTTTGTCGAGTAGTAAACAGCTTGAGAGAACAAGCGCGATTATACTGCTCGCTAAAAAAGCCTTTTCGATCTAGGGGTGTGTCAGTGAGAAGGAAAGAAAATACTTGGACACCTTACCGCAGGCCCAGTGACATCTAGATTTGGTTTCAGCTTTAGATCATTAGGGAGGACTGATCGGTTGTCGTAGAAGTCGAAAGGACAGGAAACCGTTCTGTTGATTGCGGCACATTTATCCGGGTTCACTGGAATGAACCAATGGCCTGAATAGAATGTCATATTAGAATGATTATCTCTGTTAAATTTTAAGGTACTTAAGAAATTGAAATGCGAGGGAATACTAGGAAAATAGCGCGATGTAGGACACCGAGGGTGGTCTTATGTAGCCAGAATTGAAGCTGGGTGCGGTGGCTTATCTGCTTCGACTCGGAGTGCTTCAGGTGGTAGTAAGTTAGGTACCGGAGATTTAGTTATTTCTGACAACCTTCACTGGCTGACAGGGAAATTTGCTTGACTGGTGTACTGGGTAGAACCATGTAGGAAGATTAGAGCGCAGTAATTGTTCCATTTCCGTTTCAGTATACGATGGCTATGAAGGACCAGCGAATGCTTACATGACCGGTTCTGACCGCCTCGGTATAGTCTTGGCAATAAACACGCCACCTCAACGATCGCGTCACTGACACCGCTGATGATTGTTACACCCACATGGAGCAAATACCGATTTTTGTACAGAGGGGTGTCATCCAATTTCTTGTGGGATATTATTTAGGAAAAATAAGACATTAGACGCGCCGAAATGAGACACATAAAGGGGGCATCGAGCGTCTCCATAATCTGATAGCCTTATTCAAAGCGATAGCGGTACCTGTCTTCTCTTGGGCCTCACCTCTCAGGCAAGCAAATCCTTAGTTTTGCTAGTTCTCACTCTACTTAATTTCCAACCATCTGAAAACACTCCAATTATCAGCGCATCATGAGCGTTTACAGCAATGGTTCCAGCATTCGCGATCAGAAATTCTACAAGATCAGGCGTAATCCTGAAAGTCGCGAACTAGAGTTTGATCCCCCTAAGGGTACTGAAAGACTGAAAGATGCACTACACTATCACTTTCCTCACGAGAATGACTATACGTCGAGAGTGCAAAGAGCCATTTTCGAATTCTGCAATGCAGAGGGATCGCCGCTCCTTGATTTTTCGTCAGCAAACAACGAAACAGGGGCATCACCAATGATTTTGGCACAGAATTTGATGCGACAGAGCTCGAGTCTGTCGTCACAAACATCACTTGCTTACCGTAGCAATTCCGGGAGCCGCAATCGATCGCGACGAAAATTCAACGCAACAGAACGCTCAGAGATCTATAAAAACACAAATAATATCTGCGAGAAGCACCGTAAATAGAAGGCCAAGGTAAATATCTAAAGGCTTCTTTATCATTTTTGATTAATTTACCTTAGTGTGATCCCAATATCTGTAAGGACAACCGACAGTTTGCTGAACGTTGTGCTGCTGCTGCTGCTGCTGCTGCTCATATCGCATCTCCACCCGATGCTATGCCAGAATTAGCAAATGCTTTCAATATCCCCAACTGGATTTCTGACTCTTTTGTACCACACTCACCCGACTTATCTCAACAACATCTTTCATCTCTACAACAACAATGGTACGATTTTACCAATGGAGGTCACGTATATAGCCCTACGACCGCACCAGATTTCGCTCTAAGCCCAGAGACTATACTATCTGCTCCTCAGTCTAATGGTAGTGACAGGCATAACTCTATGAAGGCTTCGGGTTTCACTCTAAGCTCACAGGACATGCTATCGACTCACCAGCCTAATAGTTTAGCCTATGAGTTCTATCACGACTACCTCCCAATCCCTCCTATAGTACCATCAAACGCATACCATGGGGCACCATCAAAGCCGATTGATAGCAACCATGACGATTACTCTTATCGTGATGCTCGAGAGGTTCCAGGAGATTCAGGTCATCGAAATATATGTCTTCCATCCAAAGGACAGGAGCCTCTTCCGAAATCAACTGGCGGTATTCACAAAGAGGCTTAACCGGTTGTTTCAACCGAGCAGGGCTTTGTACTAACGCCCGGAGTTCGCACCTTATTTTTACTTCCGACTGGGTAGCTCTTATCTTTTCTCAGCTGAATATCCTAGTGTTTATGTGTGACGTCCGAATTAGGCAAGAACCTCGGAAGAAGAGGAGTGCCCTAGCCTTGTGGGAGTATATCCAAAGACCGGTTACAGAGCAGTTTAATTTCATTTTTTTTACAAGTGTTGAGAGTTTAGCATTGTATAGTTAATGTATAACCTTTTCGATAACGATCGCCGATAACAGTCATAACTGCCATACACATTGCAGCTACCGAAGGGCACACCAAGGTCATCGAAGAACTTCCCCACGCCAGTGCAAGTGTTGACGTTTTGGATCATGATCACAACACAGCGCTGTCACTTTCCATACGCAAACAGGATTTGGACATTGTCAAGCTATTACTGTCATTTGGAGCCAGCCCAAATCCTGCACAGCCTAACCAGAAAACATATCTTATATTTCCATCCATATTCGTATTGGTTGACGTTCTGAAAGCTTTACTGGACGCTGGTGCTGACCCAAATGCTGCGGATGACCTTCCAAGCATGCTTTCCGTTACACCTTTGCACATGGCTGCCGAGATGGGACACGTAAACATCGTAGAGACGCTAATTGGAGCTGGTGCAAACGTGGATGCCAGGACAAGCCTGGGAACTACCCCGCTACTTCAATCTGCAATGAACGGGCATGCGGAGGTTGTAAAGTTGCTGTTGACGAAGGGTGCAGATGTCAATGCAAAACAGACAAATGGAGCCACGCCACGAGATATTGCAGTATACAAGGAACATAAAGAAATGGAAGAGATCTTGCAAGAGGCTGGGGGGTTACGGAATATGTTTTTTGGGGACGAGGATGTGGGTGTTGCCGATGGCAACGATACGTTCTGCGCTGCGGAATAGGAGCTGAATTTGGGTTGAAAGTGCACAGCGTATGTATTAACACGTTCTTGTCCATGAATTTTGTTTTAATTTATCTGCGGGTATCTCAAAATAGAAT
>Ga0247757_10001257_pt1 | contig 17647 bp, 15 predicted proteins | sample UWRJL126311R4_FD_180929 | JGI IMG/M metagenome (GOLD analysis project Ga0247757, IMG submission 180929) | Plant litter microbial communities from Arlington Agricultural Research Station in Wisconsin, United States - UWRJ-L126-311R-4 | ecosystem: Environmental > Terrestrial > Plant litter >... | reverse complement strand
CACACACACACACACACGAACGGCAGGCAGAAAAAGTACAAAGGTATCATGACCCATCACAGGGCCTCGTTTTTACTATCGTACACAAACAGGGTATCATCCGTCACCGACCTCGCCAAGAGCCTCACATCAGCTGGACGATATCCAGGCTGCCCCACTCCTTGTACCTGGGCCCATATCCTTTGCTCATATTCCCCTTTTCAGCATCCGCATCGGAATACATGCCCTTTGCGATGACGGCCACGTTCCCCGCAGGGTGGACGAGCACGCTTCCGATCGAGCCCTCCCCAAAATCCAAGACCTGGTTGGCCTCGACGGCACCCTCTTGCAAATGCGGATTGCTCCAGTACCTCACCGCGCCGTCGTCGCCGCCGGCCCAGACCTCGTGGCCGCCCTGGATGGCGGACTCGTTGGGCCAGATGTCGAAGGCCATGCACTGCTTGGTAGATGCGGGACGGCCGGCGCAGTACCCGAGGGCGAGGGAGAACTTGCGCACGTCGAAGATGAGGATGCCCGGCGAGGTGCGCTCGGAGACGTAGAGGTATTTTCCGTCGGGGCTCCACTGGAGGTGGGAGACGCCGTGGCCAACGGGGTACTGGAGTGTGCCGTCGTCGTGGTCTTTCAGGGAAGGGAGGGTGATGTGGGTGATTTCTTCCGCTGAGATAGGGTCGTAGAGACCGATGTTACGGCTGCGCGCACCGGCAGCGAGTATTCCTTCATGTGCAAGTAGGGACGGCGGAGAAAGAGAAAGAGCTGATATGTCTCCCTTGAAGCCGCGGCCGCCACCTTTTAGCTTGTTACGGGTCGAAGGAATGGTAGAGATGGTTGCGATGGGAGCTTCACTGTATGAGGCGTCGAAGATGGCGATCCTATCCCTGTGCCCGGCGTAGAAGTAGTTCCCGTCGCGAAACCAAGTCATACTAAAAGGTGTGATGAGCGCTTCCGTCTGTTGATTGACTAGCTTGTAGCTTGCGACCTTGGTAGAGATGTTGACAGGTTTCTGGCCTCCATCTTCGGTGGATTTTGTAACATCCCAGAGGGCATTGTGGAGGCCAATATGCTGGTCACGAGTTGCGACGAGAACCGTTGTAGTCTCACTATTGTTACAATCAAAATAGGGATTGACGGCAAAGGACCAGATGGGACTTGGGGAGTGAAACTGGGCGAATGGTTTCAGAGGCTGCGGGTCTTGAGATTCCCAGAGGCTTGGGGAGACTGGATAGACGGAGAATGTACGGCTGTAGTCGGTGGTGAAGACGCAGGTCGCATCTGGAGAAAGCTGTGCCTGGTAGATGCAGCTTGCAAATTGATCTACAGGCTTCGAAGGAACCGTCTCGTAGCCACTGTCGGATGCCGAACTTGAGTCGGAGCTTTCGATAGAGCTGTCGTCTGGATGCTCGTCGTCCTCAAGATCTTGCTGAAACTTTCCATCTTCGGTCCCGTTTGGGCCAAGATCACCGTCTTCTGCTGTCTGTTCCTGATTAGTCGTATTCAATACAGTTCCTTGCTCCGGCCAGTCCTGTGTCTGGCGAACAGCGGTGCTGGCCAACAGTCTTACTCGAACTCCGGACTCGTCACTCATAGTGGATTCCAAGGCGTACGCAAGAAGGATTTCTGTTACAAGACGTACGAGGAAAAAGAGAAGAAAACAAGAAAAGGAAAAAAAAAGCCCTTGGGTACTCAAACAACAAAAGTGAAAGCGTCGCAGGGACCGACCTTCCCATCACGTGACAAGACCTGCCCCCAGTCCCTCCCCAGCTACCGCCCGCGCGATAGGGCTGAACGCACAGACGCCCCATGAATCAACAAGCCAACGATGATGCACCGCAACCAACATCCACCCGCTGCCGCTCCAGGCCCCTTCCCGTCCGCGCAATGCAGCATGTCCTCGAGCCGCAGCGCCGCTCCAGCGCCTGGGTCGAATCGCCCTACCTGCGCTCTCTACTTGTGCGTCCGCCCGGGGCCCTCGCCGTCTCTCCGACCCACCACCACCACTCACGTGCCCATCCACTGACTTTTGCACTGCCGACCACAGGCCGGCGGGCTCGCAGGCACGACCGTCGACCTCTCGCTGTACCCGCTCGACACGCTGAAGACGCGCCTCCAGTCCTCGTCGGGCTTCGCCTCGTCGGGCGGCTTCGCAGGCATATACCGGGGCGTGGGCTCCGCGGTGGTGGGCTCCGCACCGGGTGCCGCGCTCTTCTTCATCACCTACGACTCCGTGAAGCGGCACCTGGGGTCGCGCGCGCCGAAGATATCGCACAATGCGGAGGGCAAGCCGTACCGCGCAAGGGAGGGGGATAGCAGGAGCCGGGAGGCGGGCGTGCACATGCTGGCGGCCAGTTTGGGCGAGGTGGCTGCGTGTGCGGTGCGTGTGCCGACCGAGGTAGTCAAGCAGCGGGCACAGGCGAGCCAGCATCCGTCGTCGTGGAGTGCGTTGACGTATATCTTGCAGCAGAGGCATGCGCATGGCTTCGTGCGCGTGTGGCGCGAGTTGTACCGCGGGTGGAGCATCACGCTGCTGCGCGAGGTGCCGTTCACGGTGATCCAGTTCCCGCTGTGGGAGGCGCTCAAGCGCTACCGGCTGCATCAGTCTGGAAAGACGGAGGTCAGTGGCCTGGAAGGTGGGCTGCTGGGTAGTGTGGCGGGCGCCGTGGCCGCGGGCATCACCACGCCCCTCGATGTGCTCAAGACACGGATGATGCTTGCCAAGGAGAAGCAGCCTATGCTCTCTATGTTGAGGGAGATTGTGAGCCAGAGCGGACCACGGGCTTTCTTCGCCGGCATTGGCCCTAGAGTGGGCTGGATAAGTGCGGGAGGTGCCATATTTTTGGGAAGTTATCAGTGGGCAAGTAATGCATTGGGCGGCGTACAAGACGCATCATAACTAGACTGGTAGTAGACGGTACGAGTGGATTGCATGAGCGAAGACTCACAACTGTATCATTACACCGCTCGGCCGAGGCTTCATGCCTTGCCGTTGACTACTGAATAGGGGGTATGCCCAGGGCAAGACTCCAACTATGTACAATATACTCAAGAACCTCCTGACCCATTTTGTAATCCAACAGTATTGACAATGATTTCAAGTTGCCGCATCCTCAACAATGCGGAGAGACGCTATGCCGTGACCTTGTTCTCGCATGTGTCGCGAAGGCTGTGTTGACTGCTTCGTCTGCCGTCACTCGATGCCTGTCCATCGGAGACGCCGGAGCTGCCAACGCCCACCTGCAGCCCATGGGACGGCGCGTGCTTGATTTCTTTACGGCCATTGGATTTGTAGTAAAGAATGACATCGCCGCCACCACGCCAGACATGTGCACGAATCGACGCAAGCGTCATAGTGGGAGGAATGATCTGCGTCGTGTTAAAAGGCAGTTCAATTCACCGAGGACTCTCAGCATACCTTATTTTGGCAGTACAGCTCCAGATATTCCTCTGGTTTTAAGAACGTGCCTTCCGCCTCCGCCTTCTCCTGCTCTTCAGGCGACAATGGAGGCTCGATGCGTTCCGCTACGTATGCAAGGACCTTGCGCGCACGCAGCATACGGTTCGCATTGAGACGGTTGTTGCTTAGAGTCGTATTAGCCTCCCGGTTTACTTTCTCGCCATTGGGAATAAGGGGAATGTACCCGTCAGCTGAGATGCTAGGAAGCAGAGATTGGTAGGGCTCCAGAATGAATGACACCTTAACAATGTCCTTTTGCGGTATTTGGTTCTGCAGGCAGAAATGTTAGCCATCTATCGAGCCTTGGCTAGGGATAAATTGTAGGGATTAAACATACCCGGAGCAAAACATCAGCCAGCCAAACGGGAGCAGCTTTCTCAATAAAATCGGCTTGCTGACCCAGAGATCCAACCTTGCCTTCGAAGAGATCGGCCACACCACCCGAGTCTGGCTGATCCTCTTGAATCAGAATGGTGGTTGAGGCAGGTGGTTTGAGTACAGGTGTCTCGCTGGGGAGACTGGGCGTGATCTGCGTCTCTATCTTCGGTGCGCCCAAGTTGGCCTGCTCCTCGTACGAATGACGAATCTTTTGGATTGCACCATAAAAGTTATCCTCGACAACCTTTTCGTCAGTTTTGGTAGATCGCGAATCGCTGTCCTCCGCTTTCTCATCGGTAGGTGCAGGTTTTGGTGTATCGGGTTGAGAAGACGAAGCGCCAAATTTCTTCATGTTGAAAGTCATGTTGAACTTCTTCGAGAAGAGGGCCTTGCCCTTTTTATGCGTTGCGGGTGTTTCCTCTGCAGGAGACTGCGGGCCAGTCTCATGAGCCCCTTCTGTCGAGCCTTCTGTCGATCCACCGGGTTTACTACTACCGTTGGTAGTAAGTGCTGCTGAGAAGTAATCTGGCTGCTCGTGTGTCGAACTACGTTGTGTCATAGACTTTTCCAACTGTGCGCCTTCCTCTGTGGTAGGCGTTAGGAGACCATGATGGGAGAGGGGAGCACTATTTAGTGGAAGACCAGGCGTGGCTAGACCAATGGCGAGCCCAGGCGTCGTGACGGGTAGATGGAAGCCATTCGGAGCGCGAATCGTAGAGCTCGACGTGGGTCCCGACGCGGTGTCCCTCCACCCATTGATTCTATTATCGGGCAGCTGAATGTTCATCGGAGGATTGGCTCGATTCGAGGAGTTTTGAATAAGATTCTCTCTGAAGGCGGTGTCTCTCTTGATTTCCTCATCGATGAAATTCGAAAAGAGGTATCGCAATATCCACTTGCCAAGATTTACTAATTATGATTAGGCAAACGTCTTTCCTTGTGGTGAGTAGCAAAACTTACTTCGTTGGTCTTCTCTGAATTCAATGTTCTCTTCAAGCTGAAGCTCGTCCGCATACATCTCGGCATCAAAGCAGTAGTTCTCCTCGAGAACGCATGTCAAGCTACCCGTTCTTGTATCGACAGCACACCAATGAGCAACAGTTTCTTGGGTGTTAACCTCCGGCACAACATCCTCAAGATGACGTTTTCCGAAGGACTTAATGGGAACACACTGCCACTTTGTCAGTCACCTGCCCAAGCAAAAGTGGGGTCACTTACCGCTAAGAGGTCCCAAAGAATGACCTCCCCTGCGGTATCTAAGGTGAGAACTCTTCTCCGGTCATTGAGCAGATGATGTTTGATGAGGCCATTCTGGCCTTCTATGGAAAAGTCGGGTAAGTCTCTGCAGGGCACAACCACACCTTGATCCGAAGCAGCCAGAACTTCCAAAGGCTTTCGGGTACTCGTCACTGAATACAGAGTGGAGGCGTCGGGATCCTTTGCAGAAAATAACTGAGGAAATGGTGCGGCATTCGACATACGGAGGAGAGATTTGAAGGGTATTTTTGGAACCGTCCCGCTCATTGGCGGCGTTGTCGTAGCTGGAGGCGAGGGATAACGGGATCGCGTAGTGGTGATACTCGACCTGTGCCACCTGTACGAGTCTGGAAGAGCCACCTCGGCAGCAGTCTCGACATCGTTCCATCTGTTGATGCTTGAGCTGGAAGTGGCGGTCCAAAGATAGTCGCCAGCGGCAACAACCTTGTTGATACCGTCATGCTCCTGGCATACAGCCACCGAAATGCCCTCATCCATTTCGGGACAATTGCGCACGTCGCTTTTGGCGACGATGCCTGAGCGGTCGGCGGAGTAGAAAACAGATAGCTGCGGGTCGTCTGAGAAAAGCGACCACACGCTATCATTATGCATGGTGAGCGTGTACATACAGCGTCCTGCTGTCATGGACCAGACCTTGACGGTCTGATCTGACGAAGCTGTCAGGATAGTGTCACCATCTTGGGTGATGAGAACATCTCGTACGTTGTCAGTGTGACCAACGAACTTGGTTATACGCTTGCCTGTCCTCGAGTCCCAGACGCGCACGATACTCTCCGGGCCACCGGTAGCTACTATGGAAGGGCTGGCTGCGAGCGCGTATACGGAACCCTTTGCGGTATTCTCATCATCGCCCACAGCTATCTGGAGCTTGTGCCCACCACCATTCAGGTCCCACAGGCTGATCTTATGGTCCAGCCCACCGGACGCGACCCAGTTCTCGTGTGGGCCAGGCGAGGCCACGCGCTTGACATAGTCGGTATGCAGGCCAATGGTCTGTGGTGGCAGCTTGTCCTCGGCGGCGGGCCGCCATAGCTTTACGGAGATGTCGGACGAGGCGGACACGAGAGCCTGGCTGTCTTGGGCGAGGACGATGTCATTGACCCAGTGCGTGTGGGCCTGGACCTGCTGGCGGAACTGGGTGGGCGGCGGCTTGTAGCTGGGTGCGCTCGAGTCGGCGAAGGGGTCTCTTTCATCGCTGTCTCTGTGTCTGAGGTCGAGGTGGAGGTCCCAGGCGCATATCACGCCGTCGCGGCCACCCGAGTAGCTGTGCCGCATCAGCATCAGCACCGCTACACTGCCTCCAACACCACGGCAGCACGGGCAGTTGGTCGACTTACAGGATGGAGTTGGTAGGGTCGACGGCCAGGCCATTGACGCCCAGTCTATGGCCTCCAGCCGAGTTTGCAAGCGGCAGCACTGCAGCGGACAAGTTTTGTCAGTTTGTGGGTATTACGTAGGGCCGCTGGACGGTGATGGGACGTCATGGCGGCCAGGGTCAGAGACGCACCGTACGAGATACGCTTTCGCGCGTTGCGTCCCATGCCCACGGATTATAGCGGGCGCATGTGGTGCAGTGCTGGCTGGGTCGAGAGGAGGAGGGTCGCGGAAGAGGTGGGTGAGGCGACGGAGCTCAGATGGGGCCGTTTACGAAGGGGACAGCAGCAACAGCAGCGAGGCACCGGCATCTTGAACCCTGCACCAGCTGTGCTCGAGTAGTCTACCCATGTAGTCTACCCATGTAGCAGAATGGCGCACCGCGCGCCCGGAGTCGCTAAGCCTGGCGGAGGGGAGAGTCCGAAGCCTGGCAGGGCAGCCGTTGCACGTCCTGTTGCGCCTCTGCCGATCGCTGTCTGCCCACCACGCCAACGCCCAGCCTGCACGCAAGAGGACCCCGTCGACAAGAGACGAGAGGCGAGAGGCGAGAGGCGAGGGGCGCGAAGCTTGACGATGGCGAAGGCTCCCGACTCCCGACGCCCTGGACCCGCGCTTCGTCGTTCTGCGGGGGAGCCATGGCCACCAGGCACGCGCCCACGCGCCTGCGCACATCATGCACCGGACAGCCCTAACACGCAGCCCTTGCACCCGTTCAACTGTTCTGGAACCCGCCTTGACTCTCTTAGCCTCGTAACGGCCCTAGCTATTACGACTAGATGCATACATACTATACAGACTTGGGTGGACAGACTACACACATGACAGCCGACGCCCCCATTTTTGATATTCGGATCCAGCCCCGCAACCCTAGTGCACCCCATTCACTGTAGCCTCCCGGAGGTCGTCCAGCTCTTCTCGCCGGTGCCTATAGAGGTCCTGACTCTCCCGCTCACGCCTACTGATGAATGTCACCTCCTCGCGCAGACCCTCCAGTCGGCTGCTGATGGCTGACTGCTCCGAGTGCTGCATCGTCCGCCCAGAGTCGAGCTCCTGCCTGGCCTTTTCCAGTGCCGCCGACGCCGCCACAATCTTCTGGCGCAGCAGCGTCGATCGCTTCATGTAGCCGCCGTGGTGCGTCGAGAGCTTTTTCTCGATCTTGTTTGCTTGTTGCGCCGTTTCAACCATCCTGTCCTGCGTGTTGTTGAGTGCCTCGAGCATCAACTGGTGCTCGTCAATCTCGTCTTCCTCGTACCCGTCCAGCCCAGGCAGGATGGAAGTTCCGTGCAGGTTTACCCATGCTGTGCCAAATTGGGCATGGAACGCCTTCTTGTCCTTCTCGCTGTTCATGGAAAGCTCCAACGCCAGTTCCATCTTCCCTGCGTTCAGAACTGCGTCGCTGAGCTCCTCAAGCGGCCTTGCTTCTCCAGAAACCTTGCCACCACCAAACTTTCGGATGTCGTTGGCAATCAGGAGAGCCATTTCTGTCTTAACCTCCCGCTCAACCGGATCTGAAATTGCCAACGCCCGCTTCAACAATGCCTCGATGTCGACGTTGGACGGTCTTGGCAACGACTTTTGTATCACTTGCGTCTGTCTGGCAAATTCGGCCCGCTTGGCTGCCTCCTGGGCCTGTTTGGCCCGTCTATCCCGCTCAGCAGCATCCTCCTCAGTCAACTCCACTTCCATGACATCTTCCCTCTCTTCAGGTAGCTCAAAATCCCAGCTCGTCTCCTTCGGCTTTGGCAAAGCTGCAAGTTTGCTCCTGAGATCTGATTTTTTTGCATTCTCGCGCAATCGGATATCTCTCGGCGTCTGTCCGATAAGCTGCATTCCATCTTCTTGGTTCAACCGGAAGTTGTCACGTGGCGTACGAAGTGGGGTGGCCCCTGGGCCTTGGTGTGTAGGAGTGGCGCCCACACCGTTGGTCTGCCGGAAAGGGGTTGCAAGTGGATTTGGCGTGACAATCTGGTGCCGAGAAGCAGAACCTGGTAGAGCAGGCGTGTTGCTTTCTACAAGATCGGGGTTTTCGCCACCTAGAAGTGCTGATTGCGTCTCAGTTCGTAGTCGCGCATTACGAACCTCGTTCGCAATTACATCTTCCTCTTTGGGTGCCATTGGTGTGCGAATAGGTGTATTTCCAACCAACCCAGAATAGTTGCCAACTAAGCTTTGTGTGGCAGCGTTGTCGTTCCCTACTCCTGTGACTGCCCGCTCTCCAGTCAGGCCCATTTTTACGATGTCTTCCATCTCTGCTTCGCCAACCTGCGGTGCGGGAAGGACCAAAGAACGCCGTTTGCTACTCTGTTCTGCTTCTCGTATCCTTTGCATCTGAGCTGCCTTGGCATATGACGCAGCAAGACCTCCGGACTTGCCGTCAGCTTTCTTGCGCTTGTTGTCTCCTTGATCATCCTGTTGCTCAGCTTTTCGTTTGTTCGCCAGCTGTTGCTTCCGAGGGTCAAAAGCCTCGCGCTGTTTCTCATTTTGATCGAGTTCTTGAGTGGTGTCGTAGAAACCCGCAGGCACTTCGCGCTCGAGAGGCACATCGGCGTTATAGTCGATGTGATTACCCCTCTTCGGCGTGATTTTGATGTTGATGCCAGCAGCCTTCAATTCACGGCGCTTTTGTAATAGTGCAAGCCTCCTCGACTCATCCAGCTGCCGCTCACGGGCCTTGCGTTTGGCCTTCTTTCCACTGACGTTCGCCAGGCGCGCACGCGCCTCAGAAAGCATCTCCTTGTCCTCCTCATCCATATCGATCGCATCGGGACGAGCTGGCCGGCTTTCGGCGTAAGCGTCAACTTCTCCAGGTCGTAGGCGGCGAACGTCTTCGGCGGTAGGGGCGGCAGCTTCTCCTCCTTCTGGGCCAGCAAGACCTAGATCGCCACTCTCTTTTGCTTCTTGCTCGTCCAGGAGTTTTTGATATCGTTCTAAGCATTGGGTTGCTGTTCTGCCGACAATAGGAGCTATGGTGCGCCACTGCGTAGGGAGAAGCTTCGCCATCGTCAACAGTTTCTCGTCATCTTCCCTCGACCACTCCGTTTTCTTGATAGACGGGTCAAGCCATTCGTTCCATCGTGCCTTGCACTGCTTGGACGTCTTTTTTGCCAGCAGGGAGGCGCATCGCGCCCACTGGTTGAGGCCATACTTGGAGATGGCAGCCTTCAGAACCTCATCCTCCACGTTCGACCACTGTCCCACTTTTGTCACGACCATTTCGAAAAGCGAGCAGACGTTCTGGAAGGCCGAGGAGCGTGCGGGCGCTGAGTCGTACAATTGGGTCGTTGACTTTGGTGAGTGTCGCGCGTCGCTTGTGAGCTAACATGTCTGTCGCGGAAAGTCTCCAGGCGTCCGTGCGCCCACGCGCTTAGTCACCAAATGGTAGGCTTCCCATGATCACTCCTACGTCACGCCAGTTACTCACCTAATATCTACGATAAATTATGAGTCTGATATCTGAATAGTGAAAATGAATAGTCGCCGATAATGTCTCGTCCGCTCTTAATTGTTCGCCAAGTCTCCAAAGTGCTTTCACCACATTCCTACAACAGTGCTGCAGTCCCTCGCCGGGTTCTATCACAACGCTTTGCTTCAACTGTCAGTGACGGCTCTCAACAACCCAAAGACAGCTCGGTAGGTGTTGCCCGTACGGGGTCTTCTTGCGACTAAGAAGTGGCAGGGTCAACCCGCCAAGTCCAATGAACAACCATCCAATAAGAAGAAGTCCCAAGCCGAGCTTGATAGAGAGTTGCAACTGAAGATGCGAGGACTGTCAGGTGATGGCGGAGAAGCTGGCATAGAATACGAAGACGGACAGCCTGTTGCCATGAAAAGGAGCGTTCGGAACAATATGTTTAGATACATTTAAGGTCAAAATCCACCCTCCAACAAAAGCTCTTCTGCCAATCTCAAAGGTACCTTGCCGAGGTAGGAATTGATACAATCATACTTTGTACATAAGCTTATCGATATAGATACCATGTATCACAAAGCTATTTTGAGTATGTTTTGGGATCGCATATCATACTACTATTCAAAGCTCTTCCATGAGCCAGGCCGGAATTAGACTGAAGCATACGTGCAAATCCCTACTAAGTGGACTTATGAGGAAGAAACTATACGCTCTTCACTATAGAGAATTGAACGGCTGGCAGATGGATCCACTAAGTAGATACATATATTTGAACAAATAAAACTGAAGGAAAGTAGGGATTGACAAAATATACAGTTGCTTCCATATACACCAACTGCGGAGGTAAGCCGTCCGTTGGTTGTCACTATATTACAGATACCTCGCAGTATTGCACGGTAAACGCCTTCATATGCGCGAACCAGGTGCACTCTTAGAGTACAATATCATACGCCCCGAAATTCTCACAATCTCCCGAACTACCGTTATCAGACTTTTACTCCCAAATGCCGAACCATCTCTTTACCCTTCGCCTCCGAATACCATCTTCTCCAATGTAGTATCTCGGATCCTCCACGTACTCCTCGCCCCGCTCCTCTGCCTCTCGTATTCTCTCTAATCGATACTGCTTCCTCTTCTCAATGTCTGCCTCTTTCTTCAACCGCATATCTGCGACTATTTGTGTCTGGTGCGCAACATGCATCCTGTAAACTTCCACGAAACGCTTGGTAGACTGGTAAGGATGGCGGAAGAACTCTTTGCGCGTGGGTACAAGCTCAGTGTAAATAGTCTTAGACATAAAGTCCATGTACCAAGCGACAACAGCGAGTGAGACGAGGATACCCTAAAAACGTTGATGCTCATCCTACAGCTAGCCAACTAGTAGATTGACATACCATGCAGATCCATACATGAATCAACTTATTATTCAAGAACCAATGCGAAAATGTGCCCTCTGGACTCATCATGTTGGGATATTTTTTGTTGCGCATCCTCTTCTTGTCTTCCGCCGTCAGCGGAGGTCCATAGCTCCGCTGCGCAGTTTCACTCCTCGGTGTACGATTTCCATGGGAAGGTGGCCTGTATTTATCGGGCTGTGGTATTACAGGTGTCTGCCTTCTCCGGAATTGTTCCGACAATGTCTTTGGGTTCGACGAAGACGCATAACGGAGGGTCGCAGTTAATAGAAACGGAGGGAGGGCGCCCGTTCGTGGTCGAGGTAACAAAGACCCCCGAAGAAGTAAGAAGCGTGGTATTGACTGTACGGATGCCATGGGTACGGATTGGCACTGCGTTGTCCAGTGTAGCTGGTTTGTGCATACGGGAGCAACAGAAGAGTTAGCGGATATCACATGATGAGACTTGGCATAACGGCTCGCGCCGCCGCTTGCTCTTTCTTTCTCAGCAATAGGAACTTTCTGACGATGTCGCATATGGTCAACAACTGCCGTACGGATACTTGCATTTAGATTTTTCTATAATATAACCGACCGATCTCCACCACTGATTTTAAACTCACAGTGAGCTTCACACAGTAACTAACAAGTCATAGTTCTGACGCGTTAGATCCCAGACCACTATGCCTACCACGCCCCCATCATTCGGTGCGCAGGAGTATTGGGACCAGCGGTTCAGATCCAATCCAAACCCTTTCGAGTGGCTTGAAGCGCCTACTTCCCTTGACCCTTATATCGTAGATGCCTTGAAAGCGAGCGATGATACCGAGCCGCAGTTGCTACATATAGGATGTGGAACCTCACTATTATCATATCACTTGCGAGCCCATGTCCGAAATCCAGAGCATATTCATAATGTAGATTATTCGAAAGTGGCAATTCAGGCTGGAAAGAAGAGAGAGAAGGATATCTTCAATGCAAATGCTCAGGAGCCGGCAGATAGCGTTCGAAATCATGATACTATTTATGGGGGAACAGGGACAAAGGCGAACACGGAAACGAGTGGGGCTTTTAAAAGAAACTCATCCTTGCCCGATACAGTCGGAGTGCAATCGGAAGCGTATATGAAATGGTCGTCAGCCAATCTCTTGGACTATAAGTCTCTACTTGGAGTTTGCCAACCTTCCAAATATTCCCTTGTGATAGACAAGTCAACTTCGGATTCGATCGCGTGCTCGGATGATCTTTACGTCCCTCTACCATACCATATCACCACGTCTTCAAAGCGGCTATCAGGTATCGCTCTAGCCGAATCCTCTGAACCAATACATCCTCTTCATATTATGGCCATTCATCTTGCGCTCATTGTTAAGCCGAGAGCTCGCTGGATCTCCCTGTCTTATTCTGCAGATCGATATCCATTCTTGCATGACGCTTGGTCTCATCATAGACCCTTGACAGTTGAGCAAACTGCAACGTCTACATTAGGGTCCAATTCTATTTCCAGGGAGGGCAGCGAGAGGGTAAACATGACATTAGACGATGATTTAGACAGCATTCCTCGTAACATGATAACCAGTGGATTATTCCCCAATCCAAGCGCACTATGGAAATTAATTGGCAAGTACTCTGTGGAAGCACCAATGCCATCTGAAGCCTCTGGTGATGATGGGGTGCATAGACCCAAAGTCATGCATTGGGTATATATCCTAGAGAGGACAGAAGTGCCTCTCCTCGTTCGAAACTAAATCCATTTCCACATTAAGGCTAATGCACAAGACATCGTTAATGAATAGATTTTTACATTTTTAGTACATGTCGGAGGTCCCTTCACGTCTTTTCAACCAGCATATAAATACCTGCTCATGAAAATTAAGTCAGATACGGCCAGTTCCGATGACTTCTTCTCAATTTCACTCTTTATACCCATTAGAAAAGGCTTCCAATATGCCGAACGATTAGGTATATACTCCTGGAGCCCAGCTTCTCCTACTAATAGCATCGTCTCTTCCTTGAAAGAATATATCGACTTGATTTGGTTCTCCATTTTTCCCCTCTCTATAATCATATCGGATTCTCTTCCAAAGTAACCTAGGATGGTTCTTAATCTCATGGCCGCTCAAGTTCATTCCCATTTGGCCGGGGATACGGTCCACCACGGGTCTTAATAGCATCGCCATGCTTAGGAAACTTTCGTCTCGGATTACGGATTTGTTACCAAAATTCAACAGGCACACGAGCGCGGCAAGCTGTATGAGGCAAACACCGCCTAGCAGTCCCAATATATAAGGCCAGTCAACCCTTAGTCGCTGGCCTTGAGTTGGGCGCGCATGCTGGTTCTGAAGCTGGTAGCGGTGCCCATGATCGTCGAAAGCAGCAATTGCGCCAATTGTGAACCGTGACAGCAAGTCTTCAACATCATCAGTGCTTACCATTCTGTTCGGACTCCACTTGCTTCCCCGAAGGTAACTCCTAACCTGCCTACTGGTCCAATCTCCCGGGAAGTACCCAGTCCATGCAATGGCTCCCGCAGCGATCCTCGCAAATTCATCGGTTCCGTACAATGCTTTCTTGTCCTCGTCGGAAAGGTTCATGAATTCGGAGGAGTCACCGGCTATGTTGGTTACGGTCGAGTTGCAAAGCCAAAGTGCAGAATTCTTAATAGCGCGATGGTCGGCATGCTGGAAAACGGTGAAATTTGTGCAGCGGGGACCGCACGACTGGAACGTGGAGCCAACCCAGGTCATACAGCCTGTCGTGTAGTCTGGAAGGTAGTAGTAGTCCCAGTCTTTGCCTTCTTCCTGCAATATTATCAGATGTAAGGTTCTTAAGAGAGATTCGCATTAACTTACCTTGGCTTTGATATAATAGTAGTCAGTGAAATTATCAGGGTCTACATATGTGGGATCGTTGACCGCTAGCTCCAGCTGCTGGCAAACAGCCGTAGTTTTAACACTCCGTGTCGACAGCGCATAGTCCTCGAACTCATGGTCCGGGTTGCGATTATAGAACTTGTACTCGTAGTCTGCTTTGCCACCATACAATGGAGTGCCAGCCATGGTTGAGAGGTCGGATTGTATGTCGTCAATGGAGAAGTTCTTATACATTACAGACTCCATACCCGCAGTCCATGCTGCTTCCATCGATGTGATATTGTTCCACCAACTCTTATCCCCAACATCCAAACTCCATAAATTGAGATTAGCCACCGCTACGTTGCCATATGTCAAAAGAGTGGAAGTCTCTGAAGGGTCCACTGGCCAGAATAGGGAGAGTGCCGCAACGAGGACTTGCGCTGCAATGTTAATCAAAATCCACAGGAGGCACGCAATCCAGGTAAAACGTGTTCCGTCGTCGCGGGCCTCACGGAACCATGGGAGCTTATGCAGCATCTTGATACGCCGAATACCAGGCAAGGAAATGATCATGAGTTTACCGACCTTGGTAAGCGTTTCCAGGCCAAGGATGAGGTCGAATACTTCCAGCGATACGTATCGTCTGGTTAAAAGATACCAGCGCAGGATCACAGCATATCGCTTCAGCGATGACGCAAGGTTAAGACCTAGACCAAGAGACAGCCCCAGCATGAGTGCGTTGAACACCCGGACTTGGAACTTGTCCATTATGAAAGGTTTTTTAAACCCCTCATATGCCCTGAGTGAGAGCCCAATCAAGATGCTGAAGCCGAGCGTCATCAGAAAACGGTAAGCACCGGTCTTGAATAAGAACTTGCGAGACTCGTGATGGTCGTAGTGTTTGGCGGATAGCAATGAACGCGTATCGCTATCGAAGGTGGAGCCGTATCCGCCACGGAGAAACTCGTAATCATTTTTTATTGTTATAGAATCTCTCGGGTCGAATTGGTCATCTCCTCTGGGGGTGCCGTCTCCGTTGTGCACTCCGAAGTCAACATCTTCAGTACGGATTTCTGGTGGATCATACGGCCTTTCAAATGGACTGGGTTGCGTATTAGGACTCGGAGGCGAAACGGAGCGTAGAGGAGATGCATTCGGGAGCGAAGACAACTCAACCCCACTCTGTGTGTCCTGTACTCGATCGGTACTATCGCTGTCGCCCTGGGGAGCCTGTGGCTGCTTTGGCTCTTCCGTTTCTGTTGTGTTCATGGCAACGGGTATAGCTCTACTGCCAAGAAGAGCTCCAAAAGTAAGAGGGCCAGATTCAAAATGCGACGGATTTGAATGGCGAGAAGAAAGAATAAGTCGCACAGAGGCGCACAGGTCCACGTCCTCGCGCTAAGTCCAAGGTACACGAAAAGAAGTAGGCAAAAGGTCTTCCAAGAGGTGACCTGCCACTGATTTAACTGCGAAGTATGCTTGCAAGGCGAGGACCAAGCTGTGATTTGGGGTCCAAAAGTTGACGTGTTGGGCTAGCTCGGCGCGCCACCCGTATCCCAGCGCTTGCTTTCGGTAGGTACGTGCTTCCTGTCGGCCCGCGTGATGTGAGATTGAGAAGCGGTGGGAAAGGAGTAAGAAACGCAGGAAGTCGATAGAATAACAAGACTAGAATATGAAGAGTAACCTTAAAGAGGCAAGCGGCAATATGAAACTGTTGTACTTAGCGCTATGGGAGGCCTTGATGTCGCGGTTCGGTCTTTACCTCCTTTTTTCGCCATGCATATTAACCGTATCGCAAGATCATCGACCCTACTATTAAATGCCGTGCCAGCTATCCCCTGATGACGACTGCTGGCTGATGAGATTCGTTGACCGGCACTGGCGGAGTGGCTTGGCCGGATTTCTAATCTGTGTTGAGGTTAGCGATATGCCAAATTTGGGGGCCAAAAGTCCACGCGTATTAGTGTACGCATGTCTGCCTGAGACTGGCGGGTTTCAGCCAAAACAAAAGCCCGAGTCCTAGTAGTCTCTGCATGAAGAGCGTACCAGCGTGAAAACTATAAGTTGGTCGTTGTGCGTGGACCATGCGTTCAAATGGCAACCATGTCTCGGGCGAGATATTACCCTGCAGTCAGCGTTTGTTAGTAGTATAGGGGGGCAGCGAATGAGACAAGCGGACGGGCTCAATGTAGTGGAAATAAGCTTCGCACGGTTGAACACTGTAATTCAGCTTTCTTATGTAGTATAGCAGGAACGCCAATGCTGATAGGCTAGGGATAGAGCATAGTTCATTATGGTCCCCGAAGACTACATCTGAGGTAGTGCTCTTTCTGATTCGTGGCTGCCACGGAAGCCGTCTACGATTCTTTCCACTATACTTAATTCCGAACTAAAACTAGATACAGAGCAGGACTTCTATGCATTTCATATCATACTAAGGGGGTTATATCTGGCTCTAGCGTAGACGTTCGCACCTCTGTAAAACACGACTACACAAAGGCCCCTTTTGGAAGAAAACTCATACTGGAAACAATGTAGAAGCCTAGACGATACATCTTATAACTACGCGGGGTCTTTTATACGTAAACGTTACCATGCATTGTCGAGAAAGGTCAGTCTTGGCCTCGTCTTCTTCCTTATTAGGTTTCGTTAACTAGAGTAATCCAAGAGTTATATGTCGGTCTTGGCCTCGTCTTCTTCCCTATTAGGTTTTGTTAACCAGAGTGATCCAACAGTTACATGTCAGTCTCGGCCTCGTCTTCTTCCCTATTAGGTTTCTTTAACTACAGTAAACCAAGAGTTACATGTCAGACCTTATATCAATCAACCCCGCACTGTTTGCTTTCTATCCTAATCTTCTGTTCTTTAGGACATCTACTGCACCAGGTTTATCATCTACGTCATTACATTTCTGCTCTAATATGATCTTCCTGGTATTTTTCGAGGGGTTGGTGGCCATCTTCCTTGTGTATACCTTTTGCCATGCTATTTACAACGTCTTCTGGCATCCGCTTGCCAAGTTTCCAGGGCCTTGGTGGGCGGCTGCTTCGACGTGGCCGGAGATCTATATGGATCTAGTACAAGGTGGACGATACTTTGCGCAAGTAGAAGCTATGCACGCACGTTACGGTTGGATAATATGACACTCCAGTTGGGATCTGAATAACATTGCTAGGATCAATCGTCCGGATTGCACCCAACGAACTTTCTGTGCGTGATCCTGAATTCTACGAACATATCTACGGTGGAGTTGGTAAGTTTATGTATAACTCATGGGCCCTTCGCACAGTCTTGACAGCGGAATATAGGTGCTCGGCGCAATCTCGATAAAGCGCATGCCAGGGTCTTCCAGGCACCTACTTCTGTAATGTGTACCATTGACCATGATAAGCATCGCCAAAGACGTGTTCCACTAGCCAATTTCTTCTCCAAACAATCTGTGACAAAGATGGAGCCATACATCACATCGAAGATAAGTACACTTGTCGCAAAACTAAAGTATGCACGAAAA
>Ga0247757_10001256_pt1 | contig 17656 bp, 25 predicted proteins | sample UWRJL126311R4_FD_180929 | JGI IMG/M metagenome (GOLD analysis project Ga0247757, IMG submission 180929) | Plant litter microbial communities from Arlington Agricultural Research Station in Wisconsin, United States - UWRJ-L126-311R-4 | ecosystem: Environmental > Terrestrial > Plant litter >... | reverse complement strand
CCCTGGGCCTTCCCGCGCGTCCCCCACCGCCGCGCCCACGCTTATGCTGCCTTCATGCAGTCCCTTGTGACGCCCTTCGGTATGTGCTGCTCCAACCACCTGGCCCCGTGCGCGCGCGTGCGGGCCTGGCTGGACACGAAATGCTCTTCGGTCTCTGCTGCCGCCGCCGCTGATCCATCGCCCGCTGCTAGGCTACAGCGCTGAGAGTTGCGGTTACTGTAAAGATGGCTCGACCGGCCGCCGCACCCCCAACTCTCGTGAGTCGTCTCTCGTGCTCAGTCAAGCCATGCACAATAATGCATGCCGCCCTGTTCCCACTCAGCCTGATCTCTCAACACGCCCTCTTGTCGACGTCATACTCGTCGCCCGTGTACTAACTACCATCACATGACAAGGAGCTAGTTACTATGCTTCGTCCAAGTCCATGACTGCTGCCGTCTACCAAGGCATGGTCGACCGCGGCTGGAGACGGTAAGCTCCGCATTGCCTGCACGACATCCCCTCTCTGCTCAACCATCCACAGCTCTGGAACCGTCTTCTACAAGCCGGACGTGCTGCGCCACTGTTGCCCTCATTATACCATCCGGTTAGTCCAACTTTCTCATTGCCTCCTCCCGTGACCCCGCCTGACCGCGTTCAAACGACTCCAAGCCTTCCCGTCGCCTCTTTCACACCCACCCGAGACCAGCGGCAGACTGTAAACCGCTGGAACCGCTTCGTACTTGGAGAAGACTACATCAAAGAAGCCGCCAAGTTGCATCCCAAGTCGAGAGAGTGAGCAAAGTGCCTGCCCGCCCCGTCTTCTTCCATCTAAGCTCAATCTAGGGATAAGGCCCGGCAGCGCAATACATTTCATTTGCCCAGTACCATCCACGAAAGTGAGCATGTAAACGTGAAGCAGCCACCCGACCCGGCCCATCGCTTCGAGGTGACACTCGAGCCCGACAACTTCACCAAGGAGAAGTATGAGCTATTCCGTAACTACCAGCAGCATGTTCACCATGAAAAACCGGCCGAAATCTCAGAGCGTGGCTTCAGACGCTTTCTATGCGACTCGCCTCTGCATCGAGAGAAGGGTCAGGTGGATGGCAGGACTCCGCAGCTTGGTTCATTTCACCAATGCTATCGTCTGGATGGCCGGCTCATCGCTATGGGCGTGCTAGATCTTCTGCCACACTGCGTTAGCGGCGTTTACTTTCTCTACCACTCAGATTTTGAGAAATGGAGCTTTGGGAAGCTCAGTGCTCTCCGAGAGGCCGCTTTGGCCTTGGAAGGCGGCTACCAGTATTACTATATGGGCTTTTATATCCACTCGTGCCTGAAGATGAGGTACAAAGCCGAGTACCGACCGCAACACGTACTGGATCCGGAATCTCTGGAATGGAGTCCCCTGGACGGTGAACTAAGATCGTGCCTTGATAGGAAGCACTTTGTCTCACGCACAAGGGAACATCGACGCATGAACGCTGGCGTGGGTATCGTTGTCGGACAGAGTAATGGGCCCGAACATGAAGATGCTAGAGACAGCTTTTCCGATTACCCGTTCCCTACAGCAAAGGAGGCCAGTGATGTTGTAAAACAACACCTGTCACTGTTCGATCTGAAAGTCCCAGGCGTGATGAGTGCAGAGCAGATTGAGCAGGACTACCCACTTGATCAGCAACCCGTCATCGTGAGGAACAAGGTCTTTGAGGCTGAGGTATGTCGCATAAGTTCGGCTTACACAACCTCACTAAGTGTAGTAGGATCTTGCAGTTTGGGAAGACGGAGACATCCGCAAACCATCGTCGCTGAAAGGTGTGATTGCAGAACTGGTCGCGTGCTTGGGACCTGACGTTTCCCGGGACGTAGTGGTTGCATTCGAGTAAATGATTTCCGTAACGGCGGAATGGATTTGCACGTTACATCGTGGCAGATATGGCATTCTACCTATATTGAGTTGATCTGAGCCGTGCATTCGGTAATTATGGCGATTTGCTCTATCTTGGGAAGTGCTAGGCTGTTTACATCACCGTCACCCGCATATAACCACGGCCACAGAGGCCCTTGCATAAAGAAATTGAGTTCCTCTGCAACACACACTCTCTGTGAGAGAGATGAGGCATTCCCTAGGCTCTAGTATCAGGGATTCAAGCCCTCAAAAAGGAGGTGTACCCGCTTAGGAAGAGTTGATTCACTGCTGCCGCGATGTTTTGTACATTTTGAGACGTGCATTGGGGGGAAGGATGACACAACATAAGCCATCTTTTAGCGGACTGCTGACTCAGCCTTCACGACATTCCAGGTCGCCGCCTCAACACCATCCTAAATCACTGTCCCGATATCGTGCGACCCACTGTCAAGACATAGCGCCATGTCCACAATCTCGCTCATTGTGCGCCCCCGAGGTCATTGCGATTCCCTACATGTCATTGTGAACCAACTACCAACACGATTTAGGTCGCCCGATCAAGAATCTTCCAGACACCATCACGGTCAATACAGACGGCGCCGCAGCGCAGGTGCACAGGAAAATTGCCGAGGCTTCCAAGTTTTCGATACATAGACTAAGGATCACCAAGGGTAGCGATGGAAGTCCAATTGCCAACACAAGCGACACAACTGTCCACCAAACAGGGCTCCGGAACAAAAGCGCAATCGATGTTAAAGACCTGGGTATGTCGGTGAGAATGGAGGAGCACATGATGATCCAGGCTTACTAGAGTCGTAGGTCCGCAGATCTCATGGCGTACGGTCTTCATTGTCGAGTACCTCGGTCCTCTCCTCATCCACCCGCTCATCTATTACGGTCGTCGATTGATTTATGGTAGCTTGCAACCGCCGTCAAAGCTCCAGACGATTACGCTCATCATGTGCGTCGTACACTTTCTGAAGCGCGAGTACGAAACGATGTTTGTTCATCGCTTCTCTGCCGCCACGATGCCGGCACGCAATATCGTCAAGAACAGCGCACACTACTGGCTCATCTCAGGCGTCAATCTCGCATACTGGTCGTACGCGCCATGGGCACCAACAGCGGATCCCTCGAACCCGCTGCTTACTTATGCAGGCATCGCGCTCTTTATCATTGGCGAGGTGTGCAACCTATACACGCACATTGTGCTTAGGAACCTGCGCCGACCAGGCAGCACCGATCGTGGCATTCCACGGGGTCTCGGATTCAGCATGGTTACATGCCCTAATTACATGTTTGAGATAGTTTCATGGGTTGGCGTTGGTCTCATAAATTGGAGTCTCAGTATCGTCGTGTTCATTCTGGTGGCGGCAGCACAGATGGGCGCCTGGGCGAAGAAGAAGGAGCGCAGGTACCGCAAGGAGTTTGGCGACAAATACAAGAAGAAGCGGTACGCCATGCTGCCAGGTATCTACTAAGACAGGTGGCTGAGGGGAACGCGTAGTAGGGCGGCGCAGTCGCCGAGAGTGATTCAAAGCGATGGAGAAGGGATGAATGACGGCTACACAAGGCTGTGGCATGCGGTAACCATTGAATGGGCTCGCATGGGCGGCCATGCTTGTCTTGGGATGGAGGTTGCACGGCAGAATAGGGCGGAGCAGGTATCTATCTAGGTAGAGATATTGAAGGCGCCTGTCCGCCATGGGCTCGCCATCCACCATCATCACTTGAGCACGACTGGGCCACGGGGCTGCTGCCAATGGACGGCGCGGGAAGCACCTTCGGCGCCACCGAAGCCATGGACGGACCCTGCATAGGCGAGCGGGGAGGGCAGACAAGGCCAGAGGAGGCCAGACAAAAGCAGGAAAGGGATGTTCCTGTGCCTTGCGGTCAGCACGGCACCATGGCCTTCGTATCGCCTTGTTGCAGGCAGTCTGCCAGCGGCAGCAGCAAGCATACGTACGTTGGGGCCAGAGCTGAGAGGCGCCCTGGCCTGCTTTGCACTGTTCTGCTGATGATGGCGGTGTGGGGCCGGAGGCAACCTGTTTGGATGTGGGAGGTGATCTGGTCGCGGCCATGAGATCAATCGTCGAGGGACTCGGCTAGGCCGGATGGGGATTGAGGCCGAGGCATGGCGCTGTTGAACAGGCCCGGATAGGATGCCGTCGTGGGCTTTTTTCAGCTCCAGAGCTGAGCAGAGGCTGAATTGGTGGGGAGCGAAAGTGAGCTGACAGGCAGGACGGGGTGCTGGAGATGATGGCTGGCTATAAGAGGGCCCATTGCCTGCGTATCGCGCCCTCGATCCGTCTGGTCGTCCATTCGCCCGCGGACACGCCCTTTTTGTGCGGTACCTACGCAGTGCTGCTATTCTGAGCTATCGCTACCATGTCGGACGATGCCCACGAGATTCGCAAGGGGCTGGGTGTGCCCTTCAAGATGCTGGCCGGCCTCCTCGGCGCCGCCATGGCTCCGCTACCCAGTGGGACAGGAGATGGATCGAAGCTGCAGTCAGAGCCTACCGAGTCCAGTGAGCTGCTGAAGAGGATCGAAGGCGATCTAAAGGATCTGGCCCACATTGGAGTGACCGACATCAAGACGCTCATTAGCATCCAGGCCAGCAAGATGTCCGGCATCGCGGTCGACGACAAAGACTATCTCATGGAGGCTCTGATCCGGACGGCTGCCCGTCTGCCCGATGGCTCCAAGAACCGCGATAAGTTGACCGGCCAGTTCCTTACTCAGTTGTGGAACGACCTGGAGCACCCGCCCCTATCGTATCTCGGGGCCAAGTATCAGTACAGATCCGCCGATGGCTCTTTCAACAGCCTTGTTCATCCTCAGCTTGGTGCAGCAGGCACCCCGTATGCTCGCACGGTAAAACCAAGCATGATGCAGACCCCCTGCAGGCCTGACCCGGGCATTGTGTTCGACAGCGTCATGACTAGGAAGCACACCGAAAAGCACCCAAATGGTATTTCTAGTGTGCTCTTCTACCTCGCTTCCATCATCATTCATGATTGCTTCCGCACTGATCATAGAGACTACTCCAACTCAATGACCTCGTCCTACCTGGATCTCGCGCCCCTCTATGGCAGCAATCAGGACGAGCAAGACCTGATGCGGACCTTTGCAGACGGAAAGCTCAAACCAGACTGCTTTTCCGAACAGCGTCTACTGTTCTTCCCACCTGGCGTGGGCTGTCTGCTTATCATGTTCAACCGTTTTCATAATCACGTCGTCGAAAACTTAGCCCAGATCAATGAAGGAAATCGATTCCCTAAGCCCGTTCCACCTAAAGACGCCAAAGATGAAAAGCAAACCCAGGTGTACGAGACGCAGTTGACCAAGTATGACAATGACCTCTTCCAAACAGGCCGTCTAATCACATGTGGTCTGTATGTCAACATTATCCTTATCGATTACGTCCGGACCATTCTCAACCTCAACCGGACCGATAGCAACTGGCAGTTAAACCCTCGTATAGAGATCAAGGATCTACCCATGGGCGTTGGAAACCAAGTTTCGGCCGAGTTCAACTTGGTGTACAGATGGCACTCAACGCTCTCTACCCGAGATGAAGAGTGGACACAGAATATGTGGGACGGTCTCTTTGGACCAGGCCGCGACCCGAAGACGGTTGGACCACGCGAGTTTCTGATGAAGCTGAATGAGGTGTACCAGAAAACAGAGAAAGATCCCGGCGAACGGAGCTTTGCGAATCTGACTCGTGATAGTGAGGGAAGATTACCGGACCAAGACCTTGTAGACATCCTCGTTGCTAGCGTGGAAGACTGCGCCAATTCGTTCGGGCCCAACCGTGTCCCTGCCGTGATGCGTGCCATTGAAGTTCTCGGCATTGAGCAGGCTCGCGCTTGGAACCTGGGCTCGTTGAACGAGTTCAGGAAGTACTTTGGCTTAGAACCCCATACGTCGTTCGATGACATTACTTCGGACAAGTACGTTGCAGAGCAACTCAAGCACCTCTACGACCATCCTGACAAGGTGGAGATCTATCCGGGAATCGTTGTTGAGGATGCGAAGAAGCCGATGGATCCAGGTTCTGGACTTACTCCCTCATACACGGTCTCCAGAGCAGTTCTGTCAGATGCTGTTGCGCTTGTGCGAGGTGACCGCTTCTACACGCGCGACTATAACCCGCGAACTCTAACCAACTGGGGCTATGCTCAAGCTGACTCTGATCTCGGCGTGGACAACGGCTGCGTTTTCTACAAGCTGTTCCTACGCGCGTTCCCGCAGCACTATAAGCAGAACAGCATCTACGCGCATTACCCACTCACCGTTCCCTCTGAAATGAAGAAGGCGCTGGCTGATCCGAAGGTCAACAAAGCACACTTGTACGACTTTAGCAAGCCGACCTTCACTCCAAAACCGCAGCCTGTATTCGAATACAAGACCGCAGTTGAGTTGCTAAAGAATCAGGAGACATTTAAGGTGATATGGGGTGACGCAATCGTCTTCCTCATGGGCGACCCCGCCAGCGACTTCATGCTAGCTGGTGATGAGCGCAAGAACAAGATATCGAGGGATTTCATGTCGAAGGCGCTCTATGTCTCCGACTGGGAAAAGGAGGTTCGCGCATTCTACACAGCCAAAACGCGTGATCTGCTTGCCAAGAAGAGCTGCAAGATTGCCGACTTCTACCAAGTCGACATCATCCGCGATGTCGGTAATCTAGCGCACGTACACTTCTCCTCGGAGCTCTTCATGTTACCCCTCAAGACCGCTGAACAGCCTCACGGGGTATTCACTGAGGCAGAGATGTACCTCGTCATGTCCGGAGTGTTAACTCTCATCTTCATGGATGCGGACCCAACTCGCAGTTTTCCCTTGCACGTCAAATCGCACGCTGCAGTGAAGAAGCTTGGTGAACTGGTCGAAGCGAACGTCGAATCAATCTCCACGCTCGGCAAACTTTCAGACCTGATCTACAAGATTTGGCCAAGCGAGTCCAAGCTAAAGAGTTATGGGTTACACTTGATTCAAAGGCTGCTAGACACGGGCATGGAACCGAACCGGCTAGTCTGGAGTCAGATTCTGGGTACTGCGGGCGGCATGGTAAGCAACCAGGGACAACTGTTCGCTCAGATCATCGAGTACTTCTTGCTCGGCGATGGTAAGCAGCATTGGCCAAAAGTTCAGGAGCTAGCGAAGCAGGATACAGAAGAAGCCTTTGAGGCACTTACACACTACACCATGGAAGCTGCCCGACTGGCAGGTGAGACTGCTATCCTGCGCTCTGCAGCAAAAGATACTTCGATCTCAGATTCAGGAACAACAATCAACCTAAAGAAGGGAGAGCGCGTTTTCATCAATCTCCACGCTGCTTCACACGATCCAACAGTCTTCCCCAACCCAAATGAACTCGACATCAAGCGCCCGATGGATTCATACATACATTTAGGACACGGACCGCACCAATGCCTTGGTCTCCCTATGACAAAGATTGCGCTGACGACCATGCTCAAAGAGGTGGCGAAGCTCAAGGGACTGAGGCCAGCTTTAGGTGCACAAGGAAAGGTGCACAAGGTAGAGAAGAAGACCAGGAGAAATGACCCTTATCCATACCATGCATACCTGACGGAGATGTGGGATGGTTACTGGCCATTCCCTTGTGGTGAGTCTGCCCTATTCCTGTCTCACCATGAATTGGGACTATACTAACATTGTGCAGCTTTGAAAGTCAATTGGGACGATTGGTGATCGTCTGCACTACGGTGACATGAGCTTTTTTTGGGGACGATTCTGTGAATGCGTTCCTTTGATTTACTCAATCGGAATCTCGTTTTTTTGAGATGATGAGCGTACGGCGCGTGTCGGTGCTGGACTGTATTGCTGTGATGTACATGTATTGTGAGTTAGCGTGAAAGATAGTTTATATGCGTTGAAGAACGCAATCTGCAAGGACCCCAAGACTCCATTCAAAGGCCCTCGCTTGAGGATGCCCTCTCGAGAGTCGGATCTGCATCAACTGGGACTGTGCATCGAAGTTGTTTCGTGATTCGCTTTACGAGCTGCATAAAAGCCGGGAGCACCGTCGTCAGCATGCCATTCGCCAACCACAAGCGCATCAGCCCATGCTTGCCCCTCTTTTGCGAAGCGCGGAGAAGCAGCCACCGTTCAAGTGAAGTTATAAATCGTGGCGCATTCGCTCTCCTCATTCTCGTTGACTCAGACCAGTTCTAGTTGCCATGGCCTACACCAGAAAGCGGCTCGTGACGATAGTCAGCATTGTTGTAAGCCGCCCCGCAAACAGCCTTCTATCCGCCGGTACACTAATCCACTGCAGTTCCTCGTTCTTTTAACCGCCCTCGGAGGGTTAGTTTTGCTGTTGTTAGCGTGCCCTACGTAGAGGCTGACGGCCAGGCTTTGCAGATACGCATCCTCCCGCTCGGCCCACCTATCAATACCTATCCCGAACGGTCTCGCCTATGCAACCACTGTCTTGCCCATTGTCTCTGGCGTCCTCTTGGAGATAGGCTACGATGTCACCCGCTCGCAGGAACGCAGCAAAGGCCGTTCGCCTGGTTCTACTCCGCGTCCGCCTCTTGTCATCGTCGCAAACACGCTCGTCTTCATATACTCCACGGCCGTCATCACATTGCTTGGCACTCATGCCGCTCCCCCCTCAGGGCTGGATTGCGGCATGCGAGAGCGTTGGACTCGTTTGTTCAGCCACAAAAATGCCCAGGCTGTGAGAGCGATACAAGATGCGTTTTCCTGCTGCGGGCTGAAGCACTCGAGGGACATGGCCTTCCCGTTTCCGAGCAAGACACACGACGCGTCGGCATGCGAGAAGGCATTCGGTCATAAGAACGGGTGTTTGGCGGCGTGGAGGGGAGAGGAGCAGCGAGTAGCGGGCATTCTCATGACAGTTGTGGGATTAGTATTTGTATGGCAGGTGAGGCTTCGCCGACTGATTGGCCTCGGAACATGTGTACTGATCTCTGTAGTTCCTCATCATCGCCGTCCCCACGCACAAGGAGTCATGGTTGCACCGTGTGCTTCCGGGCAATGTCTTCCGCTTCATCGCCACCGACGAGCACGATAGAAACAATCCAAGGCAAGCCATTGATTATCTCCCTGAATCTGCACGTTACAGTGATAGAGTGGAGGAGGAGAGTAGTGACGTTGAGGCTGAGAACGGCGTTCGGCGCACTATCACTGCGGCTCCGCAGCGTGTGGGAGACGTCTTCTCAAGCAGAAGAGATGATGCTGACCACGAGACCCCTCACGAAAATGCCTGGTCGCACTCCTGAGTCGTTTTCATTACGAGACCGTTCGCTTGCAACCCCGATGGCCTGACTGACAGCGATCATACCCTTTTGCTTGCGTTCATGGCCCATGACACGACGGCTTTGAACGACAGCGGGATGGGAGACAAATAAGTTTCCTGTTTGCTATTATCTTGGTATTAAGTTTTCGCTTTCCGCTGAACTGACAAGCAGTGAGCGAGGCGAAGTTGCTTTTCTTACGAGGTTTCATTAGTTTCACTTCTAGACACACATAATATACGCTTTCTTATTGCATGGATACCTAAGCCTATCTTTCCTCGTCACTGCACTGCGTTTGTGCGGACCGTCTGGCAGTGTGTCCTTCACTGCCCGCACAGCGTATCTGCTACCTCCATAATGAGTCGTAACATACATTTGACGCTAGTGGGTCACATTTGATTCGACCACGTTTAGTTGTTCTTCCAGGTCGATGGAGTCGTTTTTCCACGTGAAAATCACGTCATAAGTATGACAATTAAAGCACATCAGATGCGGAAGTCATCATCCAAAACGAAAAAAGACGAGGAGTCGTGACAGGCGTGCTTCAACAGAAGCCAGCTTTTCATCTTCAGCATGCGTGTTTGGTCAACGTAGCCTGTATAAGGTGGGATGAAAATATGTGTTAAAAGGCCGTCCGGGGCATGTGGTCGCCGCTTCGCCAGTGTGCCGGCTTCAGAACGTGTTGTATGCGTAGTCGTCGACATGTTCATTATAAGGGCTGTCATTTGCCAAGGGCGCCGAAAGGATGGCATCCCTCCGTCGGATGATAGACATTTCAGAGGCATCCTGCTGCGCTTTCATCCAATCCCGCCTCTGTTCGGTCCTTGTCGCCGAAGAGACTCGAGACCAGCCTTACAAATTCGACGATGACTTCTCCCTCGGCCTCCCCTCTCTTCCCTTGGCGCAAGCCTTTTAGCAATCTCAATGCATCGGCATCCCCCTTCTTTTGTGTCCACTTGAACGCCTCTTCAGCGCCGCCTGGAAGCCCTCTCCCGCCTCTGCCCCGGCCTCTGCCCCGGCCTCTGCCACGGCTTCTGCCCTGGAACCCATCACCTCTGTGGCAGCCCCGGAAGCTGCTGCGCCCCGCTATTCCTCTATCGACCGCGTCACCGTCCCGGTCAGGTTCTATAGTCGCGGCATATATTCGCTGGAGAATGGGGAGGAGGGCAGGATTGGTCTCCAGCAGGGAGCGAAACTCTGGATGAGTAGCAAAGGCAGAGAAGTCGACCTTGGAACGCAGGTAGCAAGGAAGCGATTCGGGCATGGGTGGATTTGGTATCTCGGGTGGTGAAGGGGGCATCAGGGACGAAGAAGGCTTCTCGGGATGGGCCGTCTTGTGTTCTTTGAAGCATACGATGGAGCAATACGGCAGCGCGCAAGCGGGGCATTTGTACTTGTTGGGCGCCGTGTTGCAGATGGCGCAGAGGACGGCGGCCATGCTGGTGGGGTTTGTTGTACTGTGCACAATGTCAATGTCGTTGCCATGCAGATGGGAATTTGTCGTGAGCCGCTAGCCGCTAGCCGCAGAGGGAAACCTCCGCGTCGGCGAAGGCTCAGCGCCGCACGACGGCGAAGACGCCAGACACCCACCACTGCTATCCATTGCAGACCTAGCCATGTCGCTCCCATCATCTATACGATACTCAGTGTCTTCCTGGACATGCTCCTCGTGCTCACGGGTGCTTGCCCGCGCTCCCCGGACTGCACGTCGATGGCTGAACACGACGGGCCAGCCTAGGCAGAGCGCAGCGCCGTCCATGGATGAGATGCGCGCGCGATACAAGATGAAGAATAGAACAACCATGTATGATGCGAACCAATCACGTACGCTCAACCACGGTACTCACTGCATGCAAGGAACTACGTCTTCAGCATCATCCTCGGCACCGTCGCCTTGTCGTACGGCTCTGTTCCCATGTACAAAATGGTACGACTTGTTCCCCGCTGCATGCTAAACCCTTCTAACATGGCGCCAGATATGCCAGACAACCGGCTGGGGCGGCCAGCCCATCAAGTCGGCAGCCCATGGCGGCGATTCCTCGCTCGACCCCTCAGAGCGCCTGCGCCCCGTTGAGTCGCATCCGCGCATCCGCATCACCTTCAATGGCTCCACGAGCGATGTTCTGCCTTGGAAGTTTGTTCCGAACCAACGCGAAGTGCGCGTCCTGCCCGGCGAGACGGCCCTGGCCTTCTATACAGCGACCAACACGTCCCAGGAGGACATTATCGGCGTGGCCACGTACAGCGTGACCCCTGGGCAGGTGGCGCCCTACTTCTCCAAGATCCAATGCTTCTGTTTCGAAGAACAGCGGCTGAATGCAGGCGAGACGGTGGACATGCCCGTGTTTTTCTACATCGACCCCGAGTTCGCCAGGGATTCTAACATGAAGGGAATTGAGACGGTGACGTTGAGCTACACCTTCTTCAAGGCCAAGTATGACAAGGATGGGCATTTGAGGCCGGTGCCTACGGCATAGGGTAGCAGTATACTAGACGGCAATGCACTTGTGCTCACCGGCACCACCAATTCACTCCATGCTCACAGGTACAAACGTGCCCTTGCGTGCCTGACTTGCCCCACTAGCTTTCCATGCGCTCAGCATCAGATCCACAATGTTGTCCACGCCCTTTCCCTTCTTTATGACGGCAAAGATGGTTGGACCTCCCTCCCTCATCCGGCGGCTGTCCCTCTCCATGACGTCCAAGTCAGCCCCGACAGCCTCGGCCAGGTCGCACTTGTTCACGATAAGCAGGTCCGACTGCGTGATGCCCGGCCCGCCCTTGCGGGGGATCTTGTCGCCGCCCGACACGTCAATCACGTAGATGATGAAGTCGGCCAGCTCCCGCGAGTAATTGGCGGCGAGATTGTCGCCGCCGGACTCGATGAGCAAGAGGTCCGTGTCGAACCTGGAGTGCAGCTGGGTGAGGGTGAGCAGGTTGGTGGAGATGTCTTCGCGCACGGCGGCGTGGGGGCAGCCACCCGTTTCCACGGCCACGATGCGTTCGCTAGGAGGAGCAGAAAGTCAGCTACGATGCCAGGGTCGAGCGAGCACACGTACGCTGGTAGGGCGTTGTTCTTGGTGAGGAACTCGCAGTCCTCGCGCGTAAAGATATCGTTAGTTACAGCAGCAATGGAGAGACGCGTGCGCAGGGCTTTACAGAGGGCGAGCATCAGCGCAGTCTTGCCAGAGCCGACGGGCCTGGACTCGTGAGCATGTTGACCTTCGTCCCAAGCACCCATCTTCCAGGCAAGACGCACCCGCCAATGCCTATGGTGAAGGCCCTTTCTTCCCAGTTCCTCCCTTCGATGATGGGCATCTCGCGGCCGAGAAAGCTCCCCGGGCCGTCGAGGATCTCGTGCGTGTGGCCATGGTCGCCGCCGGCGTGCGAGTGCGACGCATCGTCGTGTGAATGCGTGTGCGACATGTCGACAGCTCGCAGGGTACAGGAACGCGAAAGGTGCGTGTGCAGCTGAGGTTGGCCACACATCATGCACATCATGCACATCATGCATGGCGGGGCTGGGCAACTGCGACTGCACCAGCCCCTGCCCCGTCGGCTGCCAAGAAAGCCCGCCCGTACCCGTGCCGGCCGCCGCCGACCCAATCATGGCTGGACATGGGCCCTCAACAAGCTAGGTACGCAACTCACGGACGAGAACCGTGTCGGATTCCATCCTCCATCTTCTCTGCTTCAGCGTCTCGAGGCCTCTTTCCCGCCACCGCCGAGCCCAGCGCTCCTCCCGCCCAGCCTGACCGTAGTCTCCCAAGCCCGCGTCACGTTTCACTAATCGAGCCGACCTTTCCGCCGCCAAGCCGTGGTATCCCCGCCCGCCGTTCCCATCTTCCCCTCGACGGTGAGACCACACGGTTCGAGCGAAAAGACGAAGCGCCGGGAAAGCAAAGGTCAAGAAGAGAAAGCAGGTGGGACAAGTCGACCATGTTGTTGGCCCTGCCCGTGGTTCCAACCGCCGCGTGGGACACGGCACTCCAAGGGGCCCGCCACGCCCCCAAACAAAGCAGGCCTGCAAATGGTTTTGCCCAGGCCGAAAAAAGCCCCCTCCCCCAGGGCGCACATGTCGTCCCTTCATCCAATCATGGAAAAGCGGTCAGAATGTCCACCATCCGCCGTCCTGGTTGGCCCATGCACGTTCGAGATACACCATCGAGCATCACATGAACGACTACAAGAGAGCGGAGCTTCTCTTGGCCTCCTGCACGCTCCATTTGTCGCTGCATGTGCAGTCAAGGATGATGAGCGTGGCCGGTAACGGCGGAGAAATGAGTTGAATCAGGTCAGGTCCCTTGCTCAGCTAAATGCCCGTGTCCAAGTCTTGGGGCGGGAACCCAAGGAGGCACCGAGTGTTGGCGGCGTCGGTGCGTCCATTGGCACAAGTCCACACACGCACACAATGCAGGCCCCGGGACATGATCAGAGAGCAGCCGTGGAAGTGCAACAACAAAGTTCGTCTCGTGCGCATCATCGCACTGGGAATATGCATTTTGCGAACCTAGAAAAGGGGATATCACATAAGGGGCGCCTTGGAAATCCAACCGAACAAGCGAAATACCCCCACACACGAGCCTGAGCCCTACCAAAACTCCGTAGAAATGACCAACCAGGGCGGCGACTTGCAGTCAGCAACATACCCTCCTCCCAAACATGCTTTAGAGAACCATGGAACGCCATTTCCAATGCCGCTTGAAATGTTGCTAGGGAACGAAATGGTTACACACCAATGAATATCGTGACAGAAGATGCACTGGCCCACATGGTGGTCATCGTAGCGCTCTCGACAGCCACCTATCCCACCAATTGCGCACGCCGAGAATGCTCTCCTTGCCGTCGTTGTGGCCATCCTGGCCAGCAGGATCACCCAGAATGGCGGAGAAGAACCAAAAAAAGGCGGCGGTCCACGCGGCAATGGCGACGCCAACGGCAACAAAGGGCGAGAAGAGCTGGACAATGACGAGCATGGGTGCGCTGTACTCGGTCGAGGCGGAGAAGGAGTAGATCAGGTGGAGCTGGAGATTCAGGGGCGGAGCGAGGAATGTAGTGAGCTGGGTGGGGAGTGTGGAGCGCGAGGAAAAGAGGCGGAACGGCTGCAGGAGCAGAGCGATGAGAAGGGCGACCATGGTCCACAGCATGACCAAGAAGGAGAGCAGGGCGCATGGCAGGGAGAGGAACAGCTGCAAGAATGGGTTAGCTGGAGGGAAGGGCGAAGGAGGACGGCAGGGCTACGTACCAGAAGCTGTAGTGGCTTGTCCTCAGGGCCCTTTTCGTGATATGCGCCCGTGTCATAGACGATGGCGGCGTGGTCCGCATTGGAGGCTGAGGCGCGGGTGAGGCGTGAGGGCGACGAGCGTGGGGCAGTATGGGCTTTCTCGGGGTCGAGGTAGACGGGCGAGGGCCGCGACAAGTCGGTATGAATGCGCTGGACGTCGTTGATGGAGCGGATGCTGCTAACGGGACTTGGCGGCGCGGGCGCGGTGGGCGAGAGAGGGTGGGAGATGACGGAATCGTGTGCGTGGCTCTTGCTGCTGGCCTTGCTGCCGCGCTCTGTGCGCGATGCAGGCTGAGGGTGTTCGGAGGGTGACCGACTCTGATCCTTTTCGCAGTAGGGATAGCCGATGTCGACGGGGGCGCGCAGGGAGAGAGCTGCGGGCGAGGGCTGCGGCAGCTGGGAGCCCGGCGAGGAGGGCGGAGGTCGAGGGTCCATGGGCGTCGTGCGGTGGATGCGATTGGCTAGCACGCGGCGAGCATCGAAGACTGTAGATGGCGGAGACGCAGACGCAGCCGTGTCAACGAGTGAGTAGGCCAGGAGGACTCATGATATATGCAGAGGCACGATGCTCTTTCCAAGGGACAAGAGGTTTTGCAACCGCGTCTCCATGGCGAGCCCTTGGCACAGGCGGTGCCCAGCCTTGGCTCTGGGCACTTGTCTCGTCGCCGGTCGGGCTGAGCAACGCTGAGCTCTTTTCTGTGGGGGAGGGCGGGAGGGGGCTCGTCCGGCGGCGGTGAGAAGGGATTGATGTGGCATGGCCGCGGTGGGCACATGCATTCGACGCTGGCCGGTGGACTGACTCCTGGTGGGCGCTCTTTCCGCGGTGCGGCGGAGAGTCACGTGATGGCAGCTGCCCAGCCTGCGCCTCTGGGCAGGCCAGGCCGCCTTCACGCCGTGGGCTGGGTTGGACGTCTGGTCGCTCCCACGGCCTGGGCGCTTCTGAAACGCCGTCAATTCCGTCGCCGTGCGCATGTGCATTCCTATCGTTCTGCCTGTGTCGTCGGTGGCATGCAAAGTCAACCTGGCATCCGTCCTCCGCTGCCTGCCAGCCGCTGGGCCAGCCGAACGCCCACCAACCACGCCCCGCCCAGCTTGGAGATGCCCAGCTTGGAAGTGCCCAGCTTGGAAGTGCCCAGCTTGGAGGTGCCCAGCATGCCAGCCCGTCAAGCCATCGCTGTCCGTGGGCTTCCATATCTCACCGACTCTGGCCGCATCGGCTTCTTCGAGTGGACGAGTTTGTGTCTTGGGACATCCACATGCAGCAACCACAACAACATACACTGCACATACATCACCACAACCTTCGCCCTCCCGTCACCGTCTGCCGCCTGCTTCCAGCCCTAGCCCTCTGCCCTTTTCCCTGATCGCCTTGCTCACGCCCCACATCCACGAACGATCTAGTCCATCACGCTCCTCCGCCACCCTTTCTGCAATCACTCGCCCAACATCGCAAACGGCGTGGATGCTCGCCCGTCCAGCGAGCCCGCCATTCAAGACCGACGTGCCGCCTCGCTCTGGCCCCGATAGTGCTATGGCCGGTATATTGCTCATGGTCCCCACCACTTCGTTGATGGACGTTTGCAATGCGTGCCCATTGGTGATGGGCGGCCAGTAGTCACGCTCGTCGAGGTAGCGGATGATGGTGCCGAAATTGTGGTTCGTGCACTGCTTGCCTGTTGCGTTGACGTCCTGGTCCATCCCCTTGGATCTCGCTCGGTCGCCGTTGGCTCTACATGTGCTGCCATGTATCATGCCTTCGACCGTGTCATAAATCGCCTTGAGGATGGCGCTGAGAATCTTGACCCGCATCCACTTGATTTCATCTAATGCCTCTGGTCAACAGGTGCCCTCGTATTCCCAACACGGAGCCAACTCACAAATGGTATTGGCATCGAAGTGCCCTTTCAGCCTTTGGTCACTGCCGGGGACGAGCAGCTGCCCGTCCCTGCTCACCTGGCAATTGAGCACCAGATGCTTTGCGAGCCTGAAGTAATCTTGCTCAAGGCCAAACTGCTGCGCAATCGTCAACCACTGCTCGTGACCCGGCTCCAGGATCTTTTCCTGGTGGGGAGCGATCCATCCCAGGAGAAATGGCCGCACTTTTTCGTTCATGCCGTACTTCTCGCATAACCGTGCCATCTCGAGGAGCTGCGCAAAGTCGAGCCGAGTCGGCACCTGGTTGAAGTTGGCGTGCGATATCTGCATGAGGACGAGCATCATGTCAGCATCATCATCGGGCAGATGGATGGTTCGAGCCAAGTTGAACAGGCCGTTGCGAGTGCTCTTGCCCACAGCCACCTTGAACTCGGGACTCGAGTGCTTGACCGTGTCGCAGAGCGTAATGATGGTGCGTTTACCGCTGCGTCCCGCTTGGCCCACCTCGAGGATGAGATCGCCTTTTGGGTGGATCGTACTGACGCGCTTGGGATCCATGTCGAAACTGAAGGGCCGCAGTTCATGTCCTGCTTCTCCTCTTTCACCTTGATCCTCTCTCCCGCCTTTTGCCTCGTCGTCATCTTGGTTGCGGTTGTGGTTTCCCACGACACTTTTTTCGTTGCTGCTGACCATGGCAAGCTCCTCGGCCACGCCTGAATCGGCTGCGGAAAGCACTGCTCCGCACATGTCAAGGAGCTGAGCTTGCTGCGTAACGGGCGGGAACCTCTCCTGGACATGCCGCGAGATCTTTTGGGGGGGACTGTTCCCGGTGGGTGTGCCTTCCGTGCACGCCTGCGAAGACGATGTCATGCTAAAGGGAAGGGAGTTCGTTAGTAGTCTGTGTAGCTGGGACCTTGTGGGTAGATGTGAAGCTCCTTGGACGTGGCCAGCTCGCACCATGTGTTGAGGCTATCACTGTTGAGATTGGATTTGGTTTGGACGGCAATGGTTGAAGTTGGTCACATACCCAGCTGCCTGGGACAGCCATCTTTATTATGAGTAGCGTAATAGGGTCAAAAGCTGGCTTTACATCAGCCCAGCCAAGTCAATGCATGGATTCCCCTCACCATCATCAGCAATCCCTTTAGAGTCTTGAAAATGCTCAACTACAGCAATGGGATAGAAACCAGTCGGAGCCATCTGAATGGCTGTAATCATCTCTCCAGCCAACAAAGCGTGCTTGAATATCTCCGCAACTAACAAAACGCCCAATGCTATGCAACGACTGTGGGTATCCGAGTATCTGTCATG
>Ga0247757_10001255_pt1 | contig 17674 bp, 15 predicted proteins | sample UWRJL126311R4_FD_180929 | JGI IMG/M metagenome (GOLD analysis project Ga0247757, IMG submission 180929) | Plant litter microbial communities from Arlington Agricultural Research Station in Wisconsin, United States - UWRJ-L126-311R-4 | ecosystem: Environmental > Terrestrial > Plant litter >... | reverse complement strand
ACCTCAGCACAACTTGAGGCTCTAGAGCTCTACGCAATAGCTATTATTTCGAGATTTTCTAGTGGAGAGGTCTATAAGACTCGAGAATCAGTTATAACTATAGAAATCTACTCGGAGTTCTGATGTTCCGGCCGCGGCGCGACTGAACCTGTAGAGGCTGTGATACAGCACCTACAGCGTGCGCAGCATCTATAGCCTCAGCACCATGCCTTTCCTTCTGAGTAGCCTTCCTAGGAAGCTTTGAAGGCTTTTTACTGCGCTTTTTAGCAAGTTTTGTATGATTCTGAAGTCGTTGCTGAGCTCTACGAGCCTGCTGCTTCTGAGCTCGCTCAGAAGCTTGATCAGCCTTCTCCTTCGCGCGAGCTTCTCGAGCCTCAGCCCTCGCGACGCGTCTCTCTTCGAGTAATCTGGCCTTAAGCTGCTTGCTAGCCCTTTGAGCCTCAGCTCTCTCAGCTTTTTGGAGTCGTAGTTGCTCTGCCTCAGCTTTCTGTTGCTGTATTCGATCACGTGCTGCCTGTACCTTACTTGGTGACCAGAATACTGCCCCCCCTGACTGTATAGTAGATTGATCGTCTACTAGAGGCTTACTACGCTTCTGACGCTTCTTCTTAGTACTAAGAGCTATACGGAGGCCCTCGTTCTCGTGTTTAAGTAGCTGATTCTGTGTAGAGATTGAGTGTATCGTTTGACTCAGCTTCTTTGCCTCCCTACTAGCTACATCCTCTACTGCTACTCGCACTAGACGTTCGATTCTCCTCCAGTCTGACGCACTGAGTGCTGAGCTAGAGCTTCTTCTTGATTCTGGCTTAGCCTTTGAGAACCTTTTAAGTATAGGTTCTGGATTGAGTGGTGATATGCCAGTAGTCTTAAAAGCCTTAAGAATCAATGGCTGTTTGAATGAGCTCTGCCAGGCCTTCCAGAATAGGCTGAAGAAGTCTCTCTTAGCTACTGAGGAGAGTCCCTGGCCCCTATGTAGGAAGGCTGACAGCTCTCCTGAGTAGGTAGTCGAGAGAGGCTTGAACATACAGACGTCAAGGGGCTGTAGCGTATGCGTCGAATGAGGAGGGAATACTGCTAGTAGAATCCTATTCTGGTCACAGTAGTTGATGAAATCCATAGTAACGTGAGACCCATGGCCATCAAGGATGAGTAGTCGGTAAGAGCGTCGAGCCTTCTCTCTAGTACAGCGATCGAACACCTGTTCGAGCCATGCAAGGCCTATCTCATCATTCGACCAGCCAGAGGGGAATGAGGTAATGAATGCTGAGTGTTCCTCGGGGTTGATATCTTCTACCCAGCCTGATAGTAGGCCTTCTAAGCCAGCTTCATAGATAAGGGCTGGATCTAGAGCTGATCCATCGGCGCATATACAGGCTAGAAGCGAGATCCACTCGCGGCTGCCATCCTGGATGGCTTGCCTTACTGCCTTCCTCTCGTATTCCTGCCTACTGAAGATCCGCTTCGAACGAGTAGTGATGCCGAGTAGGAAGCCTTTCTCATCCATATTATATGTATGGCGAGGTTCAATAGAATACTGATTGATTTTCTGTTGTAGTAGGCTGAAGTAGAGGCTATACTTTGCCTCTGAGTCGGCGTTATGACGATTGCTATCTATTCCAGTGGTCCAGTGTAGAATAAGGTCGCTACTATTCCGCTTGACGAAGCGATTAACCCATGACATACTAATAGTAGTTTTGGCTATAGTAGATGCGGAATTCTGGATCATAACTCGTGTAGGTGGAAGGCCCCTCTCAGTAAGCATTTTTATATAGCTTATAAGCTCCTTCTCTTGCTGGGGGCTGAGCTTGCGTCGATTGATTCCCTCATCTACGCGCGTGTGTGTTATAGCCCGGTGCCTCCGGGAGAGCGTAGAGCGCTCAACACCATACTTTTCGCAATCGCTGTATAATTGATAGATTCTCCGGGTTCTAGCGATTCGATAGCAGCAAGCGCAGCCTCAATAGACCCCATATTAGCTGAGATAGGTGTAGTTGAATTATGAGGTGTTTCGGTGTTCGGTGTGCATTGACTGACGGCGTGCATTGACTGCCAAGCTACGGTATCGGGCAGTTCCAAGTTGTAGAGTGGTCTGTCGATGCCAGTCAGCGTAACTCGACTTGTTCCATGCGCAACGTACTCTAGAAGTGCCTGGCATGGGCGACATCCGACGGAGTGGGTACGCCCACGCAAAAACATATCAAGCGTCGTAGCTGCGTATCCACGTGTGCGCCAGTGGTACGCATCTACCTGTGCGACGCACCCTTCAAAGTAATGGCGCATGCTTTGGACGTACCGTGCTTGCGCTCCCAGAGATGAAATCGCCTGTATCTCCTTCCAGAGCACTTGGTACATGAAGCGCACCGGGTGGTCTTCAGGAGAAATGTCTAGGTGACCGTTGTGAATTCGCAGGTGCGCCTCCACTTCATCTCTGGCCGCACGAGGATCTTCTCGAAGGCTACCCTCGTCAAAGAGGTCGTCAAAATAGAAAACCCATTCCATGAAGTCGCACATGATGCGGTACCCGTTGGCGTCTGCTTCAGGTGCGAAGCCAGCTGCGAGCAGAGTGACTTGTGCCCTACGATGACGGTCAAAGGATTTGTCGTCGAGCTTCATCACACTGAACACGTTAGCGAGGCTGAGTGAACATCAAGCAGGAGGCGTATACCTGCCTTCTCGTCCATTCATCTGCTTCTTTGGGGATATCTGAGTCGAAGAGCGGGTTGAAGCGTGCGTCCGGAGCGGCAACCTGCGAAAAGACGTTGGGCAATTTTATCTTGACAATGCGGCTGCTCCTTAGTTCCGCCCTTTTTCCTAGCGTTGGATCTTTCGAATCTTTAGGACTACCAATGGTAGAGTCTACATTTGGAAAAGTGCTCAACATATTCCCGGAGCTTTCCAGTGAGTGGTAGAAGCTAGACATGGCAAACAAGAAGTTTGGATTAGGTCGGACACAAAAAGTTCGGCAGCTATCGATACTCGGCCAACAAACAAACGCTTGCCCGCGAATCGTGGAAGTTCGGAAGACAAATAAGGATATAGAGCGACCTCATATGGTATTTCACATTGTAGTAGATACGAACGAAAGACATCGGGTTTTCCATCATTATAATGTTAGACCATCAGCTTCCGCATTCAGACATCAAAGTCTTACGTAGATGCATCCTCCCGAACGTGCGCTAAGCTTCCTTCTTCCTCAATGCATGCCGATTGTTCGAGAGATGGATGCTAGACACCACTTGGTGGGAGTAACGAGCCACTCCATGCAGACTATTCGCGGCAAAGATTGATTTTGGAACTGTAAATGGTCGCCTAAGCCGAACCACAGCTCTCTGCGGCGAATTCACCTGCTCGTAGAAATTTGTCTGTCGTAAGAATTAGTATGATTCCTCATACTAGTAGGCGCTTACATTTACAAGCCTTCTACGATAGCTGGTTTATGATACCAGCCAAACCACAACATCCTACCATAACTGATGATCCAAAAAAATCAAAGGTAGATGTCATACTTCCTGGAATACCTAAAGTACCTATTCTCTGATACACGTAGAATCCCTGCGGTACAGTTACCCAATGTTCGTCAGAAATCTGAACGGCGCAGCCAGTTGTATCCACATCGAACGAATCAAAAACATCTTGAACCTTCAGAGTTCAGAAAAGCAGATCCAGGATCAGCAGAGGCTGTCTTCGTCGACACGAATAATCATCGAGTGCTTTCGTTACTGCTGAAGACCCCTGCGCACCTTTTGATGAGGCTCGTGCTTATACATTTGTCGCAAAGCTATGACCCTGCTTCCACTGCTGACACTCAGCATTGTGAATCTTTCACTTCGAATGATGCCAGGTCATCCGGCTTCGCTCATGGAGATGGCAATGAAGGACCTTATCTGGATACGTCGCCAACTCCGTGCACCAACTCAAATACAGCTGCCTCGATGAACGAGTTACTCGGTTTCCGCGTCACAAACAATCAATCCATCAATTGCCTCCACAATGAAGCTCCATTTGTTTGATTTCTTCCCGGATCATGTCCAGTCCTATGCGCATTCCTATTTCCATGCGCCCGTCCTACTGGCTATGTTTTTTGCCCTGGTCGCCGTCCGGAATCTCTGGTCACCGCTACGTAGTGTCCCGGGCCCTTTCCTAGCACGTTTTACTCGTCTTTGGGAAGTCTATGCAGTGCGCAAGTATGACTTCGCCACCTACAACTCTAGGCTCCACAAAAAATACGGTTCAGCAACCCTCCCACCGCCAAAGCACTACTAACTTAACAAAGGGCCTATCGTTCGGCTGGCTCCCAACCGGTACAGCATCAACGATGCCGAGGGGGCTAGAACGATCCTTGGCCACCGCGAAGCCTTGGACAAGTCTGACTTCTACTACGCTATCGGCGATCCGCACATGTACAACCTATTCTCGGAACCTAGCAAGGCAGCGAATGCGAAGCTACGACGCCCGATAGCACACCTGTATACCATGTCACAATTACTTTCGTACGAGGCAGCTATAGATACGTGCACCGGCCTTTTGCTCGACCGACTTCACACATACGCACAAGCGACAAAAAGACTGGATGTGAGAGATCTGATGCAGCAGTACGCATTTGATGTCATCGGAGAGATTACGGTCGGATCGCAATTTGGACTTATGAGGGACGGCGGCGACAAGAACGGCGTCATCGAAGCTATGGCCAACACCCTAAAGTACGGCGCTGTGGTTGGCCTTGTACCGGTGATTCACTGGTGGGCGGGGAAGCTAGGCCATTTGCTGCGCATCGAACCGAGCTTCGGCAGGGTGACTAGATTCGTGACCTTCCACATCGACAACCGGTCGTCAGGCCTGGTAAAGCCACCGGATGATCGCCAAGATTTTCTCAGGAAGCTGCTACAACTGGAAGCAAAGGGAAAGATCACAAGGCGCGATACATTCAACGCCTGCCTGAGCAATATCGCCGTAGGGAGCGACACCATGGCTATTGCTCTTTCGTCGGTCATTGCCTATCTCTGCCTGCATCCAGCCCACCTGGCTACCCTTCGAGATGAGCTCAACATGGCAGCCGCAAGAGGGGAACTCTCCGACCCTGCGAGTTATAACGAGGCGAAGCGCTTGCCATTCCTTCGCGCCATCATCAACGAAGCACTGCGGATTCATCCTGTTGTAGGCCAACCTATGGTCCGCGTCATTGGCGAGGGCGGTGCGCATATAGCAGGCCGATATTTTCCTCCCGGAACGGAGGTCGGCGTCAACCCTTGGGTCATTCACAAAAACACCGCCATATTCGGCCACGATGCGCCCGAGTTCCGACCTGAGCGTTGGCTGACGAAAAACTCGCGAGAGGCTAGAGCGTTGGATGAAAATTTCCTGGCTTTTGGTGCCGGACCTCGCAGCTGCATTGGCAAAAACATCAGCTTGCTGGAGATGTACAAGGTTATTCCCCAGATTGCGCGCAAGTTCGATTTTGAGATTCAGACTGATAAGAAAAGTGGAAGGCAGCTGACTTGGAATACAGCTTGGTTCGTAAAGCCAAGCTTCACGTGTTTGGTGAGAAAAATTGCTTGAAGGGAGCGGATTCGACTGCTGTTAGATGGATGCTAGGGTAGCCCAAAATTAGTATCCTAGGGTTCGTCGCATAATCCCGTCATTAAACACCAAAGAACAATGTTAGGGGCGACGTTGACATGACTACTTGCGGCACTGGTTGCTAGAAGTTGCTATAGGTACTACCGGTTGTTACGTCTGGCAGCTGGAAAGTTGTCGTACGCCAGCCTCCATATCCTCATTATCTCGGCCTGCCGACGCATGGCCGAGAGGCTTAGAGCTATTAACAGCCGCATCGCGTACTTTTGGTAGGCAGAGCAGTATCGGACTTGAGTTTCCGTAACTGAAACGATTCAATCTTCATTGAGATACTGCCACTACTTTTCCATTCACGTGTTTTACTTATGTACGTACTGCTCTCTTTTAGGTATGGTATGGGGTGAATAGGGGCGTCTATAACCCATCTGTCTCTTATGGTGCCCTTACATACTCTTCAACAAAGACTTCTTTGCTGACTATTCACGTTCAATGTAATAACTAGACAAGCTCTCATATAACGTTGCTGGAGGCGTTCCGGGAAATTCGGTAATGGATTGCACAAGGGCTTCTTTCCACCATCTGAGGCACAAAATAGACAGTATCAATGCAGACCTCAGTCATGGTTCTGAAACAAGAAACATTTCCAGTTTACGAAGTAGACAATTTCCTTGCCCACTAACAAGAGGCATGGCGATACTCTCGGGTTGAACTTGGTAGTCTGAATATCATCAACGAAAGTCATGGCCATTTGGCTTACTATTCGACTGCATTGTGGGTACTAGGTATTTAGACAGTACCAGAAAGAGCGTAGAAGAGTAATTGTGCTGTTCCTGGTCGGATTTTTCTTCACCCTATCAGCAAAGGCAGCCGATTAAGTTATATAGGGAAAGTAGGGTCAGAGATAGAAAAACAAGCCAGCAGCTCCTAGGCATCAAATTTCAGAATTTTCCTCGATTTAAACATAGCCACGTTACTAAACTGCCTATTATAATAAATGTAGGAGATGTGGAGTTGATTATAATATGTCCCATCTCCTACTTCTTATAGCCAATGCAGTCTTCATAACCTTATTGAACCCTGACATTTGCCTTTCGAGGGATAACTTGCCAACCTTGTATTGTTCAGATGAGCAAGGCATTAATCGTGAATTTAAAGAGTCTGACGCCGGGTTGGTTGCTCGACTTGGGCCAGCCTGCGGTCCGAGAGACGTGGGTCTAGAGGAGAAAGGCCGGGCGATATTGCGGACAGATCTCGCTCAAAGAAAAGTGACCATAGGCTCGTAGAAGCAATCGCAGTACACTATTACCATGATTCTGTAGCATATACCGGAATATGCAATGTAAGTAGCCCAAAATCACCCAATAGATACTAAAGCCGGATAACACTTTCTATTTACTAACCCCACACACCTTTTATATCCCTGGATCTTACCACTGTAGTGCAGCCACGATACTTCGCACTCGATCAAGCTCTCCTGAGAGCCTCCAACAATCTAAATACCCTTAACTTTTAGACCCAACTTGGATGATTCCAAAAGGTCGTACCACTCACACAGAGTTTGTTTAGAACCGAACAGCGTGATCATCACCATGTCTTGTTCAGTAATCTGCCAATAGGCTCCTTTGTCCGGGATAATGATCTCGTTGATCAGTAGTTTGCTGTAGCCGGGCTGCATGGCCTCCGTGATTTGCTTCAAAATTTTCTCACACACGCTGTCTGATTAGTCATGTAAAACCGAGTGCATGTAGTATACACGAGCAGCTGTTGAATGATCTTAGCCTGTTCAGTGCCCATTTGTGGAATTTTATAAATACCTCCGACAGGTTGCGCGGCGCGAAAACTGCGCTTCATTTGCTCAATCTCAGGCTCGAGCTGCTGAATTGCGCCAATAACATCGGGAAGATCCTGTAATACCAGTCGGCCGGGTGCATTGGGTTGTTTTCTCCTGGAATCTTACCAGTGTGTAGGAGTGATCTGATATGTTTTCACACTTGCTTGAACTCTTGGAAGTCATGGCCAAGGGATCCACCGATGTCGACCAGAAGGATGGAATCGGTCGAATTCTCCATACCCTCAATCAGCCGCTTTTTAACTAGATAGAAGGCAGAGTCCATCCAACTCGGCCATCGCTGCCTATAGCCGCCCATGTGATGGTTGAATTGTCTGCCTAAGGGCTGGTGTGCATTAAGGTAGTCAAAAAAGTTCATCTGGGGGTTGAAAACGTATTGGTACGGCCCAGCTCCTGTGCCCGTCCATGTTGCGTAGTTCGTCTTCAGTATGTACCCCGGGAAACTACTACATGCAGGGTGAACTCCGCCGGCACTGGTTCGATCAGTTCCGTTCGAAGAAAGCATCATTTACAAAACAAAACTTACGAACAGGGGCAGCCATCTCCGATGATGGGAATGGCCAAAGCATTTGAAAAGCTTATGGGCGCATATTAATTAGCACCGATCTCTTTGACGTAGCTCATGACCGCAATGTGCTTCATCAGGCGCGCTACTTGGGTCAGCAAGCTCCATGGGATCGTGGTTGGTATGGTAACATACCTAACACCCCGCTGTCGATTTCAAGTGTTCTCGCAATCTCAGTGACCTTCTTAGATACACCTCCATAGTCAGCCAGCACTGAAAACACGCCTGCGTTATAACAAGCAGTGATAGCGGCGTGACAGCCGGGCTGTTAGGGATGATTTTGCGTTAGTATCCTCATTCATTCCTCACAGAGTCTCGGGCATACTTACACCCAGCAGTGTTTGATCATTGTCTCTCGAAGAGTCTCCAAAGCTCTGATGAGTTCCCTAGCTGTAGAAAGCATTGACAAGCGAGTCTTTTCGTCGATAGAAGGTGCTTCCCCAAACGCACGTATCCGTTTTAGCGCTTCTGGGACAGCTTTCAGGCCACGATCCTGGACTGGGACATTCAGGGCCTTATCGCAGCATGATCACTCTTTTTACTGAATTTAACCGAAGTATGGAATTCCAGCCATGTCTTAGGCATGCTAATTTCTCGATCAAAGGCATTCTTTCTCCTATTCTATGTAAGACTAGTTATTGGAGACCTCAAAATATCACAGCGACTCTTCTGGAGGGCCACCATTAGTATATTGCTGCCTGTACCGACTGTTATTTTCATCCTCTTGTTCCCTCCGTAAGACCATACGTCCCTTTCTTTCAATCTGTACTTATAACCAGAAGCCTCGGTCTGTACCCGCGGAAAAGGCTGGCTCTGGTGTACCTGGTACCTACTCTCACTACTCTTCGGTCCGATCTTGCGACATTGGGATATGCATTTCTTGCACGTAAAACGAAGCCAACCCGGACGCGCGGGCCAATGAGACATTTGAGTTTCACCGGCTGTGCAATAATGTCATTAGAATATCTACAACGGAGTCTTTCATCCTTGCGCTTTATTCCACTCCGGCAGTGCGGTGGTTCAGTCCCGACTATATCTTGGTACGTCCTTTAGCTTGATAGTAGTCCAGATACTTGTCGGACCCTTCCATTAACTGGCTCATAGATCCTAGGCACAGTACCTGCTATCAGTCGTTCGTACATCGCATACAAGTATTACGAGGCGAATGGCCCTTTGTTGACGCATAATGCAGATATTGAAAGTGCTGCAGCGGAGGGTAACACAAGCTCAGCTTCAACATCCTATACTCAAAAAGTGGAAGGCGGCTCGTTGGAAAGCAACAAAGTGCAAGTGACGCGGTGCTTTTTATGAAATTAGGTACTAGACTCTGACCATTCAGACAGGAAACAGAGGAGCGTCCAAGTTGAGGGAGTATCCTATATCGGGTCAAAATACGGCACGCCCTCTGCAGATGCCTACAGCCACATCTCTGTCTAAATATCCAGCGACTACGCTTCATCTATAGCTTGCTACACATAGCCCTAACTTCTAGTGAGCGTTGTCCAAGAGACTTTTAAGAGAATGAGAATTTTTCCTGCAACTTGAATGTTTTGGTACCAGCTTTCGTTTCGTAACATCTCACACTCTCTTCGAAATTTACACCTTTGTTCCGTGTTTGCATATGAAATCCGCCTAGCGCTCTTCTTGTAGCCATCATTCTCATCATGTTTTATAGTTATTCAACTTCCCTTCGGCATGCATAGGCGCCGAATACAATGGGGTGCTTTAGCATGCCAAAGAATATTCCTACTATCTTTGTAATCTAATCTATAGAAGGACCAATTCGACATCAATCGAGCCGCACGAGTTCTCAGCACACAGCGCTTCAAGACCTCCGCATGGAATGATGCTGACAGTTGCCTCGGGCTCTATTAGCTCGTGTCGGCTAATGCATATATATCAGCATCATTACTGATAACGTGGACCTTCACATTGGCTATATAACCAAGTCTCGTCTCTTTGACCGTATTTACACATCAAATTGCAGCCTTATACCTTTCGTCATAGATACTCACCTAGACGAACTGTCAGGATGGTCTTTACTGAACGGTTTAAAAGAGATACCATTACAAAATGGTAACGCCATGATCTGTTTTTGTGACCCTTATTCAGGCGTTGGAATTCGCTCTCTTCACAGAATTAGGGTCATCGAGCTTAAAACAATCATGGAGCCTTTTTTCTATGAGAACTTCACTGAAAAAAATATTTGACATCTCTGAGGGTGAGCTTCCAAAACTTCGCAAACTTTAAGCGCCCGTAGCCAGCACATTGTTATCATAGGTCAAGGCTTGAGCAAGCTCTTTCAGTCCTGAAAATTCGTCCATGCTTCTTATCTTCTAGAGTCCACTACAAACTAAGAGGGTCAGCCAGGTCTGCCATTCGTTGCCATCATCGAGAGACCGAGGCGTGGGGTGATCAGCCATGTTCATCTGTTACACGAGAAACCGAACGCTTAATCTGTGTAGTCATAATCAAATTTTGGCGGAGTCAAGTTTGCATTTTAGGGATGCTCGGTCGGACAAGCGGATGATGGAGACCGGATCCGTGATGAGCAAGGCTAATTAACTAGAACCTAGGTTACATTACTTGGTAAATCAATGCAAGCCCCTCTCTATTTCTCCTCGCGATAGTAAAGCCCCGCATGTCCTATATATGCCTCTTTTTAACTAGCTGACAAGTCCGCAGCGGGCGACACGGCGGATTTGCACCTGCCCAATTCTTGGGGAAGGAGGTCCGGCAAATTGGGGCACTGCATGGACGATTCGGACATGTCAATGGCCTACATAGCGTCACATCTGCACATTAATGACTATCTATTGCTCCACACCAACTCTACAACTCATTTTGTATCCCATATAATACCATATCCACCCTAAATCCCCCATCAAGCCTCTATTCGAATTGTTCTTAAGAAGCGCATTCATCGATCAGCACCGCAGCATGGATGTCAACAACCTCTCTTGCTTAAATGATTTGAATCATCCAGGGCTTCCAGAGCTGAAGACGACACGGGAACAGGAGCATCTCTACGATTGCTTTGAAACGTTCGATATATACGTCAATGGAACGCGAATCCATGTTCGCGGGGACAAGAAGGCTCTCTCTGGAGAATTCACCGGCATGTGCCCTGTTATCTTGAAGTTTGAAGGGGGAGGGTTTGTACGTGTTCTAGAGAAACGTCTCTTCAAATGTACCTGATCCGTGAATAGACCTGCGGACACCAAGACAACGTTTCCTGGTTTAGGCCCCATTAAAAATATTTGTACCGCCCTGAAATGTTTATGTTCACACGTTATGATGAGCTCATGCCTCAAAATGACTACCAGCTGGTGCTCTATGGATGCAACTAATTCTTGGGCTGCTTTGAGCCTAAAAACGATGGGAAGATCGACGGTGCAATCAAAGAGAAATACTCCTTCATGACAGCTTCGCTACAATGTCAATGTTTCATCTTAGGAGAGAGTGCGGGAGCATACTGGGCTAGTGTCACATTGATCTTGCATCCCGACCTTAACATCCGTTCCGGTGAACTCTATTACCCAATGGCCGGAGATTATCAACGGCAACCAGATCACTATCGCGGGTACAAGCTAAGTCATTAAGACTTGGTTAAGAGTGCCTTAAACTGGTTTGTTGCTGGAAGCAAAACCAGAGTGATCCATCATCCGGGGCAAGGAATAATGCCCCCCAAAGGTATGGGAAATATGGCATTGAATGCCACGTGGACATGGATCACGCATGGGGGTATTCCTGAATTGGAGACAATGTGGCTGGCACTCTGTCAGCCTTATAGTTTTCTGGAGCTGGCAAAGGCGATCAAAAAGACATCGAGGTGAAAAAGACTATAGAATTGCCGCTAGATCTAGCCTGCAAAGATATCCTAGGAGCTCGGGGATGGACTGAGCAACATTGGTCTACGATATGTGCCGGAGAGAGACGCACTAGCGTATAAAGAACAGAAGGAGCTACCCAAGGTATACAAGCCAAGAACCTCTCTAACCCTTGTGATTGTTCAGGGCACGTTGGACACAAAAACCCCGCGGGAAAACACAGAACAGCTGGTCGAATTTCTGCGTTGGGCTGGGACGGAAGTTCTTTACAAGGAGGTGCAGGGCGCGCCTCATGCATTTGATATACCGGCTGTGCAATCTGAACAAGGTCAAGAGTACGCGATCGACTAGGAAAAGATACATCGCTCGGCAGTGGCTCCAATGCATTGGCCATCTAAGATAGATGGTGACTGAACAGTCGTATGAGCGTGTACGTAGGACTACCTGATCGTTTCTTATTTATTACGATCCTTAACTACCATGATGGTATAATCATAGAGCAAGTCGGAAAAGCCATATCGTTAGTATCTATGGCCCATTAAACTTCTTGGTACTGAGCCTTCATTGCTGTGTATACCACCCTGGAGTGCGATTCATCATATCTACATCCCCTCATTACGGATGAACCCTAGCCTGGTTTTTATATTGGTGGCAATCGTAGGGGGTACGATACTAATTGGTAAAATGAGAAGGTGCGATGACGAGTCGGTGTTCAACGCGGGAACTAGATTCGTTTTCGCTGCTTGCAATGGACACGGGGCAACAAGTAAAACTAGTGGATTCAATCGAGCACTGAGGCTTATTTACTGATTCATGGAATGGTACTGTCTTATTTCCAATCTCGAGAATCGACCTCCTTTATCAAATCGCACAATACCTAGTCGTCGCCCCCTTGCATGCCAGTCTTGTAATAGCAGTACACGTCATCAGGCTCATTTCGTACCTATCTCTCAGGCTAAAATCTCTCTCTTACCTTGTACCTTTCAATATGGGCAGCAATTACGCAAACTACCTAAAATTCGGAGATCTTGTGATGGATGGTTGGAAGATCTCAGGCCTGAGAATTCGGTTTTAACTCGTACACAGTAATCCGTGCCGCAATACGAGAGTGAAGTGCGACGAAGGGAAACCACGCTGCTCTCAATGCGAAAAGCTACAAAATAAGTGCTCTGACACTAAGACCTTGAAGTGAAAATCCGATTATTTCACAAAGGAAATATATGAGCAGTCTTCTTCTACCATGATCAAGCCCAGTTCCTTTACGCCAAACGGTCCCAAAGTGTGCATAAGTTAACTCTTTGAACTCTTACTTGACCTATAAAGGAAACATCGATAGCTGGAGTCACATCAAACTTACTTTCGAAGTCCGCCGATTCGGTAACAAAGCTCAATGCGTCACTTTCACTTTGGCTATAAAGTGCCATATATGTGATGGACTCCTGGTTGATGCGGATATATCATTGAGAGAGGAACGCCAAACGCTGTATTAAAGTAACCTGGATTTAACTTGAAAAAGGTACATTCGATTCCTTGGTGTAACACACTGACGTTTCCACCTTCAAAACGATATATGAAAAGAATCGCAAAGATACCATTGAAGATAAGTGTAGCAGTCTCCATTATGGGCCGCAAGAATAGTTTCTGATGCAAATTCATGATATGGCAAGGGCGCGCCGTTTAAATGTCTAACCGCCGCCGGATATTCGTCGCGTCCGGAAACCAAGTATTTGAAACGATCGTCGAGCACATTTCTGCACCCTGCACCCGTACGTGTTACATTACATGATGTGGCACCATTCAGCCAATGATGCAGCGGGAGGCTTGAAGCAGGTGAAATAAGGCAACTGGGTGAAAAAGGTGTGAAATTGGCGAACAGCAGGACTCAACCACTGACCATTAAGCCCCATACAGAAGCAAAAGCTTTCGAGACTAACCCGTTCCTTCTGTATTCCATCTAGTGTTATGTTCAATGCTTTAGTATAGTGTTGTAACATCTAAAGTAAACCTTATCTCTGCTGGAGAACGCCTCTTATCGGGGGACTGTGTCACTGACGCAAGGATTGAAATAATCCAACGACCCATTACGGAAATCCAATTATGCATGATACAATTGGGATGCGGCTGCTGACCATCGGAATCAGCCTGTTCAAACCGTGTTGACAGTGCGCCGGAAAATAGTTCCTTACGATTGGAGCAGGTCGGCTGCCCCTTCATCGTTCACTCAACCGCATTGAAAAGACTGACTAGGATTAAAACTATGGACAGTTAGATATATCAGGAAGTCTGTAGACATCGTTTGGAGGCCGCTTCTACATAACTTAAATACCCACTAGAATCGCTGCAGAGTGGCACACGGACCGACAAGGCTTTCACCGTCGCATTGGCGCAGGTGGTGATGGGAGAGGGCCGTCGTGCAATTCGCTAATTCTTTGCTCGGGGCAACGGGAACTGTGCCACGGATTGGGGGCAATGCATAGTAAAGAAGGGACTTGCACCCTAGCATCGACGACATCCTGACCGACTATTGGTCTGGCTGCGGCGGCCGATTGATAACAGGATACGGTCATATGTAAACACATAGTGTCTTCTTTCAAGGGCCGTGAACTTATAAGGAACGAAGGGGTGCCTCGACACGACAACTAGCAATGCTCAATTTGAGTTACCCAGGAGAAAGGCGTACCTACCTAATTAAATAAGTAACCGAACGGGTGTCGTAGGAGATTGTCGCCGCAACTCGAGGCTGTGTCCCTCTCTGACTGTGATGCAATATATCCAGCTCGACCGAGGCACTGAAGACTTGCAATAGGAGATTATAGCATTTAGTTCGCCGGGCATCCAAATTGACCTGGTGCTACTGATCCAAAGCGCCTACCGCTGATGCGGCATTGCCGAGGTGGTGACAATCCTGAGGAAACCAAGTGCCTCAAAGTAATAAGCACCGTAATATGGCTGCTGGTTGTGGCTAGATGCAAGTTACCTCAATACAATATCTCATGTGATGTTAATGGTGGTGCTCCAACCCCCACATCCATACTATTCTGAAAGTCCACTGTCAAAGCTCAGCACGGCTACACTATTAGAATATTAAAATTCAGCTCAAATTTGATTCCTCGACAGGTGATCTTTATTGTACTGTACGTTAGGTGAAAAATTTCAGAGGTCACCTAAATCGCCCCACTTTGTGTTTCCTCAAGCAATGAAGGTGTGCAATAGGCGAAAGAGATCAACATAAGGCATGCGTTCATGTTATACAGTAGGGTGACATAAAAAACGACTAATCAAAAAGATACCCTTTTTAAAAGGCTAGAACTCAGCCAATTTTAACGCTATAATAAAATCAAAACTAGACTATTAAAGAGAAAGACTAGACATTTAATTTTATAATTATTAATCTTGATTAGTAAGCAGATTAAAAGGAAGGTAAATCACTGAATATAGAGAATAAAAAAACTAAAACTTTGCCTATAGATTACTTTTTTCCGTATTCGTTTTTTCAAAAATTAACTATATTAATAAGCTATAATATAACGTATTAAAAGTTAATATCTAGATTGTATTTAAAAATCGTTTAACTAAGTATAAAGATATTAAAGATATAAGTATTTTAGCTTTTTTAATTATAGAATAGTATAAATTCTTAATTAATACTTATTATACCATCCCTTAGCTTCTTTAACGTCTTTATAACGTTTAGGAAGAGATAATATACAATTATTTATAGCTTCTTGAGGTATACGATCCCACTCTTCTTCTATAGCCTTTTTAAATAATTCTATAGAATTTCTATTATTTCCTATACCTAAAGAACCTTTATATCTTTTATTTAGATTCTTTTTAAGTATAGCCCAGATGTTTTCAATAGAATTTAAATCAGGACTATAAGGTGGATAAGGATAAAGAGAAATATTATTTCTTTTAAACCAGGCTTTAACGTTTTTTGTCGTATAAATTCTAGCGTTATCTTGCTGAAAACTCCATCCTATATTAATATTAGCCTATATTTTATAGTTATAAAGAGATATCTTTATATATATTTATATATATAAAGATATAGTAAAGAAAAGGGGTAAAAATCTATTAGTCTACTTACCTCGTTTTATAAGTGGTTTAACTATAGGATTTAGAACTTTTTTATATAGTCTTTATTAGTAAAGCTTTTAGCTATATTTGGACTAGTTAAAAAGGCTAGTTTCGATCTTCCTCCTATATATATAGATCCCCAAACTTTTAAGAATATATCTCGGCCTATAATTAAGTTAGTTAAATAGTTATTAAAAAACTAATATTATAGAATTAAAATAGACTAAATTCAGTCTAATTTAGTATAAAAAAGTATTAGAGAAACTTACTAGTTGAATATTTAGAAACGAGTTCTTTTCCTAGTCTCTTATTTCTCTTTTTTCTAAAATATTCAGCCCTAGAACCATGCCCTCTTTGAATAGAACATTCGTCTAAAAAAAATATCTTTTTAAGATTTATTTCCTTATTTTTTAATTGTTTTTAGCATAGATATCTCGAGTTTTAGCTTTTTTAGCGTTTAATAATCGTTTTTTCGTAGAAACGTTAATAGAATAATCCTCCTCTTTTAAAAATCGTTGAAGTGATCTTTTACTAATATCTAGATTATTTTCGAATAATAATCTCTTATTTTCTTTCTTAGGACTCCTAGTTAAGTCCCTATTAAGAAGTCTTTTTTCTCTATGTTGGAATTACGTCACATGACTGCTCAGCTTGCTGGCAGCTTTCCCGCAGCTTTCTGGCGGCTTTCCGCCAGCATGCTGGCAGCTCTCCGAGTCACGTGACTCGTCACGTGACGGCTGCGTTCACTAGCTGCGTTCACTGGCTGCGTTCCCTTACTGCACCCCTTACTGCACCCCTTGCTGCGCCCCTTGCTGCACCCCCTTTCTTTCCCTTCGCTATGAGTCATTACGCGCGCGAGCTAGGTCCTATAGCGCTCCGTGCGTTGCAAAAGGAATCGCGCCTTCGTGTATATAAACTCCTCCATAGTTCTCTCTATAGAATCAATCGTCTTCTCTCATACAAAGTTATTGCAGCTGCTGGACGATTCAACCCGTGCACCTATTGCCGTGCCAACACTCTAGGTTTTAACTTTTCTATTCTTCCCTTTTCAACTTTATTTAATATAGAGTTCTTAGATTCTTTTTTTATTTTAATTCGTTTTATAGTATTAGAAATAGAAGATAATGATTTTTTTAGGCTAGTAGAAATGGTATTTATAGAAGTATTAGCTTCTAAAAGAAGGTTAACTTTCGATTCAAGATTCGAAAATTAAGGAGCCATTTCGAGGAATTAAGAAATCAAAATTTGAAAACGAAAAGATTTTTTTATATATTATAATCATACTAATCTGTATTATAAATCTGCTTACGTAATTATATAAGCTTATTTTTAGATTTATAATAATTCTTTTAATACTTTATAGAATTACTAATAAAGCTAAATATAGAAACTTTATTAGGTAATCTATAATTAGTAAAAATTATAGCTAAAAACAAGAATACGGAAAAAAGTAATCTATAGACAAAGTTTTACTTTTTTTATTCTCTATATTTAATAATTTACCTTACTTCGAACATGCTGACTAATCAGGATTACTAATTATAGAATTCAATTTCTAGTTTTTCTCTTTAATAATCTGGCTTTCTTTTTATTATAGCATTAAAATTGGCTGAGTTATAGCCTTTTAAAAAGGGTATCTTTTTTGATTAGTCGTTTTTTATGTCGCCCTACTGTACTAAGAGTAGAAATGTCAGGCGTCGTGTTACGCCGCATCATATACGAATTTCTACCTTTCAGGAAAAGACCTTTTTTTTTTCTCCCCAAAATTCATAGTAT